>JABAOG010009282.1_pt1 | contig 24129 bp, 20 predicted proteins | sample 7062131 | NCBI WGS metagenome assembly JABAOG01 (sample SAMN14538629, study PRJNA623070) | marine sediment metagenome | biome: marine biome [ENVO:00000428]; feature: marine pelagic biome [ENVO:01000023]; material: deep marine sediment [ENVO:00002113] | place: India: Arabian Sea | collected... | reverse complement strand
CGTCTTTAGGCACTTCGAGATCAGGGTTGGACGCAAGAGCTGCGTCGACAGAAGACAGTCGACGGGCCAATCCAATCCCAACGCGCTTTCATTGCGCACTTGCTCCAAACCAATTTTCGGTGGCAATGTCGGAGGGGTCACACCCGATCCCATCCCGAACTCGGAAGTTAAGCCCTCCAGCGCCGATGGTACTGCAGGGGAGACCCTGTGGGAGAGTAGGTCGCCGCCGGAATTATGAAGCCCCAGAATCAATCGATTCTGGGGCTTCTCTTTTTCCGTCGTCCGGTGCCGGTGTCGCGGTCGCTGCAACTGGCTGGAATCGTGACGATATCGGGCCGGCAAAAGCTGGCGTATCGCCTTGGCGAACGAGGGGTTTCACGGGCATAATCGGGGTCCCTGGACGGGGCTCGAGCTTTGCGACTCACCAAACGTCATCTCCTCGTCGCCGGTGCCTTGGGGGTGCCGGCGGCCTTGGCCTCGCTGTGGTTCGCGTGGCTTCCCGGGAAGATCGCGCGTGAGGTGGAGGATCGCGGGCGAGCGCGTGGATGGAGCGTCACGGTCGGTGACGTCTGGCCCGGCCTCACCGGAGTGGACCTCGAGTCGGTGCGCGCGGAGCGGCGAGGCATCGACGCGAACATCGCGCGGGTGGAGCTCGACGCGGGACCGATCGGCCTGGCCTTCGGTGGCACGGACGCGGTCGAAGAGGTCGCCGTCGTCGGCGGCTCGGTCACCCTCGACCGGAGCCTGATCGATCGGGGGGATTCGGCGGAGGACTCGGAAGAGCCCCCGCGCGGGCCCAGTCGGCGGGTGCGGATGGACGGCGTCGCCATCGCGATCGAAGACGAAGATGGCGCGCTCGCGTCGGCGACGTTGAGCGGAACCGTCGCCGCCGATGAGCTCGAGCTCGTGGGGGAAGAATGCCGGCTGGGTGAGGCGCCGAGCCACCAGGCGCTCGCCGATCGCGTGACGATCGAAGGCCGGCTCGAGGAGGATGGCTGGAAGCTGGCGTCGGTCGCCGTCGAAGGGGCGGAGCTCCGCATCGGTCGGAGCCCCTCCCCACCACCCGACGCCGAGAGCGAGGCGTCCGACGAGGCCGCGGAGAGCCCGCTCGCCACCCGGGAGCGCGTCGAGCGCTGGTTTGGAGGCCGAGAGCCGCCATCCGGCGAAGGTGACACTGGAGAGGATGCCAGTGAGCCGGAAGAGACGGATGAGGGCGCCGAGAGCGACGATTCCGCGCAGGCCGAGGAGACTGCCGCCGAGGCCGGAGAAGAGCCCATCGACACGCTGGTCGGCGGTGGCGCCCTGCTCGCGCGGGTGAGCGAGGGCGCGACCTTCCGGGTCTCGGACATGAACGTGGTCCGGGTCGTCGATGGCGAGTCCGAGCCGGTGCTCAGCGAGCTCCGTGCCTCGGCGACCCGAGAGGCGGAACAGCTCCACGTGGAGGCACACGCGGAGGGCAGCGGAGGCTCGCTTCGCTGCGATCTCCGGGTGGGCTGGGACCCGCCGAGGCTCGAGGGGGAGTTCGCGGCGGAGCGACTGCCCTTCGACGCTCTGGTTCCCTTCCTACCCGACTTGCCCTGGCACCGGCCGGAGGACGCTCGGATCAGCGTGGACGTCTCGCTCGACGCGCCCTCACCGGAGCAGGTCGACGTGGCGGGGGCACTGACCGTCGCGGGGCTCTCCTTCGACCATCCCCGGTTGTCCCCGACGCCGGTTCGGGAGATCTCGTTCGAGGCGCGGGGGAGCGCGACGCTCCGACCCCTCGAGGGACGGCTCGCCTTCGAGGACGTGGTCGTCACCGCGGGGCGCGCGACGGCGCACCTCTCCGGTCGGGTCCTCGCCGACGACGGCATCCGTGCGGTCTCGCTTCACGGTCGGCTCCCGCCGACTCGTTGCGACGACGCGGTGCAGGCGATCCCCTCGGATCTACTCGCCGAGTCTTCCGGTTTCAGCTGGGAAGGCTCCCTCTCCGGCAGCCTGGATCTCGAGCTGGATCGCGCCGACATCGGAGCGACGACCCTGGACATCGACATCACCGACGGCTGTCAGTTCGAGACGGTGCCGGCGGTCGCCGACCTCCGCCGGGTGCGCACGACCTTCGTCCATCGGGTCCAGGAGCCGGACGGAACGGTCTTCGAGATGAGCACCGGGCCCGGCACGGCCAATTGGACCACGCTCACCGCGATCAGCCCCTACGTCGTTCATTCCGTCGTCGGCCACGAGGACGCGGGCTTCTTCACCCATCAGGGCTTCGCGGTCTACGCCATCCGTGACGCGCTGAAGCGAAACGTCCGCGAGGGTCGCTACGTGGTCGGCGCCAGCACCATCACGATGCAGCTGGCCAAGAACCTCTTCCTCCATCGGGAGAAGACCCTCGCCCGCAAGGTGCAGGAGGTGCTCCTGACCTGGTGGCTGGAGAGCGCGCTCTCCAAGGCGGAGATCCTCGAGCTCTACCTCAACGTCATCGAATACGGACCGTCGGTCTACGGCATCACTCAGGCGAGCGAGCACTACTTCGGTCGCCATCCGCGCGAGCTCTCGCCGGCCGAGTCCGCCTATCTGGCCTGCATCCTCCCCAACCCGAAGGGCATGCAGGCCAGCTTCGAGCAGGGCCGTCTGACCACCCCGATGCGGAACCGGCTCACGCGCTTCCTTCGTCACCTCCACGATCGCGGCCGGATCGACGAGGGGGCGCTCGCCTATGGGCTCGCCGAGCTCGAGACCCTTCGTTTCCACACCGAGGGCGCGGTGGTCGAGCCGCGCGAGCTGCCCGAGGGCGCCGGCCCCCTACCGGTGGCCACGGCCACCTCCGCCAGCGCGCCGGTCGACGAGTGGGAGGAGTACGACACCGACGACGAGGGTTGGACGGACCCGATGTGGGAACCGACCGGCACCGACGGCGGCTGAAGCCTCAGCGCCGGACGCCGACTCGGCGGACGAGCCATCGGTCGCCGTCTTGGACGAAGGTGAGCTCGACCGTCGCCGTTCCGTGCTCCGAGAGCAGCTGCATCGAGACCTGGCCGCTGCGTCCGTCGTCGCCGAGAGAGACGGTACGGGAGAGCTCCCGGAACGTGCTGCCCATGTAGGGCGAGAGCGCTCGGCTCGCGTCCCGGCGCAGATCGGAGAGGGCGCCGTTGCCGTAGACGCGGGTGAACCCGCGAGCGCTGATCTCCACCGGGGCGACCGCGGGGTCGACGTGCTCGAGCGCCGCGTCGACGCGGCTGGCGGTCAGCTCCCCGCGGAAGTCGTCGGCGATGGCGCCGAGCCGGTCCTCCGGGCTCTCACCGAAGGCGCCCACCGCGAACGCCACGGCGGCCCCGACCGCGACGACGAGGACGCCGAGTAGGGCCGGCCGGATGCGCGAGGAGTCCACCGCCCGAGTATGGGAGGGAGACCCCGGCCGCGCATCCGCTCCAAGCGGGTGGCGTCAGCGACGCCGTCGTCGGAAGCGACGCACCAGCAGGGCGACGCCGGCGAGGCCGAAGGGCGCGGCGCCCGCGTAGCGGAGGCTGCCGGTCGAGCTGCCGGTGTCCGTGCGGGCGGTCATCGGGTTCAGGTCGATCACGTGGAGCCGGTTCACGTCGGCGTAGTCGCCGGTGAAGACGAACTCCGGATCGACGTCCATCTGGTCCGGGGTCAGCCGGGTGTAGAAGCGGGTGACGTAGGCGTTGTTCGAGGCGAGCGCCACGGCCTCCGGATCGGTCAGTCCCTCCAGCATCGTGGTGGAGCTCGCGTGCTCGACGACCCAGCCGTGACCACCGGCCAGGTCGACGGCCTGGTCGACCTGGTCCCAATAGGTGGTCTGCGTCGGCGTCGTGAAGTCGGTGGTGATGCTCTGATAGTCGGGGACGATCTCGACGTACTCGCCGTCCGGGTCCGGCGTCGCGCGCCCGTCACCGAAGGCGAGGACCATCACGTCGAGCACCGGCACCGAGGCGATCGCGGTGATCTTGATCGGCACGCAGGGCTTGGTCCCCGCGTAGGTGATGGTGATCGGCGGCAGCGTGCCGTCGCTCGCGTCGAGCGGGTCGTAGCGGAAGGCGGCGAAGCGGTGGCCGGTGTAGACGTAGTGGTCGATGATCTCCGACGCCCGCTCGGGGATGTCGTAGCCGTTGCTCAGCAGCCACTCGCGGACGGCGTCGCCGCTCTCACCGCCGATGATCGCGGTCGTGTAGTCGCCGACCCGAGACTCGTTCCAGACGCGGACGCCATCGGCATCCATGGAGGCGCCATCGGGCACGCCCTCACCCGCGCTGCGCGCCGCGTCGCCCGAGGCCGCGCCGCAGCCCACGCCGCCGCTGCCGCCGCCGGCGAAGCCTCCGGTGTTGTTCACGAAGCGGAACTGCGGGCTCGAGGCATTGTCGAGCTGGTCGAAGGTCGCCGCGTCGGCGACGCCGAGCTCGGGAAGGCCCATCACCGGCACGAGCCAGCTGAAGCCGACCGGGGCCCCCTGCTGATAGCGGATCTGCACGTAGGCGCGGATCGTCCCGTCGTCTCGCTCCTCGAACATGACCCGCTCGCCGGCCTGGACGACCGGGGTCGGTCCCGCCGTGCCCCCGCCGTTGCACACGAAGCCGCCGCACGCCGCGGCGGGCTCCGGCCACAGCGCGATCGCGACGATCGCCGCCAAGGCACTCACTCCGATGCTCGCTCGAATCATCTGTCCACCCATGTCTCCACCGTGACTCTCTTACCCCACCGATCGCGACAGTTTGTCTCGATTTGTGCCAACGACGATGTCACTCGCCTGGTTTTGGCACGTTCAGCGAAGGTCACCCACCGAAGGTTCAGGATCCATGCCGACTGACCTGTGTGTCGCGGCACCGGGGAAATCCATTGCGACTGCGGGGGGGGCCGAATACCGTCCCCTGCTGGAGGAGGACCGAATGATTCGTCTGACGACTTATGGCCTGGCGCTCGCGGTGGCGCTGGGAGCGCTCTCCGCATCCACGGCTTCGGCCCAGCGGCCGATCCCGGTGAGCATCGAGTCGGACCCGCCGGGGGCGACCGTTTACTTCAACGTCGTCGACGAGAGCAAGCGCATCGGTGTCACGCCGCTGAGCAACGTCCGCATCCCCCGTGGCAACCACGTGCTGATCTTCCGCAAGGAGATGCACGAGGAGACCCGGCTCAACGTCAACGTCCGGCGCCGCCGCGAGACCTTCCGCGCGACCCTCACCGCCCAGTCGACGATCTCGGTCAGCGGGACCAACACCGCCGCTCAAGGCGCGGCGGTCCGCATCGATGGCGAGCCCGTCGGCAACGTCCCGCACATGGAGACGGTGACCCCCGGCCGGCACTTGGTGCAGGTCGGTCGCGAAGGCTACGTGACCTTCTCCCAATGGGTGCAGGTCTCTCCCGCGCAGGGCATCTCGGTGTCGGTCTCCCTCGAGGCCGAGGCGCCGGAGACCGGCTCGCTGCTCGTCGCCGGTGACACGACCGGCGCGGCCATCTACATCGATGGCGATCCGCGGGGCACCACCCCCAGCGTGATCGAAGGCATCACCGCCGGTGAGCACACCGTGAAGGTGCAGGCCGACGATCCGAACATGGAGGTCTTCGAGGAGCGGGTGCGGGTCATCGCCGGTGAGCGGGTGACCCTGAACCCGATCCTCCGCCCGGCGCCCGCCGCGGTCGGCAGCATCCGGGTGCTGGTTCGACCGGCCAGCGCCGAGGGAGCGATCGTCAGCCTCGACGGCGAGGTCATCGGCGAGGCGCCGGCGTCCAAGGAGAACGTCCCGCCCGGCGATCACATCATCGAGGTGCGCGCCGAAGGCTTCGAGGCGACCCAGCAGCCGGTGACCATCGAGAGCGGCACCCAGCGGGTGATCTCGGTGGAGCTGACTCGGGTGCAGGCGGCGTCCGGGCGCATCGTGGTCAACGCCAACGTCGCCGGGGCGAGCGTCACGATCGACGGTGAAGACAAGGGCGCGCCGCCGATCGTCATCGAGGAGCCCACCCCCGGAACGCACGCGATCGTGGTGCGCGCGCCGGGCTACCAGGAGCTCCGCCACACCTGCAGCACCGGCCCCGGTCAGAGCTGTGAGCTCGTCGCCGACATGGAGCCGGTCGGCTCGCGGGTGCGGGTCGAGGCCAACACCGACGAGGCCCAGTTCGTGGTCGATGGCGAGGTGATGGGCCGGGTGCCCTGGGAGGGCACCATCCCGGTCGGTTTCCACGACATCGAGATCCGCGCCGAGGGCTATCGCACCTACCACGCGCGCCTCGAGTTCACCGAGGAGCCGCGGCTGATCAACGAGGGGCTGATCCCCGAGGGACAGATGACCGCCGAGGAGCGCGCCGAGCAGGCCGCCGACATGCGGCGCCGGCACCGGCAGTCCGTGGCTCGCTCCGGCGCGCCGCTCGACAGCGACGTGGCCGTCCTCGATTTCTCGATCGGCTGGCCGTACATCTTCGAGCTCCGGATGGGCATCGGCATCCTCGACTGGCTCGACGCCGGCATCGGGATCCGCACCTTCTTCCGGCTGACCGAGTTCGAAGGCCGCGTGAAGGCCGGCATCCGCCCGGTGAAGCAGGTCTCGCTCGGCGTCATGGCTCGCATCGGCGGCGGCATCGGCGTGGCCAGTGACGACCCGCTGACCGTCGACGAGTCGGGCGACGCTCTCGCGCCGGCCGACCGCATCGAAGGCGCGCCCGAAGGCATGGGGATCGTGCAGCAGTCGACCAACAGCTTCTTCTTCAGCCTGGAGGCGCTCTTCACGCTGCACTTCCTCCGCGCGGGCAACTTCACCCTCTGGGGCGCGCTGGACTACCACTCGGACAGCTATTCCTGGAACGGCACCGACGACGACTGCCGCTTCACCCTCGGCTGCTCCCCCGACAACAACCCGATGAGCGATCTCGATGCGGCCCGGAACCCGGACCCGACCCTCGCGGATGGAAACTCGGTCATCACTGGCCGGCAGAGCCTGGCGCGCTTCCGCCTGGGTGGCTCGCTCGAGTTCATCATCGCCCAGCACTGGAACATGTGGCTGAGCTTCGAGGGCACCTTCGGCGGCGACCGGCGCATCCTCGGCGACCTGCTCGGTCCGGGGCGCTCGGACATCAACGCCTACACCCGGCTCGGCTTCACCTACAAGTTCGGCTACGGCGACGAGCCCTGAGCCGACCCTGCTAGACAGCTTGGTACACGACCTGCACTCTGAGGGGGGCAGGTCGTGTCGTACCGAGAATCAGATGGGCGTCGCCGGGTGGGGGCGGTCGCGGGTGGGCTGATGCTCGCCGTGGCCCTCTATGCCACGAGCGCCGGCGCCCAGGCGCCGACCGAGCGACTGACGATCCTGCCCCAGCGGGGCCTCGAGCCGTTGGCCGCGGAGGTGGCCCGTTCCCTCCAGCGCCGCTCGGAGCTGGCGGTGCAGGTCGGTGACGCGCCGCCGCTGCTGCCGGAGGCGGTGCGGATCGACGAGCTCGCGCTCGTCCATGGCGACGAGGGGCTGACCCTGGCCATGGGCCGGCGCGGCGGCGGCGCGGTCACCCGGACGCTGGCGGTGGACGGCGGCGCGGCCGATGCGTTCGTGGTGGCCCTCGCCGTCGAAGCGCTCCGCGACGAAGCGGCGACGGCGGTGGCGCCGGCGCCCGCCCCGCCGCGCCACGGCTACGTCTACTACGAGTACGAGCGGCCACCGGTGGAGCGCGAGATGCTCGCCACGCCGACGCTCTACATGAAGATCCTCGCTGGCTACTCGCCGGTACGGAACCAACCGCTGATCGGGCCGGGCGCCGGGCTCGGGCTCTGCATCAGCGGCCATTGCCTGGTCATCGAGGCCGACCTGCCCCTCTTGGCCGAAGAGGTGAAGTGGCAGGGGCGCCGGCTCTTCTACCGGGCCGTGAGCACCAGCCTGCGCCTGCAGATACGTCCGGTCATCCGCGAGCAGTGGAGCTTCGGCTTCACCCTCGGTGCCCTCAGCCGGATGGGCAACGTCACCTGGCAGCGGGACGACGGGCCGGACGAGCGGCAGCGGGCCACCAACTTCGGGGGCCGGATCAGCACCGAGCTCGCCGTGCGGCTCGCGGGGCCCTTCGAGCTCGTCGTGGAGGCCGGCGTCGACTTGCTCAAGGATCGCGCGACCTTCCGGGACGGCGTCGAGTTCACCTTCGTCGAGGACAAGTACACGCCCTGGGCGACGCTCTCCTTCCGCATGCGGCCTTTCCAGCGATGAGCCGCCGGTCCAGCGCCCGGATTGGAAAAGGGCCCGGGTCGGGACGACCCACCCCCGTGCAACCGGAGAGCACGCCGCTGACCCTGGTGACGAGGGAGACACACGAAGGAGCGCTCACGGGCGAGGACGCGGAGGTCGATCGCCTTCGACGCGCCGGCGCCGGGGACGAGCGGGCCACCCGCGAGCTCTATCGTGCCTACGTCGACCGCATCTATCGCCACGTGGCGCGCATCCTGGGTCCGGACGACCCGGACATCGAGGACGTGGTGCAGAAGGTCTTCCTGGCCGCGCTCGATGGCGCCGCCGACTTCGCGGCGCGGTCGAAGGTGAGCACCTGGCTGCTCGGGATCGCGACCCGCCGGGCCCTCGATGCGTCGCGGAAGCGATGGCGCCGGCGGCGCTGGCAGAAGATCGGAGCCGTGGTCGGTCTCGGCCGACCGGCGTCCGCGCCGGACGAGCGGGTCCGCCATCTCGGTGAGGCCGAGCGCCTGTTGCAGCGGCTCACCCCCGACCAACGGGTGGTCTTCGTCCTCAAGGAGGTCGAAGGGCACACGCTCAAGGAGATCTCCGCCATGACCGGCGGCACCGGCATCTCCACCCTCCACGCGCGACTCAAGGCGGCGCGCAAGCGGCTGGACGAGGCCCTCCGGGAAGGGGGCGAGCGATGAGCGAGCGGGTCGACGCATTCGCGGCCGAGCTCCGCGAGGACGCCCCGGAGCTGGACGAGCTCGGCAAGGCGCGCATGGAGCGGGCCCTGCTCGAGCGGCACCCCACGCCGGTCACGCCGGAGCGCTCGCGGATGCCGGTCTTCGTGGCCGGTCTGGCCATCGGTGCGGCCGCTGCGGTGGCCCTGACGGTGGCCCTCGTCGGGGGCGAGGAGCCGGAGCGGACGGCGCGCCGGCCGGATCCCCACAAGGTCGCCCCCACGGTCGTCGAGGGGCCCCAGATGCCTGCCGAGGGAGCGGTCGCCTTCGAGGCTCTTCGCGACGGGGTGCCGGTTCGCAGCGGACACTTCTCCGAGGGAGAGACCGTCCAGACCGCCGACGGACAGCTGATGCGGGTTCGCTTCGGCGGTGAGCGCGCGGCCCCGACGAGCCTCGTCGAGGTCGCCCCCGATTCGCGGGTGCGCTTCGGTCGGGTCTGGGGCGACGACCTCGAGGTGCGCCTCGAGCGGGGCAACGTGCGGGTCGAGTTCCACCCGACGCGACGCGGCGAGGAGCACCTGGCGGTGCGCACGCGCGACGGACGGATCGAGGTCGTGGGCACCGCCTTCGAGGTTCGGCTCGGCGCGAGCGGCACCGAGGTCCTGGTCGAGGAAGGCACCGTTCGGCTGGTCGGTCTCACCGGCGAGCCTCGGCTGGTGTCCCACGGTGAGCGCGCCTGGCTGCGTCGAGGCGAGAGCGGTCAGCGAGCGACGCATCCGGCGCGGCTCCCGGTCGACCCCGAGGCGCCCGAGGCGGCCCCGGAGCCCACCGCGGGTGACGAGACGCCGGCCGCGGACCCCGAGGCTTCCTCCACGATGGTCGCCACCCTTCGACCCGAGCTCCGCTTCGAGCTGGCGGACCGCTACTTCGCTCAGGGACGTTTCGAGCAGGCGCGCCACGAGCTCTACGCCATCACCCGTTCCACCGCCGAGGCGCCGGTGCGGGCGCAGGCGTGGGTCCGGGTGGCCGAGGTCTTCGCTCGGGAGCGGAATTGGAACCGCGCCGCCGAGGCCTATCGCCGCGCAGCGCGGGCCGGTCGCGGCACCGCTCACGGGGACGGCGCCCTCTTTGCTCTGGGCCGGCTGCTCGAGGAGCGCGGTGACGCGCAGGGCGCGCGCGCGGCGCATCTCCGCTATCTCGAGGTGGCGCCGCAGGGGGCGCTGGCCGTCGAGGCGCGCCGGGCCCTCTGCTCGCTCGGCGACGCCGAGCACTGCGCTCGCTAGCGTCAGTCGCGGGTGGAGGCCCAGAAGCGCTCGACCGGTCCGACCCGGTCGATCAGCGCCTCGTGATCGTCCGCGACGCCGACGAGAATGAAGCCGATGCCATTGGCGCGACCCAGCCGCGTGCGGATCTTCTGCGTCTCGAAGAAGCTCATCTCACCGGCCGGCACGAGGACGCAGACCCGGTCTGCGAGGCGCGCCGCCCGGCGGACCGCCGGTCCCTGATCGGGGCCTTCCCAGGCTTCGACGGTCATCTGCATCGGCGCCTGCATGTCCAGGTGGTGCGCCTGCGCGGGTCCGGTCCCCGGCGGACCCAGCGAGTGCTCCTGAGCCATGGCGATCGCCGCCGCCTGCTGCGCGATGTGCGGCGGCAGGCTCATCATCGTGTCCTCGTCGGGCATCGGGTCGCCGCCGGGCGGCAGGGAGAGCCGCTCTTCTTCGTCGAAGAGCGGGGCGCCGATGAGCGTGGTGTCGTACCAATCGGAGTTCAGCCGGGTGGCGAACTGCACCGCGAGCTCGGTGTGCTCTTCCGTCGCGCCGACCACCAGCATCTGGCCCCTCGCGTCGGGGATGAAGTCGTCCATGTCGGCGATCAACTCGTCGATCGCCTGGCCGTCCCGTGGCCAGGTGGACGTGCCGATCACCGGCCCCCGGCCCCAGAAGGCCAGCTCCGTGGCCGTGCGGACCGTCAGTCCCTTCAGCTCCCGTCCGAGGAGGACGAGCAGCACGATGAGGAAAAGGACCATCGGGACACCACCGGCGACGATGTACTTGAGCTTCGAGCGCTCGGCGTAGTCGGGCGGGCTCGCCGGAGCCATGGTTCGGAACCCCGGGGCGGGATCCCGCTGGGCGTCCTCGAGCCGCGCGTGGGTCGCCTGCAGCTCGGTGAGGAGCTGCTGGTTCACCCGGACCTCGGCCAAGAGCTGGGAGGCGTCGCCCTCGATGGACGAGAACTGCTCCACGCGCTCCTGGGCGCGCTCCGCTTGGGTGGTCAGCCCCTCGAGGCGTTGGCGGGCGCCTTCGAGGTCGGCTTGCGCCGTCGACACGGCGGACTGGAGTGATTGCCACTGGCTGTTGGTGGTGGTGTTCGAGGTCCGCGTGCCCCGCGCCTCACCGGAGGCGATCCGCTGGCGGAGGGAGGCGATCTGCTGCTGCAGCGCCTGCACCCGAGGGTGGCCGTCCGAGAGGCTGCCCCGCGCCTGGGCGAGCTCGGACTCCAGCCGGCGGAGCTCCGCGGCCTCGGGGCTCGCGCTCGACGAGGTCCGGGTTCGGGTCCGCGGCGTCCGGCGCAGATCCCGTTGCAGCTGATCGAGGCGAGCCTCGAGCGCCGCCACCTCCGCCTCCGCGCGGTCGCGCTGCGCGCGGAGATCCGCGGCGTTCTCGATCGCCTGCTCCTGCTCGGTGCTCAGGTCGGCGATGCCGTGCTCGTCGCGGAAGACGTCGTAGGTCCGCTGGGCCGATTGGGCGGACGCGCTCGCGGCGGCCATCCGCTGCTCGACGCTGTCGAGAGCGTCCTGGATCGCTTCGTGCTGCACCTGCACCCGGTGCTCGATGAAGGCTTCGGCGACCGTGTTGGCGAAGCGGGCGGCCTCGTCCGGATCGGGGGCGCTGGCATCGATGCGGACCACCCCGGCCTGGTCGGCATTCGCGTTGATCAACAGGCCCACGTCCGTGGTGCGCATGTCCATCCCCATCCGCTCCTTCACCTCGGAGAGGACGGAGTCGATGAAGATCGCCTGCAGCATGCCGCCGATGTTCTGTTCCGCCGGCTGGGGCATGCCCTCGATCGGGGGCACGCCCTCGTACTCGAGCATGGTGGTGGCCTTGTAGCTGCTGCCGAGGCCGAACTTGGCGAGGGGGATCGAGATCAACGCGCCGATGACGAGCGAACCGATCAGCCACCACTTGCCCGCCAGGAGTCGCCGGATGATCCGATGGCTGTCGACGGGCGATCCAAAGCGCTCCTCGTCATCGAGGTCGTTGAGGTCGTGGCCCCCGGTGTCTTGCCGGGTTCGACCGAGGTTCGAGCCGTTCGAATCCACTTGGCGTCGCCGTAGTGTCCATACTCCCCGGGTGCCGTGAGCGCAATTCTGCGTCACGCCGAAGAGCGCTGAATCACCCCTTGTACTCGATCAGTTCGCCACGTCTTCCCCGAGCGCGGTTGGCGACGTAGCGAGCCACCCCCCGCATCTGCGCGAGCTTGCCGAGCGCGGTGGCGGCGGCATAGAGGCGGGCGTCGCCGGGGCTGTCACCATGCTGGCGCCGATAGCGGTAGATCCGGCTGGTCAGCACGCCATAGCCGGCGGCTGCGCCGACGACGCTCAGTCCCAAGGTCAGGGGGGCCAAGCCCGCGGCCGCCAGCGGCACCGCCCCTCCCCAGAAGAGGATGGAGCGGAGCTCCTTCGCGCGATAATGCTCCGGCGCTCCGCCGTGCATGTGGAAGTTCTCGGCGTAGGCATGGCCGGCGCGAGTCGCTCGGGTCCACCACTGAGAAAAATGATGCATGGCTGCGTCGTGGCGGGTCATCTCCTGGTCCAGACGGATCACCTGCCAGCCCGCGCGTCGCACGCGCAGGCAGAGCTCCGGATCCTCCCCTGCGATGAGTGTAGGGTCGTAGCGACCGGCGTCGAGGAAGGCGCGCACGCGGAAGAGGGCGTCGCCGCCGATCTCGGTGGCCGGCCCGATGGGGGTGTCCCACTCCATGTCGGCCAGCCGGTTGTACGCGCTGGCCTCCGGATGGCGCTCCCGGCGGCGACCGGCGACCACGCCGACGTCCTCGTGGCTCTCGAGGTAGGCCAGAGCGTGGTCGAGCCATCCGGGGGCGATCTCGCAATCGCCGTCGACGAACTGCACGTAGCCCAGATTCGGGATGAGCTCGCTCAGCCGATCGAAGCCCGCGTTGCGTGCCCGCGCGGCCGTGAAGGGGACGTCCGTGTCGAGCTCGACGACGACGGCGCCGAGCTCCTCGGCCGCGGCCACGCTCCCGTCCGTCGATCCGCTGTCGACGTAGATGACGTGCTCGACGCGCCCGACGAGCGAGCGCAGGCAGCGGACCAGGCGCTCGCCTTCGTTGCGGCCGATCGCCACGGCGCCGACCTTCGCCTCCCTCGTCTCGCTCATGGCGGGTCCATAGCGCGCCCCGGTGCGCTCCGAAAGGAGCGCTTGCGCGACCGCGGTGGCGGGCTCAGGTCAGGGCGGTGAGCCCTCAGCCACGGGACCCGGCCATCGTGGCCGAATGTCGGGCGATCATGGCCCGCCACGCGAAGAGCTTCGACTTCGCCGCGCGCCTGCTCGCCCCATCGGTCCGCGACGAGACCGCCATCGTCTACGCCTACCTGCGGCGCGTGGACGACGCCATCGACGAGGTGCCGGCCGTCGAGCGACCCGCGGCGCTGGCCCGCCTGCGCGCCGAGCTCGACCTCATCGACGGTGAAGGACCGCTGCCGCCGGTGCCCCGCGCCTTTCGGCAAGTGATGCGAGAGCGCTGCATTCCCCGCCTCTACCTCGACGAGCTGCTCGCGGGGATGGCGATGGACGCCGAAGGTCACCGGTTCCGAACGGACGAAGACCTGCTGCGCTACTGCCACCGGGCGGCCGGGGTGGTGGGGCTCATGATGTGCCACGTCTTCGGTCTCCGGGACGACGGTGCGCTCGAGGCGGCGGCCCACCTCGGCTGGGCCATGCAGCTCACCAACATCTGCCGGGACGTCGCCGAGGACTGGTCCCTCGGCCGGCGCTACCTGCCCGCCGCTCGCTACGAGGCGCTCGGGGTGGCCGCGCCCGAGCCCGACGGCGGCCCCTTCCCACCGAGCGCCGTCGCGCCCACGGCCACCGTCCTGCGCGATCTGCTCGCGCTCGCGGACGGCTACTACGCGTCGGCGGCGCGGGGCTTCGACGCGCTCCCTTGGCGAGCCTCGCTCGCGCGGCCGCTCGGATCTATCGAGCCATCGGCGACCGCATCGCCGCACAGGGCTTCGACCCGACGGCCGGTCGAGCGTTCGTGCCCACACGGGCCAAGGTGCCCTTGGCCATCGGTGCGGTCGCCAGCCGGCTCCTTTCGCCGCCGCGGCGCCCGGTCAGGACTCCGACCCGGACACTCCGTTTCGCGGAGGCGTGGCGAGGACCCCTTTGACCGCGTCGATGAGCTGTTGGGAGCTCAGCGGCTTCTCCCACCAGGCGTCGATGTCGGAGTCGTCGTCGTCGGTTCGCTTGGTACCGCTGTAGATGACGATGCGCGCGGCGCCCCCGCGATCGCGCACGCCCTGCGCGAAGTCCAGACCGTCGCTGCCCGGGAGTCGCCGGTCGATGATGGCGAGGTCGAAGCTCCGGGTCTCGCAGAGCGCCGACGCCTCGTCGACGTTGGCGGCGACGACGACCTCGTAGCCGCCGATCCGGGCGAGGGTGAGCGAGACCACCTGCCGAATGGTCGGATCGTCGTCCACCACGAGGATCCGCTCCGGACCGATGACGGCGGCCTGCTGCGGTGGCCAGGGGGTGGAGCGGGTCCGGAGCGCCACCGAGTGGGCGGCCTTCACCAAGTCCGGGACGGCGGCGAGCGCTTCCTCCGCGCGGCCATCGCGGGCCAGATCCTCGACCCGTGACGCGGCCGCGGTCAGCGCCGGGTCTCGCGTGTGCCCCTTCAGCTTGTGCGCGATGCGCCGAAGCTGGAGCAGCGCGTTGGTGTCGCCGTTGGCGAGCGCCTTGGCGGCCGCCTCGAGCTCGTCGGCCTTCTCTCCGAAGCGTTCTTGGATCCGTCGCTTCACGACATCGAGCCGCGTGTCGAGCGTTTCTAGGGGATCCCGTTGAGCCATTGGGTCCCAATGGTGCACGATGAGAGCACGTGATGGCGAGGGGCGCGTGAGGGACAGGCCGCGGATGCCGAAGCCCGGTGAGCGGATCGACGGCAAGTACCGCATCGTCCGAGAGGTCGGCGTGGGCGGCATGGGCGTCGTCTATCAGGCGATCGACGAGTCCCTCGACCGGGAGGTCGCGATCAAGCTCGTCGCGCCCACCTTCGCCAGCTTCGACGAGCATCACGAGCGGATCCAGCAGGAGGCGCGGGCCATGGCGGCCGTTCGGCACGAGAACGTCGTCCGCGTCTACGCCTACGGTGAGCACGCCGGCACGCCCTACTTCGTGATGGAGATGGTCCCCGGCAAGGACCTCAGCTACTGGCTCGAGCGCTACCGGCTCGGCGACCCGCCGTCCATCGACGAGGCGCTCGGCATCCTCGACCAGATCTGCCGTGGGATCGGCGCGATCCACGAGCAGGGCATCGTCCACGGGGACATCAAGCCGGGGAACGTGCTCCTGGGACCGGCATTTCGGGTGGCGGTGACCGATTTCGGCCTCTTCCGCGCCATGGGCGGTGCCGCCGACGAGGGCCTGGTCGTGGGCACGCCGGCGTACATCGCGCCCGAGCTGGTGCGGGGGACGGCCGAGGTAGCCAGCGCACGCACCGACATCTACGGGCTCGGGGTGCTCGCCTTCCAGATGCTCACGTCGGAGCTGCCGCTGCCGATCCGTACGCACCAGGAGATGTTCAAGCAGCATCGATCGCGACCGCAGCCGCGAGTCGCCAGTGAGCTCCGCGCCGATTTGCCCGCCGCCTTCGACACCGTGCTGGCGATGGCCATCCACCCGGATCCGGAGAAGCGGCCGGTCTCGACCGAGGCGCTCCGCCGAGCGCTCCTGGCGGCGCGGCAGAACGTCGGCGCGCAACCGGCCTCGATGCGCATCGTGGTCGCGGACGACGACCCGGACTTCCTGGCGCTCATCAGCGAGACCCTCGGCTTCGCCTTCCCCGGCTCGGCGATCGAGTGCGTCACCGACGGAACGCAGGCGCTGGCCACGTTGGACAGCAAACGGGCCGACCTGGCCGTGGTGGACCTCGACATGCCGGGCATGAACGGCATCGAGCTGACGGCAGCGGTTCGTGGCAAGCCGGGGCTGAAGGATCTCCCGATCCTCGTGGTCACCGCGCGTGGCGGCGCGCCCGACTGGAAGCTGCTCCAATCGATGGGCGCGGCCGGCTTCCTCCTCAAGCCGATCGACGCCTACGCCCTCATCACGATGGCTCGCCGGGCGTTGAACGTGGCGCCCGCGCCGCTTTGAGCCACCCTTCGGCCATGAGGCTCTGCTGGCTCTTGCTCGCCCTCGCTCCGATCGCCTGCGGCGATCCGTGGATGGACCCGACGCGGGTGCCGGAGCGGACGGAGGTGATCGTCGTGCCGATCCCGCGAGGGCCGAACGTGCCGGCCGCGTATCGCCCCGAGGTCGCCACGGTCATCGCTCGCGACGCGCGCCCCGACGCGATCTTCCTCGAGGTCCCGGCGACCGACTTCGAGCGGGTCCGCGCGGCGCCCTCGGAGGACCGGTGGACCGAGGTGAAGCCGGAGGTGGGGGGGCTGATCGCGCTCGCGCGCGAGCTCGGCGCGACTCTCGAGCCCGTCTCCGGTTGGACGCCCTCGGTGCTCCGTGACTGGCGCGCGTTCATCGCTCGAGGGCTCCCGGAGGATCCCCTCTACCGGCGCGCCCGAGCCCATCGGCTGCAGCACGACCGGAGCTCCGTGTACGACCTCGAGTGGGTCCTCGGTCCGGCGCGCCGGCGCCTGGTCGAGTGGGAGGCCCGAGCGCTCGAGGGGACGGTCCCGACGGCGCTGGGTGCCGCTGCGCCGTCACGTCTCGGCGCGGCGCACGAGGCCGCGGTGCGGGCGGCGCTCGGCCGGCACGAGGGAGAGCGGATCCTCATCGCGATCGACGCCAAGTTCGCGTCGCGCGTGGAGCGGGCCGCCACGGAGCTGGGGGCGCGCATCGTCTCTCCACTCGCCTTCGAGGACGCCATCGAGGCCCTCGAGGAGGACTAGGGCTCGCGCAGCTTCAGCGCGCCTTGCGCGCGTGACAGACCACGCCGAGGCCGAGCGGCACTCGGAGCCGGTCCTCGAGGCGGACCAGCGGTACCAGCTTCTCGAAGAGGCCGACCTGCGAGGGGTCGGGCTCCCGGCGGCGCAGCACCTTGTTGTTGACCCACCAGCCGGCGAGGCCGACGACGTTCATGTACTCGAGGCGGTCGACCTCGAGGCCGGCGCGCTCCATCAGCGCGCCGAAGCTCGTGCGCGTGTAGCGGCGGTGGTGGCCGAGGGCCTCGTCCATGGGCCCGAAGGCGAAGGGCATCGCCGGGACGTAGGTGAGCATCCACCCGCCCGGTTTCAGCCGCGACACGACCCGTCGGACGGCGCCGAGGTCGTCGGCCACGTGCTCGATCACGTTCATGGACAGCACGGTGTCGAAGGTGCGCTCGGCCACCGCCGATGGCAGCGGACCCTCGAGATCGAAGCGGGTCACGTCGACGTGGGGCGCGCTCTCGAAGCGCTCGCGGAGGGTGGTGACGTAGCCGTCCTCGATCTCCGTGGCGAGCAGCGAGTCGGCGACCTCTGCGACCAGGCCGCTGATGTTGCCGATGCCACTGCCGAGCTCGAGGACATCGCCGCGCACCCGGTCGGCGAACTTCGAGAAGTACCAGCGGTTCAGCCGCGGAGTCGCCGCGTGCACCTCGAGGGCCCGGCCGCCCGTCGCCTGGGCGCGCTCGCGGACCGCCTGGGCATCCGCGCTCAAGCGCGCCTCCGCAATCGCGCGACGAGCTCCACGTGGGGTGTCTGCGGGAGCGTGTCCCAAGCCTCGACGGCCTCCAACGTGTAGCCGGCTTCGAGGCGCCGCAGATCCTTGGCGAGCCCCGCCGGGCCGCAGCTCATCAGGTGGATGCGCTCGGCGCCGAGGGTCAGCAGCCGCTCGCAGACCTCCTTGCCGAGGCCCGCTCGGGGCGGGTTGGCGATGACCACCGCCGGTGCCTCGCCGCCCGCTCGTTCGGCGAGGAAGGCCGCGGCGCTCTGCGGCTCGATGCCGAGGGCGGCCGCGCCCTCCGGGTGCACCTCGCAGGCCTCCACGCGCTCGAAGCGCTTCCGCAGGCGGTCGGTGGTCAGCCCGGCGCCCGCGTAGAGGTCGAAGACTCGCTCGCCGCTCAGCGGGTTGCCCTCGCCGTCCGCGAGGAGGGCGCTGACCACTTGGTCGATGGCCGCCGGGTTCGGCTGGAGGAAACCGTCGGGGCCGACCTCGACGCGCCGCTCCCCGATCGCCACCGAGAGCGTCTGCGGCCCGCGGATGGCCACCGGCGCGCTGCCGCGCATGGCGTTGCCACTGCCCTCCTGAATGCTCCAGGCGACTCCGTCGGCGCTGCGGGCCTCGGCGGCGATCGCCTCCACCGCTTCCCGCTCTTCGGTGGCGGTGACCAGGGTCAGCAGCACCTTCGTTCCGTCGGTCTTCGCCCAGGCGTAGCGGAGCGTGCCTTCGCCGGTGCGTTCGTCGTAGGCGGGCACCCCGAGCTCCCGGGCGACGGCGCCGACCTCGTCGAAGACCGCGGCGATGCGCGGGTGGTCCACCATGCAGCCGTCCATGGTGGCCGGCTTGTGGGTGCCTCGCTGCCAGCTGCCCAGGTTCAGCCGGCCGACGCCACCGAAGGCGACCCGCTTGCTCGAGAGCCGATAGCCGAAGGGGGCGGGGGCGGGATGGACGGTGTCGACGGCCAGGCCCTGAGCGCGCAAGACGTCCTGCTTCAGAGCGCGCTGGGCCGCCTCCTCGAGGGCCATCAGCGGGCAGCCGTCGCAGCGCCCGCTTTCCTTCGGCGCCTCCGGGCGCCGCGCGTTCGGGCAGGGGGTGAGCCGGCGGTGCGGGTGACGCTCGACGATGCGGAGCGGCTTGCCGTGGACCCGAGGCTTGCGCCCCTTGCGCTTGCCGACGTGGAGCACGCGCACCTCCACCCGCTCGGGGGGAAAGACACCGGGCACGGTCAGGCCGTCGTCGGTGACGCCCTCGCTTCCGCGGAGGGCGGTGATGGTGCGGGTGACCGTTTCGCCCTCCCGCCAGCGGTGGGGCTGCTCTTCGTCGCTCATGGGAGGAGGATCTTCTCGTTGCCGTCGGGGGCCGAAACCGGGCCTTCATGGCGCTCGCGGTCGCGGGTGACGTAGTGGATGCCCCAGACACACAGGGCGCAGAGGGCGACGCCGACCGGCGCGGCCCACCAGGGGAGGGTCTCTTCCGGCTCGACCGCGTCGACGGCGAGCTGGCTGGCGAGGAGGGCGACGCCGTTGTTGACCGCATGGGTCACGACCGTGACCCAGAGGCTGCCGGTGCGGGCGGCGAGCCAGGCCAGGTAGAAGCCGAGGGGCAACACGCCGGCCACGTGGTGCGGGTCCAGGTGGAAGAAGGAGAAGGTGAGCGCGCTGACGATGATCGCCTTGCGGCTCACGTTGCCCAGCGAGCGCTGCACCAGCCCGCGGAACATCACCTCCTCGGTGAAGCCGGGGACCAGGGCGATGAAGGGAAAGAGGGCCCAGAAGCTGTGGGCCTCGGTGAGCTTCTGGATCTGCTCGAGCGCCCCGAAGTCGGCGTCGGGGAACGCGGCGGTCATGGACCGCACCAGCAGGTCGGAGAGCGGGCCGAGGGTGAGGATGCCGATGGGCCCGAGCACGAAGACGGCGGGGTGGGCGCCGCGAAAGCCGAGGCCCTCCTTGAAGGAGGTCTTGGAGAAGGCCGCGGCGAGGAAGGGGCCTCCGACGAGTCCGACGCCGAGCAAGAGGACGCTGCCGGCCACATAGGGCAGCGTCATCAGGATCTCCATCAGCCGCGCTTCGACGGCCTGCGGCTCGGTGAGCCCCTCGTCGAGAATCGTGGCCAGGGCCGGCAGGGCGAGCAGCAGGTTGGCCCCGATGCCGACGACGATGCCCCCGATGACGCCGACGATGGCCGCGATCACGGGCACCCGCGCACGCTTGGCGCCGGGCGGCGGCTCGACGGGCCCAGGCTCGAGCGCGGGCGGCCGCGGCTCGACGGGCGCGGTGTCCGGATAGTCGGGGGCGGGTGCGATCACGAACGGCACAGATAGTACCGGTGCGGTCGTTTGCCACCCGAAGCCCCTCAGTCGCACCTCGGAGCTGAAGCCCAAGTACGTACAGCGGGGACGTGCCGGAGCCGCGGACCCTCGGGCGGGGCTGTGATACAACCTCCCCGTGCGCGCGTTCGGCCTGCTCACCCCCCTCGCGGGAGCGATCGCTCTGCTGCTGGTCTCGTCCACCGCGCAGGCGCAGGAGGCGTTCGTCGAGGAGCCGGACCCGACTCGGCTCGACGTGGAGCGCTTGCCGCCGGAGGCCATCGAGGTCACCCGCGACCTCTACGCCCACGGCTTCTTCCTCGAGGCGCACCTCGGCGCGCGCGGCTTCATCGGTGGCGTCGGCGACTACGCGAAGGCTGGGCCGATGGCTCAGATCAGCTTCGGCTACGAGCTGGCCAGCTGGTTCTGGCTGAGCGCCGCCGTCGAGCTCTCGATGCACGGCACCGATGCGCCACCGCCCCCGAGCCCGACCGTCTTCGACGTGCTCGATTTCCTGGTCCAGGCCCGCTTCCAGCTGAACGCTTCCGCCCGCGTCGCCCTCTGGCTCGCCGGCGAGGTGGGCATCGGGTTCTCCACCACCGACGTCCTCGACACCTACGGTCTGGATCAGGCGGACGAGGTCGGCCTGCTCTACGGCGGGAGCCTCGGCCTCGACTGGCACATGCGCAATCGCCACCACTCGATCGGCCTGCAGGGCGGCGCTCGGGTCCACTCGAACCTGGACGGCCCGACCGGCGACATCGCCATTGGCGTCCACGGCGCGCTCTACCTCCGCTACGTCTTCTGAGGAGGCCTCGGACTCTGGACGGCACTGTGCCCTTCCGTCGCGGGGTCCGGTCGGCGATGGCACCGAATGCCACTGAATCACCGCTCATCGGCGTGCTCACGGGCTTGGATCGGTCGTTGCTCTCATGCGGGGCGTGGGATTCGCTTCTTCTCTTCTTCGGTGCGTCGCTTGCGTCGCGCTCCTCTCGGTCGGCTGCGACGAGAACAGCCTCGGCGGCCGCGACGCTCGGGTGCCGCCGGGCACTGACGGTGGCACCCCGCTCACCGATGGGGCCCGGCCGGCGGATGACATGCGCACGCCAGTGGGCGACGCCGGGACCGATCTCGGTCCGCCCGTCGAGGGGCCGGCGGCCAACCGCTTCGGCATCGGCTTCGTCGGCCCGGGCAACGAGACCCAGCTCGAGCTGACGGCGAACCTCACCGGTCCGGGTGGCCACGTGAAGCTGATCTTCCCCGACGTGGTGCCGGGCATGAGCGGCCCGCGTGAGGACTGGGTGGCGGCCGTCCGTGGCGCCTACGAGCGGGACCTGATCCCGGTGGTTCGCTTCGGTCCGCCCTGGGGCGATCGGCGCGTGCGCAATCAGTCCGACGCCGGCAGCGACGGCCTCCGATACGCCGAGCTCGCCCAGAGCTACGTGAACATCATCGCCGGGCTGCCCCTGCGCGACGGCTGGCCCTTCTACGTGGAGGTCCACAACGAGCCGAACCTCTGTTACGAGTGGATGTGCGATCGCGGTCGCTTCCCCGACGACCGGATCCCCTACGAGCGCGTCGCCGAAGAGTACGCCTCGCTGCTTCGCGACGTGACCGCGGCGGTCCACGCGCGTTTCGACCGCGCCCAGGTGAAGGTGGCCAACGGCGGCCTCGCCCCCGGCGGCACGCGCTGGTGCGAGTGCATCGGCGCCGCGGAGGGTGGGGCCTACGAGGCGGGCATCACCAGCCGCGAGTTCCTCTCCGCGATGGACGCGGCGGTGCCGGGCGTCTTCGACTCGCTCGATGCCTTCGCCAGCCACTCCTATCCGGCGGAGGGCGAGGGCTGGGGCTTCTTCGTGCCCTACGAGCAGTCGCTCACCGGTCTTCGCTACTACCAGACGGAGCTGACCACCATCGGCCGGCCGGACCTCGGCGTGCTGATGACCGAGACCGGCTGGCGGCGCGACACCGCCTCCGACTCCGAGGTCGCGACCTGGACCCGTCAGGCCTACGAGAACGTCTGGCTCACCGACGACGGATTGATCGCGATCATGCCCTTCATCCTCCTCGACGTCGGTGGGTGGGACCACTTCGCGTGGGTGGACGGATCGGGTACGCCGCGGCCCGTCTACGACGAGATCCGCGCGCTCCGCTGCTCGATGATCGGCGGCCGCTGCTAGGGCTCAGTGCGCCTGCACTTCGATGTCGCCGAGCTCGATGGAGGGCGGCGGCTCGGCGGGCGCGTCGTCCTCGCCGAGGACGATCGTTCCGACCACGACGCCGGCCACGGCCATCAGCACGGCGACCACGACGGCGATGAGCATCGTCTTGTTGGAGCCACCCTCCGCGGCGGTCGCCGCGGGGCTCCCTCCGGGCGGGAGCGGTGGCGGCGCCTTCGGGCCCTCGTCCGCCAGCTGGTACCCGGCGTCCTCGCCCACGATGCCGTCGAGGAGCTCGTCCGGAAGCGCGTCCAGCTGCATGGTCTTGTTGCCAGCGGCTGAGCGCTTCCCCAGCTGTTCGTGATCGCTCTTGGACACCGTTTCCCTCCAGGACGGTTGTAGCAGGGTCGAGGCCACCTGGTCGACCATCCGCGCTCGGGGGCTCGTGTCGGCCGTCCCATCGGCTGTTAGGATGCGAGCCATGAACCGCGCTCTCCCCCTCCGGTTCGCCGCCGTGGTCTCGCTCACGGCGGTGGCCAGCTGCGCCGACCACGACTACGTCGGCGAGGAGCCCTTCTACCAATTCGCCCTCACCGAGGACACGCCGGCCTTCTTCGCCGGCGAGGACGAGTCCTTCTTCCTGGTGGAGCAGCGGGTGGAGCTGACCCTCGATCCGCCGACGGACTCGGAGATGGGCGAGCTCACCGCCGAGGCGCCGGCGCCCTATCCGCGGCTGCCGTGGGCGGAGAAGGGCGACTACGCCATCGAGATCGACTGGGCGCTGATCAACTTGGACGACCAGACGCATCGGGTGCTCGTCGCCTTCAACGGCATCAACGAGTTCCACGAGTACGTGCCCGGGGTGCAGGAAGGCGAGGAGGAGATCATCCCGGATCTCTCCCAGTGGGAGCGCTCCATCGAGCTCGGGCCGCTCGAGCGGCGCTCGGGCACCGTCCGCGAGGCGGAGCTCGAAGAGGTCGCCGTCGACCTCGCCACCGTCGTCAACGGGGCGCCGAACGCCAACCAGATCGTCCACCCGGACAACCACAGCGCCACCGACGCCCGCTCCCAGATGTACATCCCCGAGGTGATCCCCGCGCTGGTCGGCGTCCGCGCCGCGCTGGGCATGACCGGCGCGAGCGCGGGCAACGTGGTGCTCGAGCTGACCGTCCGTGTCCGCGACGAGAGCGACAAGATCGTGGAATTCGAAGACGCCTGGGAGCTGCCGACGCCGGCGCCCTTCACGCCCGCGCCGGTCGACCTCTGAGCCTTCGCGGCCCCGGGCGCTGAATCTCGGGCTGCGCCAATTCGTCGCCTTCCGCGGCCGGTCCCCCTAGGATGGGGCCGATGATGAACCGGCCGACCGGAGCCCCGATGCGATCCTTCACCCTTCTCTTCGCCCTCGCCCTGCCCAGCCTCGCGCTCGCGCAGGAGGACGATCCCGGCCCCGTCTTCGTGGACGAGGGCGACGGCAACCAGGACCCGGACTACATCGAGCAGGACGACTCCGGCTACGACCAGGACGACGGCTACCAGGAGGACGACGGCTACGTCGACGACGGCACCGGCACTCAGCAGGGCGAGTACGTGGCCGATCCCAACGTCCAGGACCCCAACGATCCGAACGCCGAGTACGTCGAGGAGACGCGCCCCGAGCGACCGGGCCGGCAGCTCAGCCTGGCCCTCGACGTACCGATCTTCCTGACCAACGCCTCCGACATCCGCCCCGGCGTCGGCGCCCACCTACGCTTCGGCTACGAGTTCGGCATGATCATCCCGCAGGTGAAGATCGGCATCGCGACCAACTTCCTCAGCGACGACGCCTCGCGCCTCGCCATCACCGGCGGCGCCTCCAACCTGAACTCGGTCTGGGCCAGCCTCGGTGCGCGGCTGCAGATCCTCAACCGGAGCCGCTTCGTCCCGGTGATCGATGCCGGGCTGCGG
>JABAOG010001128.1_pt1 | contig 24221 bp, 17 predicted proteins | sample 7062131 | NCBI WGS metagenome assembly JABAOG01 (sample SAMN14538629, study PRJNA623070) | marine sediment metagenome | biome: marine biome [ENVO:00000428]; feature: marine pelagic biome [ENVO:01000023]; material: deep marine sediment [ENVO:00002113] | place: India: Arabian Sea | collected... | reverse complement strand
CGCTGCTGATGCCGACCACGCTGTTCGTCCTCATCAACGCGGTCATCAACTCTTTCAAGCTCGTCGATCAGCTGTTCATCCTCACCAAAGGAGGACCGGACAACGCGAGCTCGCTGTTGCTTTACTACATCTACGAGGTTGCGTTCAGCTTCTTCGACGAGGCTTACGCGGCCACCCTCACGGTCGTGCTGCTCGCGGTGCTTGCCGTGATCTCGGTCGGGCAGTTTCTGCTGCTGGACAAGCGGATCCACTACCGATGAGAGCGAGCAGCCACATGGGCGCCGTGCGCGGACTGGAGACCGGCGCTGCATGGTTGCTCGCCCTGCTCTGGGTGCTGCCGTTGCTCTATGCCTTTTGGAGCGCCTTTCACCCGGCGGAGTACGCAACGCGTTTCGATCTTCTGGCGCCGCTCACACTCGATAACTTCCGCGAAGCGTGGAGCCAGGCGCCATTCGCCCGTTACTATCTCAACACTTTCCTGCTCGTGACATCGGTGCTGGCCGCGCAGTTCGTGCTTTGCACCCTGGCGGCCTACGCGTTCGCAAGATTCGAGTTCGTCGGACGCGAGCTGGCATTCGCGCTCGTGCTCGTGCAGCTCATGATCATGCCCGAGGTTTTGATCGTCGAAAACTACACCACCATGAGCAAGCTCGGCCTTGTCGACACCATCACGGGCATCGGATTGCCTTACATGGCGAGCGCGTTCGGCATTTTCCTGCTTCGGCAGACTTTCAAAACAGTACCGAAAGAGCTCGAGGAAGCGGCGCGGGTGGAAGGTTGCTCGATGCTGCAGGTGCTCTGGAAGGTCTACATTCCCCTTGCCCGCCCGACCTACGTGGCATACGGGCTGGTATCGGTCAGCTATCACTGGAACAATTTTCTCTGGCCGCTGGTCATCACGAACTCGGTCGAGACACGACCGCTCACGGTAGGGCTCGCCATATTCGGCGCACCTGAATCCGGGGTCGAGTGGTCGATCATCACTGCCGGAACCCTGCTCGCAGTCGCACCATTGCTCATCGCATTCCTGCTTTTCCAGCGGCAGTTCGTTCAGTCGTTCATGCACGCTGGAATCAAGTGATGGAGATCATCACCTGGAACGTTCAGTCGGGTCTCGGAGTCGATGGGAGAGTCGATCTCGGCCGCATCGCGGCCGCCGTACGCGAGCTGGGTGACCCCGACATCATCTGCTTCCAGGAGGTCGCTCGCCACATGCAGGTGTTCGGCTCCGAGCCGTTGGGCGATCAGGCAGCGGAATTCCAGCGTTTGTTTCCCGATCACGAGCTTTTTTTCGGACCGGTCGTCGATGCCGCGGCCGAGGGCTCGGGTCGACGACAGTTCGGCAACCTGATGATGTCGCGGCTGCCCGTGCACCGATGCAGCCACCACGTCCTCCCCCGCCCTGCCGTCCCGGGGATCCTGCATATGCCGCGCCAGGCCACCGAGCTGATAGTGGACGCGCACGGCGAGCCGCTGAGAATCGTCGCCACGCACCTGGAATATTTCGCGACACAGCAGCGCGCGGCCCAGGTGCAGAGGCTACTGGCGTTGCACAGGGAAGCGTGCGCGAACGCACGTATGCCGCCTCGCGATGCGCAGATCGGCCCCTACGCCGGCATGCCGCTACCGGGCAATGCGGTGCTGTGCGGCGATTTCAACTTCAAACCCGTGGACCCGGAGTACGCGGCGATGACTCGCGCAGACGGCGACGCGCCGCCTCTCGTGGACGCATGGCGCATCGTTCACGGGGACCGGCCGCACGCGCCAACCTGCGGCATTTTCGACAGCGAGCAGTGGCCGGAAGGGCCGCACTGCCGTGATTTTTTCTTCGTGACGGAGAATCTCGCCTCCCGGCTCGAGCTTCTGCAGGTGCATCTCGAGACCAATGCCTCGGATCATCAGCCGGTCAGGATCGGCATCGCCGACCGCTAGGCCGCGCGGGCAGCCTCGAACGGCTGCAGTCTCATGCTGCCCCTTTAAGCAGCCGTGACGAGAATCCGCCCGGACCCCCCGACGCCTCCACCTGTCCGCGTTCTCGCGCGCGGCCGTCGCCGTCATCGCCACTCATTCGAGCATGAGGCGTGTGCTCACAAAGTAAGACCCGGAGTAAGACGCGGAGTCAAAAATGCAGCCCGGCAACTCCCGAGGCAGTGCTGGCGCAAGGCTCCTCAATGAGTGGCGCGCCCGACAGGATTCGAACCTGTGACCTTTGGCTTCGGAGGCCAACGCTCTATCCAGCTGAGCTACGGGCGCGTGTGAGTGAGTCGAAGCGGCGTCCCAAGCATAACGGTCCCGGCCCCCGGGTCAAGTCGCCGCTCGCCTGGTTGCCGTAGCGAGATCCCAGGCGGTACCCTTCGCGCTCGGCCTCGAGAAGTTTCCGCCACGAACGCCACGAACGCCGCGCGGCCGGCGACGGCGTCGGAAACCAGACGCAACCGCGCTCTCTCCGGCCCGGCGGCGCCTGCGCGCGCCGGCCACAGCGCGGCAACGTCGGCCTTTGCCCGAGGGGGTGCCGGGATTCCGTGACTGAAAAGCAGTTTTTCCTTTTTCGCAGGCGGCGCTTTCTGCCGCTGTTCGTGACCCAGTTTCTGGGCGCGTTCAACGACAACATTTTCAAGAACGCCATGGTCGTGCTGATCGCCTGGCGGCTGGCGTCCGGCGAGGACGGCAGCGCGCAAATCATGGTCACGGTGGCAGCAGGCGTTTTCATCCTGCCTTTCTTCCTGTTTTCGGCAACGGCGGGGCAGTTTGCCGACAAGTTCGACAAAAGCAGACTCATTCGCCACATCAAGCTCGCCGAGGTCGCCGTCATGGCGGCAGGCGCCGTCGCCTTTTACCTCAACAGCGTTTGGATGCTGATGATCGTGCTGTTCATGATGGGGACGCAGTCGACTTTCTTCGGGCCGTTGAAGTACGGCATCCTGCCGGACCAGCTGCACGAGGACGAGCTCATGGGCGGCAACGCCCTGGTCTCCGCCGGCACCTTTCTCGCCATTCTCGCGGGAACCATACTCGGCACCCAGGTCGTGCTGACCGATTCGGGAACCACCATCGTCTCCGGCACGATCGTCGCGGTCGCTCTGCTCGGATGGTTCTCGAGCTGGTACATCCCGGCGACGCGTCCCGCGCAGCCCGATCTGCAGCTCAACCACAACCTCATCACCGAGACATGGAAGATCCTCGCGCATGCCGCCGGCCAGCGCGACGTCTTTCTCAGCATCCTGGGCATCTCGTGGTTCTGGCTTGTGGGCGCCACCTTCCTGGCGCAGTTCCCGACCTTCACCAAGGATGTCCTCGGCGCCTCGGAGAACGTCCTGACTTTGCTGCTGACGACCTTCTCCGTCGGCATAGCCATCGGCTCCCTGCTCTGTAACCGCCTGCTCAAGGGCGAGGTCCACGCCACGTTCGTGCCGCTCGGGGCGCTCGGCATGACCATTTTCACCGTGGATCTCTTTTTCGCCACCGCGCATCCGCTGTCGGGCGCCGCGGACGGGCTCATGGGCGTCACTGCGTTGCTCGCCACGATCGCCGGGTGGCGGGTAATCGTCGATCTCCTGCTGGTCTCCGTATCCGGCGGACTGTTCATCGTTCCGCTCTACGCCATCGTTCAGCAGCGCAGCGAGGATACGCACCGCGCCCGGAACATCGCCAGCAATAACATCCTGAACGCACTGTTCATGGTGATCTCGGCGGCCGGCACCGTGGCAATGCTGATGGCGGGTTTCACCATACCCGAGGTATTCCTCACCATCGCGGTGCTGAACGCGGCCGTCGCCGTCTACATCGCAAAGCTGCTGCCGGGGGCCATCGCGAAAGGGCTCGTCGCCTGGCTTCTCGATACCTTCTACCGCGTCGAGGTCAAGGACCAGGACAACTACCGCAAGGCCGGCGATCGGGTGCTCATCGTCGCGAACCATCAGTCATTTATCGATGCCGCCCTCATCGCGGCCTACGTGCCGGACCAGCTGACCTTCGCCATCAACACCCACATCGCCAAGCGGCCGATGATCAAGTTCTTCCTGTCACTGGCGGAGACCTTCCCCATCGATCCAACGAATCCCTTCTCCATCCGCTCTCTGGTGACGTACTGCAAGAACAATCGTCGGGTGGTGATCTTCCCCGAGGGCCGCATCACCGTGACCGGCTCGCTCATGAAAGTGTACGAGGGTCCTGGAATGGTCGCCGACAAGGCGGGCGCGACGGTGCTGCCGGTGCGCATAGAGGGCGCGCAATACACGCCTTTCTCCAAGCTCAGGGGAAAGGTGCGGACACGGTGGTTCCCGCGAGTGACGGTTCGCTTCATGCCGCCGGTCAAGCTGCAAATCCCCGAGGAGATCAAGGGTCGGAAACGCCGACACTACGCCGGCGACGTGCTCTACGACGTCATGAGCAACATGGTGTTCGAGAGCAGCAACTATCGCACCACCGTGTTCGAGTCGCTGCTCGATGCGCGCAGGATTCACGGCGGCGGACACATCGTGTTCGAGGACATCGAGCGCCAGCCCGTGGATTACAACAAGCTCATCGCCGGCTCGTTCATTCTCGGAGCCAAGCTCATCCGGCGCACCGAGCCCGGCGAGTACGTCGGCCTGCTGCTGCCGAGCATGGTGGCTACGGCGGTCGCGTTTTTCGGGCTGCAGGCATTCCACCGGGTGCCTGCCATGCTGAATTTCTCCACCGGCGCACGCAACGTCGCGCTTGCCTGTGAAACGGCTCGAATCAAGGTCGTCTACACGTCACGGCGCTTCGTAGCGACCGCCAAGCTCGCCGACGTCATCGAAGCCATCGAGAACAGCGGCGCCAAGGTGGTTTACCTCGAAGATCTGCGCAAGAGCATCTCCGTGTTGGACAAGCTGCTCGGCCTGCTGAAGAGTCGCGTAGCGGCGCTTTACTACCACCTCGCGAACAGGCGCCGCAATCCGGACGAGCCGTGCGTCGTTCTTTTCACCTCCGGCACCGAGGGGGCTCCGAAGGGGGTTGCGTTGAGCCATACCAACGTTCAGGCGAACCGCTTCCAGGTAAGCTCGCGAATCGATTTCGGCCCGACGGACATCGTGCTGAATGCTCTGCCGATGTTTCACTCTTTCGGCTTGACCTGCGGGACGCTGCTGCCAGTGCTTTCGGGGCTGCGCACGTTTCTTTATCCGTCGCCGCTGCACTACCGCATCGTTCCCGAGCTCGCCTACGAGACCAACGCGACGATCATGTTCGGCACCGACACCTTCCTTTCCGGATACGCCCGCTATGCGCACCCGTACGATTTTTACTGCATGCGCTACGTATTCGCCGGAGCGGAGAAGGTCCGGGAAGAAACACGGCGCATCTGGAACGAACGCTTCGGACTTCGCATCTTCGAGGGCTACGGAGCGACCGAGACGGCGCCGGCACTGACGATGAACACGCCCATGCACAACCGGCCCGGCGCCGTCGGCAAGCTGTTGCCCGGTGTCGAGTACCGCCTCGAGCCCGTGCCCGGTATCGAGGAGGGCGGCAGACTGATGGTGTCGGGGCCGAATGTCATGGCGGGCTACCTGAGAATCGAGAAGCCCGGCGTGCTCGAGCCGCCACAGGGCGGCTGGTACGACACCGGCGACATCGTCAGCTTCGATGACGAGGGATACGTTCACATTCGGGGCCGTGCCAAACGTTTCGCCAAGGTTGGCGGCGAGATGATCTCGCTGGCAGCGGTGGAGAGCATGGTCTCGGCGCTGTGGCCGGGGCACGCGCACGCCGTCGTCAACCTGCCCGATGCACGCAAGGGCGAGCGCCTGGTGCTGGTGACCGATTTCGAGGGCGCCGAGCGCGATGCCCTGATGGCCTACGCGCGCAGCCACGGCATCGCCGAGATCGGCATTCCGCGCAACATCGTCAAGGTGCCGCGGGTGCCGCTGCTGGGATCCGGCAAGATGGACTACGTGAGCATCAAGGCGCTGGCGGAGCAGGCGGCCTGAGGCACGGCGGGCGCCGACATACCCGGGCAGCTCGCCGGCCGCCGCGGGCATGGCCGGCATTTAATCGACCGCGCCGGGCGCCGCACTTGTATCGGCTCAGGCGGTTTGAGACCATACGCACGCTTTTTTGAGGTTCGACCGGGCAGCTCTCAGGGGGATGCGGTGAGCAAGGCAGACGACATTTTCTACAGACAGTTCGGCCTCGTGTTGCTGGCTCTTGTCGTGTTCACGGTAATCGTCTTCTTTACCGCCCGCGCCATCGGTGGGAAAACGTTCGCGAAGATGCAAAGCAGTCCGCAGGCGGTACTGCAACGCATCCAGCCGGTGGGCAAGGTCCGCGTCGGTGAGCCCGAAGCGACCGTGGCCGCCGCTCCGGCGGCGACGACTGCGCCGGCCCCGGCCGCGACCGCGACGGCTTCTGCCGGGGCGGACGGTGAGGGCGTCTACAGCAAGGCCTGCGTCGCCTGTCACTCGACCGGCGTCGCCGGCGCACCCAAGGTCGGCGACAAGGCCGCGTGGGAACCGCGCATGGCGCAGGGCATGGAGGCGCTGCTCAACGCGGCCATCAAAGGCAAGGGCGCGATGCCCCCGAAGGGCGGCAACATGAGCCTCAGCGACGAGGAGGTCAAGGGCGCGGTGCGCTACATGCTGGAGAAAACCGGCGTGCAGCCGGGTTAAACCGCCCCGGATTCCCAAGCCCCTCTAGACCGTCTGAAGGTTCGCGTAAGCAACCACGAGCCACTTGGCGCCCGCGTTCTCGAAGTTCACCTGCACGCGGGCGTGGCTGCCCTGCCCCTCGTACATGAGCACCACCCCCTCGCCGAACTTCGGGTGCTCGACCCGCTGGCCGAGGCGGAAATCGCCATTGTCCGCGCCGCCGGAGTCGCCCGCCCGCTGCGCTTCACGGCGGAACACCGGGCGCGACACGTCAGCGCGCATGCGCACCTCCTCGATCAGCTGCGCGGGGATCTCCCTGATGAAGCGAGACGCGACCGGATAGAAGTCGGCGCCGTGCAGGCGGCGCGCCTCGGCGTGGGTCAGGAAAAGCCTCGACTTGGCGCGCGTCATGCCCACGTAACACAGCCGTCGCTCCTCCTCGAGCTTGGCGGGATCCTCGCAGCTCAGGTGATGGGGAAACAGCCCCTCCTCCATGCCCGCCAGGAAGACCAGCGGGAACTCGAGGCCCTTGGCGCTGTGCAGGGTCATGAGGTGCACGCAATCCTGCCAGTCACTCGCCTGTTCATCACCGGCCTCCAGGGCGGCGTGCGCGAGAAACGCCGTCAGGGGATCCTGGCTCTGCTGCTCGTCCTCGACCTCCTCCTGCACGAAGTGACGCGCCGCCGTCACGAGCTCGTGCAGATTCTCCACGCGCGTCTGGGCACGATCGACCTTGTCCCGCTCGTAGTGAGCAAGCAGCCCGCTGCGCTCGATGACGATACCGGTGCGTTCCTCGAGCGGCAGCTCGCGGGTCTCGCCGGCGAGATCCTCGATGAGCTCCCTGAATCCGCCGAGCGCCGACGCGGCGCGTGCCGGCAGGGCCTTCTCCTCGATCAGGCGCGCCGCGGTGCGCCACAGGGATTCGCCGGCCGCGCGCGCGGCCTCGCGCAGCGCGTCCATGGTGCGCGCGCCGACGCCGCGCGCCGGCATGTTGACCACGCGCTCGAAGGCGCCGTCGTCGTCGCGGTTGGCGATCAGGCGCAGATAGGCGAGCGCATCCTTGATCTCGGCGCGCTCGTAGAACCGCAGCCCGCCGTGCACGCGATAGGGCATCGAGGCCGCGAGCAACGCCTCCTCGAAAGCCCGCGACTGCGCGCTCACGCGGTAGAGAATGGCCACGTCGTTGCGCGACTCGCCGCTTTCGATCCACTGCTGAATGCGGCCGACGACGAAACGCGCCTCGTCGAGCTCGTTGAACGCGGTGTACAGCGCCAGAGGCGCGCCCTCGCCGTCGTCGGTCCAGAGGTTCTTGCCGAGCCGACCCTGATTGTTGGCGATCAGGGCATTCGCGGCGGCGAGGATGTTGCCGCTGGAACGGTAGTTCTGCTCGAGGCGAACGGTCCTGACATCGGGAAAGTCCTTTGGCAGCTGCTGAATGTGCTCGATGCGCGCGCCGCGCCAGCCGTAGATGGACTGATCGTCGTCGCCGACGGCGAACACCAGGCCGCTGTTACCGGCCAGCAGGCGCAGCCAGGCGTACTGAATCGCATTGGTGTCCTGAAACTCGTCGACCAGGATATGCGCGAATCGATGGCGGTAGTGCGCGAGGATGTCCTCGCGCTCGCGCAGCAGCTCGTGAGCGCGCAGCAGAAGCTCGGCGAAGTCGACGATGCCGCTGCGCGCACAGGTCTCCTCGTAGGCGCGGTAGATGCGGATCATCTGAGTGAGCCAGAAATCCCCCTTGTCCTCCACATGCTGCGGTCGCAGACCCTCATCCTTGCGGGCATTGATGTAGCCCTGCGCCTGCTTGGCGGGCCATTGGTTCTCGTCGAGGTCCAGATCGCGCAGCACGCGGCGCACGCAGCGCAGCTGATCGTCGCTGTCGAGGATCTGAAAGCCCTCGGCGAGACCGGCTTCGCGCCAGTGGGCGCGCAGCAGGCGATGGGCGAGGCCGTGGAACGTGCCGACCCACATGGCGCCGACGGGGTGCTCGAGCATCGCTTCGATGCGGGTGCGCATCTCACCGGCCGCCTTGTTGGTGAAGGTGACGGCGAGGACACGATAGGGTGTGGCCTGCTCGGTGGCCAGCAGCCAGGCGATGCGGTGCACGAGCACGCGGGTCTTGCCGCTGCCGGCGCCGGCCAGCACCAGCATGTGCCCCGGCGCTGCGGTCACCGCGTCGCGCTGGGCATCGTTGAGGGGATCGAGAATCGGCGTGACGTCCATGGCGCGATCTTACCGAAATCCCGCCGCCTGTCGGTGCCTGTCAGGGAAACAGACCAAACAGTCCACGCCGAGGCCGCGATTTCACCACGAGGTCGACGCGCGGAAGGTCCTCCGGCGCCGCGTCGAGCTCCGCGCTGCAGGGGGCGAGCTGAGCGCCCTGCACGCCGCGCAGCTCGCGCAGATATCGCTGCACGATCTCGACGCGCGCCGCGCCGAGCGCCCGCATCGCCTTGTCATCGGTGCCGTAGAGGGGATAGACGCCTTCGCCCGCTCGAGCAAACAGCTTGTCGATGGTCGTGGCTTTTGCGGGGATGCTCTCGGCGTCCGCCGGGACCGCGCGGCCGCACAGTGCGAGCACCAGCGCGTCGCTGCGCAGCATGCGGTCACCGAGCTGATTGACGTATTCGAGGTTTCGGGCGGTAAAGCCGTCGCTGCCGGGAGCGAAGGGGATCGGCGGGTAGCGCGTGGTATCCACGCCGGGCAGGATCGAAACCGTCGCCCCCAAGAGCTCCAGGGCAGACTCGATGGTCCTCAAGGAAATACTGGCGGTCGCGCTGGCAGCGCCGGTGATAGCGCCCACGGCCGTGTGTTGGAAGTGGTCGACGAAGTCGTAGCCCGGATCCTTGGTCTGCGCCTTCAGCGGTACGACGAAGTGGATGTTTCCATGACGGTCCCGGAGTAACGCGAGCGCGGCACTCAATGTCAGGTTTCTCGGCGTGATGCTTGGCTGCTTCGTGGTCCCCGACAAGGCCCTCAGCCGCAGGCCGCTCAGTAACACTTCGATACGGCCCTCGAGCTGACCGTTCTCGAGGCTGATGGCACCCCGGGCGTCGCCCCACCCGCTGGTTGCGGCGATGGGTTCGTGGCGGGCGATGTGGGGATTCAGCTCGGGCAGATAGATCCCTGTCGCATCCACAGAGAGCGTAAGGTCGAAGCCATCGACACCCTTGATGAGGTCGCCCTTCAGGGCGAGGCCGCCGAACCGGTGAGTCGTTCCCCGCAAACGAAAGTGCGAGCGGTTGCCGGGGAGCGTCGTGTCCAGGTTCTCGATAGCAGCCACGATGGGATCGAAGCGCAGCTGCGACACGGGATCGGTGGCCCGATCGATGTACACGACGCGCCCGGGGCCACTCGTGGTGAACCGTCCGATGCGAACCCCGCCGCCCGCATCCCGCGCGGCCTCGCCTGCGGTGCGCGCTCCGCTGCCGGGGAGCGACGGCCACATCCACTCATTGTCGGCCGACTGAGCGATGACCAGATAGGGATTGCGCGCCACGAGCTCGCCGAGATCCACGATGCCGCCGACGCGCAGCGAGGGCGCTTCGGCACGCAGCTCCGCCACGCTCAGTCGTGCCGCCCGCTTCGGATTGCTCGAGGCCAGACGCAGTCCACCGGCAATCAGCTGTTGCGCGGCGATCTCGTCGACAACGTTGATGACGACCCTCTGCGTCATGATTCGCTCCACACTCAGCACGCCGCCGTTGCCGGCATCGCTGACCTCCACCGCACCCGAGCTCAGCCGTTCGACGCTTTGCCCGGCGCTGTCGCTGCTGCGCAGGCCCTGAGCAGCGAGCGAGGCCACCCGCCAGGTCAATGGCCCTGCGCCGCCGCCGACGGAAGCGGCAGCCATCTTTTCAACAGAAAGTGCGTCGGGAAGCGTCAGGGCGAGCCCGGCTGCCTCGAACGAGTGCACGCGCCACTCCTCGGTCTGAGCGTGACTCCGGCTGAGCGAGGCCAACGCCAGTCGATCGACATCGAGGTGTGCGCCACCGTCCCAGATCACCTTGCCGGTTTCTATCTGCGTCAGTGCCCAGCTCCGATCCTCCGGTGACACCAGGCGAACGGTTTTGAGCGCCGCACGCGCCGCGCTGAGGTCGCCTCCGCGAATCCATTTCAAGGCGGCGACGTCGAGGCCTCCGAGCTCCGCGCTCTCGGCGCCGGGGACCTGGCGGGAGAAGCGCGCGAGCCCGAGTCCTTTGATGGCGAGGTCCCCGCCGCTGCCGAGCACCAGATCACTGCTCTCCAGGTCGGCTGCCGTGAGGCGCGCACCGATGTGATCGCGACCTTCCGCCGCGCCTGCTCTCAGCTGTGCAACCGTGAGCCCATTTTTGGCATCGCCACCGAGCGCCTGCGCCTGCACGGCATGCACGGCTATCTCGAATCCGTCGGGGGCACGGTACTCGAGCGAGGCGACGGTGACGTCCTTGAGATCGCCGCGGCCATGACGAGCGCGGAACCCCTGCCCATCGAGCCGGGAGACGCGCACATTTCCCCTGTCCGGCTGCCAGGCCTGGAGGGATTCGAATCCCATGCGGGCCGCATCGACTTGGCCGTTCACCGCGATCGTCAGCCCGGCCATCCGCGCGCCGACACACTGCAGGGACGCGCCTTGGTGGCCGAGCTTGAGCTGCGCGAGATCGAGCCCGGCCATGCTGATCGATTCGGCCGCGGCCTTGACACCGGCGAGCCGAAGCCCGCTGGCCTCCCAGGACAGCGGCGCCGAAGTGCCCTGGAACGCCCGTGCCACCTTGATGACTTCGGCTCCTGCGCGACCGGCGGTATCGGCCTGCACCTTGCTGGCCTCGATGCCCGAGATCCAGATGTCGCCGCCGCCTTCCACGAGTCGCGCCGAGGCGACGCTCAACGAGGCGGCAGCGAGCGCGTCCGAAGGGCCGAATCCGGCGCCGGCGATACCGATCTTCTGTGCGCGGAAGCGCCGATCCGCGCTCGCGTAGTCCAGCGAATCCGCGCTCATGCGTGTGGCCTGCAGGGTGCCGGCCACCTGGCCCTCGACGCCGCTTGCGACAACGCCGTTCACGGCGACTTTCGCACCGCCTTCGCTGGCCGCGCCGCCGGCCCGCGCGATGGTCAACGCCTCCAGGGTTGCCTTACCGAGCGCCATGTCACCCGCCAGGCTGCTTCGAAGCTCGTCGACGACCAGCTTCTCCGCTGCAATGTCGAGCGGCGCGCCGTCGTCGCTGGTCTTTATGGAAAAACGCGCCAGATCCACATCGTGCAGGCGCAGCTCGATCGCTTTTCCTCCACTGCCGCCGGCGGCATCCAGTCGCGAAGAAAAATCTTCAGCGCTGGCTTGCCACGCTGGCACGGCGCGCGAGTTATCGGCCATCGTGATGCCCGTGGCGAGCACCGCACCCTGGCTCTCGAGTCCGTCGAGCAAATGGAAATCGCCCTGCCAGGAAACGTCTTCGATCCCCGCACGCAGCCGCTCGGGCGCTTGCGCAGTGAGGCTCAGCTCGAGCTTGTGCACATCGAGAGCGCCGTCACCGCGAATCTCCGGCGCTTTCATGTCCGCTGACCATACGAACGCGAGCCGTCCGCGCCAGTCGACGTCAGCGCGCTCGGCCGTGAACGACTGCGTGCGCGCGCCGAGGCCGGCGGCGCTCAGCCAACCCTCCAGGCTCAATCGCAGCCTGCTCGACTCGAGTGCAAATTCCGAGCGCAAAGCGCCGCGAGCGCTCAAAGCGCCGGCGGACAATGGGTCTTCAATTCCCGATACCAGTGGCACCCAGCCTCGCAGCGGCAGCTTCTCGATTCGGTAACTCCCGCTTACCTCGAGCGTGCCCGGATCGAGGTCGACATCGAGCTGAAGGTCGACGCTGCCCTCACCGACGCTGCCCACCAAGCTCACGCTCGACGGTCTCTGGGCGATCAGCGCACTCGGATCGCTCACCTTGAGCCGCGTGATACGAACGTCCTGCCCCATGCGCTCGCTGGTCGAAAGCAGCCGGATATCCTGCAGATCGAGCTCGCCGAGCTCGATCGGCAAGCGGCGCGATCGAGACCCGGTGCCCGCGTCGAGACTATCGCGCATCGCCAGCAGTCGCTCGACGTCGATATCGATGTCTGTAACACGGACATGCCGCAGCTTGATGCGTCCTTTGATCAGGTCGCGCACAGCGAAACCCAGACCGAGCTCGCCGAGCGACACGGCGGGGGCGCGCGCTGCACCGAGTACGAAGCCCTGCAATGCGATCTCGCGCCGCACCAGACTCAGACTTCCGCCCGTCACGGTCGCTTCCAGTCCGAGGCGCGCGAAGGCATCCGGCACGACTGCACGCACAATCCAGGGTGTGGCGATGGCAACGGCGACCAGCAGGGCGACGACCGTGAAGATCGACCAGAGCAGGACGCGGCCCAGCCACGACTTTCTGCGTCTGCGTCGGGATCGGTGTTGCGGACCAGCCATGAGCAGCGTGTCGTTTCGCGCAGAAGTTGGTTTCGATATCCGCCGGTGAAATCGACGTCGCGACAAATCCTATCACGTTCCCCGCCGCGCCCGGCCTACGCTGCAGGCGCAGCGGGGATCGCCTCGACCGGCATGATTCGAGGTAGAATCGACGGCCCGCCGAGCGACAACAAGGGACGTGTTCATATGAACAGCGCCGACATTGCCGTGCGCGAACCCGACGCCGAGGACACCGGTGCGCGCATCATACGCCAAAGGCAGATAGCCGAGGACGCCTTGAACGAGGCCGGCCGGCTGGGCTCGAGCAGCGCCGAGGTGGCGATCAGCTCGAGCACGGGGCTCAGCGTCAACGTACGCATGGGCGAAGTCGAAACCATCGAGCACACGCGCGACAAGGCGCTCGGCATCAGCGTTTACCTGGGGCACAAGAAGGGCTCGGCGAGCACCACGGACTTCTCCGCGCAGGCGGTGCGCGAGTGCGTGGCCGCCGCCTGCGGCATCGCCCGCCACACCGCCGAGGACAAGTTTGCCGGGCTTGCCGACGCGCAGCGCATGGCGGTCGATATACCGGATCTGGATCTGCACCATCCCTGGAGCCTGAGCCCGGAGGCCGCCACCGACATCGCGCTGGAGACGGAGGACGCTGCGCGATCGCTGGACGCGCGCATCGTCAATTCCGAGGGTGCAGGGGTGAACCGCGTCGAAGGCGTCCAGGTCTACGCCAACAGCCACGGATTCTGCGCCGGTTACCCGAGCTCGAGACACAGCATCAGCTGCGCCGTCATCGCCGCCGACGACGCCGGCATGCAACGCGACTACTGGTACACCCTGTCACGGGACCCCGGTGCGCTCGAGACGGCGCAGGATGTAGGGCGACGAGCGGCCGAGCGAACCCTGCGAAGGCTCGGCGCCAGGCGCCTTTCGACCCGCAAGGTGCCGGTGCTTTTCTCGGCACAGACCGCCTCCGGACTGCTCGGTCATTTCGTCAATGCGGTGCGCGGCGGCAACCTTTACCGCAAGGCGAGCTTTCTGGTCGATGCCCTCGGTAAGCAGGTGTTTGCGGCCCACGTGCGCATCCACGAGCAGCCCCATCTGCCGGGGGCCATCGGCAGCGCCCCCTTCGACGCGGAGGGCGTGGCGACCGTCAATCGGGACCTGATCAAAGACGGCATACTTCAGGGCTACGTGCTGAGCAGCTATTCCGCGCGCAAGCTCGGCATGCAGACCACGGCCAATGCCGGCGGGGTGCACAACCTGAGCGCGGATGCGAGTCCGGGCAGCGCCGATCTGGAAGGATTGCTGGCAGCCATGGGCAGCGGACTCTACGTCACCGAGCTCATGGGCATGGGCATCAACACGGTGACCGGCGATTACTCGCGCGGCGCGGCCGGCTTCTGGGTCGAGGACGGCGCTATCTGCTACCCGGTGGAAGAGATAACCATCGCCGGAAACCTGCGCGACATGTACCTGGGCATCGAGGCCATCGGCGCCGATCAGGACCGCCGCGGCAATATCCGCACCGGCTCGGTCCTCATAGGGGCGATGACGGTGGCCGGCACCTGACCGGGACGGCCGCGCGACTCACCTACAGACCGTAGGGGTTACCCTCCACGATCCTGGCCTGCTCGGGGGTGTCCGAGTCGGGCCGCAGCCAGCTGACGGTGTCGCCGTCGAGGTAGATCCCCCAGCAGCGCTCCACCGCTCCCCACCAGTTTTCCCAGGTCCCGCAGATGGCGTCCTCCTCCGCCCGCCAGGTGCCGGTATCCTTGTAATGGGAAGCGCGCAGACCCCGCATCTCGCCGTAGGTGGGAAAGTAAACCGTAAACGGACCGTCCCAGTTATCGCCGACGATGGAGTTTCCGACCAGAACCGTCCTCATCTCCTCGGCGTTGAGAGGCGCTTCACCGCTCGCGATGGGCCCGCCGCCGCAGGAGGCGACGGTCAGAGCGGCAAGCAACGTTGCAGCAAAGGCTATGCGGCGGGCAGGTCCAGTCATGAAAACGGTCTCCGTGAGCAACGACAGGGGCCGAGCGTGCCCTGTCCCAACGGATAAAGATAGCCCAGGTTGGCCGGATTTGTAGCGACGGTTTTTATTTGCTCCCCAATCGGGCGAGAATCCGACCGGTCTCTCATGGCGCCGAGAATCGTTTTCACGAAACACGAGTGGAGTCGCGGATATGATCAAACAGTACAACTACGTGCTTCTCCTGGGTGGCCTTCTTTTCATGCTGCTCGGCGGCTCATTCGGAGTGGAGAATCCACATTTGAGCACACGCATTGTCGTCGACGTCACGCTGGTCGGCGTATTCGTACTCGGCGTGTGGTCACTGGTGCATTCGAGAATCGCATTCATTTTCGGCTGGGTTCTTGCAGCGCTCACCCTCACGCTTTTGCTGGCTGCGCATGCAACCGAACTCATCATGCTGCAGTACCTGGCGCTGTTGGTGGTGCTGATATTCCTATTGCTCACCTGCATGATTGCCGTGCACGACGTGCTGTTTGGAGGTCAAATCGACATCAACCGGCTGGTCGGCGCCGTATGCGTCTATCTTCTCAGCGGAGCACTCTGGGGCATCGTGTATTTCCTGCTGAGCGTGGCCTCGCCGGGCTCTTTCGAGGGCATCGTCGGCGATGGCTGGAGCGAGCAGCTGAACGAGTTCACCTACCACAGCTTCGTCACCCTGACGACGCTCGGCTATGGCGACGTGACACCGGTGCTGCCGGTGGCGCGCGCGCTGTGTTACCTGGAGTCCGTGCTCGGTCAGTTGTACCTCACGGTTCTGGTTGCGGCCCTGGTCGGCATACACATCGCCAGCCGGCGCCCTGTGGATGCCCGGGAGGAGGTGAGCGCGAGCTCGTGAACACGAGAGCCCGCAAGCTATTGGTCCGCGTGGCTGAGACAGTATCATAGCAGGGCCGGGCGACCGGAATGGCCGGCATCCAGGGGATTCGCTACGGGGGGATTCGATGCGTGCAAAAGTTCTGAGTGGTGCGGCGGGGGATCGCGAGGTGAGGCGGCGCGGCTTCGTGTGCTGCGCGCTGGGGGCAATGGTTTTGCTCAGCGGCTGCACCAAGGTCGGCCCGGACTTCGTCAAGCCCGATGCCGTGCTTGCCGAGAAGTGGAGCGAGGCCGGCGAGCTTCAGCTCGAGCCCACCGAATCCGATCACGCGGATTGGTGGCGCTCCTTCGATGACCCGGTGCTCGTCCGGCTGGTCAGCGAAGCCTACGAGCAGAACCTGACCCTGCAGATCGCCGGCCTTCGCATCCTCGAAGCCCGCGCCCAGCTCGGCATCGCCATCGGCAACGCCTGGCCGCAGCAGCAGCAGGCCACCATGGACGCCATCTACTCGAGCCCGAGCGACAATACGGCCGGCAGCGCCGTCAACAAGAGCACCTGGAACTACAGCACCGGCATCAGCATCGGCTGGGAGATCGACTTCTGGGGCAAGTTCCGGCGTGGCATCGAGTCCGCGGACGCCGCTCTGCTCGCTTCCATCGCCGACTACGACACCGTGCTGGTCAGCCTCACCGCCGACGTCGCGAACACCTACATGGTCATTCGCACCTTCGAGGAGCGCCTCGCCATCGCCCGGGAAAACGCCCGGATCCAGCAGCGCAGCCTGAACATCGCCGACGTGCGCTTTCGCAACGGCGCCACCACCGAGCTCGACGTTCAGCAGGCGAGGACGCTGCTGCTCAACACCCAGGCGACCATTCCCGCGCTCGAGGCGGGCCTGCGTCAGTCGGAGAACGCGCTCAGCATTCTTCTCGGCAAGCCGCCCGGCTACGTGCGTGCCGTTCTCGGCCCGGCAGGACAGATTCCGGCGCCGCCGGCCCGGGTCGCGGTCGGTATTCCCGCCGATCTGCTGCGGCGCCGGCCCGACGTTCGCGGCGCCGAGCTGCAGGCGGCGGCCCAGAGCGCGCTCATCGGCGTGGCCAAGGCCGATTTCTACCCGAGCGTCGCGCTGCTCGGCTCGCTCGGCCTCGCCGCGACCCAGAGCTCGACCACCACCGCGAGCGGCAAGAGCGGCATCGGCGAATGGTTCACCGCCGACAGCCTGACCTTCACGGGAGGACCGTCGGTCAGCTGGAACATCTTCAACTACGGCCAGATCGCGAATAACGTGCGCACCCAGGACGCGCGACTCCAGCAGCTGCTGGTGAATTATCGCAACGTCGTGCTGCAGGCCGCGCAGGAGGTGGAAAACGCCACCGTCGGATTCGTGCGCTCGCAGCAGCAGGCGCGCTTTCTCAACGAGAGCGTCACCGCGGCCAAGCGGTCGGCGGATCTCGCCCAAATCCAGTATCGCGACGGCGCAGCCGATTACACCCGAGTACTGAACAGCGAACAGGCTCTCACCGTGCAGCAGGACCAGGCGGCGATTGCGCGCGGCGAGATTGCCCGCAACCTGGTCGGCATGTACCGGGCACTCGGCGGCGGTTGGCAGATACGCGCCGGCAGGGACTTCGTCCCCGAGGGCACCCGGAAGCAAATGGCGGAACGCACCGACTGGGGCAATATCCTCGAGCCCGAAGCGCAGGAAAACGCGCTGCCGCCCCGCGTCACGCCGGACGACAGCTTCCAGTGGCCTGACTGGTAGGCGCGTCTACCGGGTCGGCCCGATCATGCGCTCGGGCCGCACCAGCCGATCGAACTGTTCGCCGGTCATCAGGTCCAGCTCGATGGCCGCCGCGCGCAGGCTGATGCCATCGGCAAAGGCTTTTTTCGCCACCCTGGCGGCATTGTCGTAACCGATATGGGGGTTGAGCGCGGTCACCAGCATCAGCGAGTTGTGAACGTAGGCATCGATCGCCGCCCGATTGGCCTCGATGCCCGTCGCGCAGTGCTCGTCGAAAGACTCGCATGCGTCCGAAAGCAGCCGAACCGAGTTCAACAGGTTGAAGATCATCATCGGCTTGAACACGTTCAGCTCGAAATGACCCGAGGCGCCGCCGATGTTGATGGCCGCGTCATTGCCCATCACCTGGGCGCACACCATGGTCATGGCTTCCGCCTGGGTGGGATTGACCTTGCCCGGCATGATGGAGCTGCCCGGCTCGTTGGCCGGCAGCGAAAGCTCACCGATACCACAGCGCGGGCCGGAAGCGAGCCAGCGGATGTCATTCGCAATTTTCATCAATGATGCGGCAAGCGTCTTGAGCGCACCGCTTGTGAAAACAATGGCGTCATGGGCGGCCAGGGCCTCGAACTTGTTGGGCGCGGTCCGAAAGGGCAGGCCGGTCTGCTGCGCAATGGAAGAAGCGGCCCTGTCGGCGAACTCGGGATGCGTATTGAGTCCGGTGCCGACGGCGGTGCCGCCCAGGGCGAGCTCGTAGATCCCATCGAGTGTCGCGGCGATGCGCGCCAACCCGTTGTCGAGCTGCTGCACGTAGCCTGAGAACTCCTGCCCGAGCGTCAGGGGCACCGCGTCCATGAGATGAGTGCGGCCTATTTTGACGATGTCACGAAAATCGTTCGATTTGCTGCGCAGGGTATCCCGCAGGGATGTAAGCGATGGAACGAGGCGCCGGTTGATTTGTTCGCCGGCAGCGATGTGCATCGCGGTCGGAAACGTGTCATTGGATGACTGCCCCAGGTTGACGTCGTCGTTGGGGTGCACCGGATCCTTCGAGCCGATCTCGCCGCCGGCAATCTCGATGGCGCGGTTGGCGATGACCTCGTTGGCGTTCATGTTGGTCTGGGTGCCGCTGCCGGTCTGCCACACCACGAGCGGAAAATGCTCGTCGAGCCTGCCGTCGATGACCTCGTCCGCAGCCTCTATGATGATTGCGGCCTTGTCCTGTGGCAGCAATCCCAATTCCTGATTGGTCGCTGCCGCTGCTTTTTTCAGGATTCCGAGCGCGCGGATAAGCTCACGGGGGAAACGCTCGCCTCCGATCCTGAAGTTGATGAGCGAGCGGGCTGTCTGAGCGCCATAGTAACGATCGACGGGTACGCGCAGCTCGCCCATGCTGTCGCTCTCGACGCGGTATTCCATGGTCGGGCCTCCTTTCTGGCTACACTTTCGCGGTATTGTCCCCTATTATCGACGGCCACGCTGAAAACGATCCACGGTCATGACCCCCGGCCATCTCTTCCCGCGCGCCAGCGGTTTCACCGCCCTCGCCGCGCTCGTGGCGCTCGTTATTCCGGCCGGTCCCACCGGTTCCGTTCTCGCCGAGGACTTGAGCCGAATTGCGCCGTTGCTCTCGTCAGAATCGACCACCGATCTCGACACCATGCGCAAGCGGGGTTTCATCCGCGTCCTGGTGACCTACAAGAAGACCGAATACTTCGTCGTCAAGGGACAACAGCGTGGCTTCGAATACGAGCTGATGGAGCAGTTCGAACAAGCCATCAACAAAGGCAACAAGAAAGGCCAGCAGCGCATCGACATCGTCTATATTCCGGTGCCTTTCGAACGCCTGATTCCGAGCCTCCTCAAAGGCCGCGGTGACGTTGCAGCGGCCGGGTTGACGATCACGCCGAAACGCAAGGAAAAGGTGGCTTTCACCATTCCCTACGTGCGCGATGTGAGCGAGGTCGTCGTGACCCACAAGAACGACAGCAGCATCGGCTCTATCGACGATCTCTCGGGGCGCATCCTCTACGTGCTGAACGGCAGCAGCTACGTTCAACACCTCACCGAGATCGGCCGCAAGTTCAAAGATGCAGGAAGACCGCCCGTGTACATCGTGGAATCGCATCCCTACCTGGCGACGGAGGACATCCTGGAGCTGGTCAACGCCGGCATCGTCGAAGCGACGGTGGCCGATGATCACATCGCCCGGCTATGGGCCAACGTGCTGCCGGATATCGCCGTGCACGACGATGTCGCGGTAAATACCGGCGGCCAGATCGCGTGGGCCGTTCGCAAAAACAATCCGCAGCTGCTGGCCGCGCTCAACGATTTTCTGCGAAGCCACCGCAAGGGCACCAGGATTGGGAACGTGCTGTTCAACCGCTACTACGAGAACACGCGTTGGATAACCAATCCTCTGTCCGATAACGCCCAGGAGAGGCTCGAGAGATATCATTCGCTTTTCCAGAAGTACGCCGATGAATACGATTTCGATTGGCTGCTGATCGCGGCGCTTGCTTTTCAGGAATCAGGTCTGAACCCGAAAAAGAAGAGCCATCGCGGAGCCGTCGGAATCATGCAGGTCAAGCCATCGACCGCCAAGGACAAGAACGTCGGCATAGGGGACGTGCACAAGCTCGAAAACAACGTTCATGCCGGCGTCAAGTACCTGGCATTTTTGAGAGATCGCTACTTCACAGCTCCCGAGATCGATGAAATCGCCAGTATTCACTTCTCGCTCGCCGCCTACAACGCAGGTCCGGCCAAGGTTCGAAAAATGCGATCAACAGCGCAGAAAATGGGACTCGATCCGAACGTATGGTTCCGTAACGTCGAACGCGCGGCGCAGCAGATCGTCGGTTCGGAGACCACGCGTTACGTTGCGAACATCTACAAGTACTACCTTGCCTACACGCTTCTGAAGAATCTCGACGAAAACAAGGCGGATGCCTTGAGATTGCAAACGCAGTAAGATGTAAAGCACGCGCGGAAAGTTGCGATGACGAGACCTTCGAGAGCACACCGGCGGCATCTGTGCATGCCCGTCGCCTTGCTCACGGAAGCCTGCGTAACGTCAGACGGCGCCGGCGATGCGCACGTTCTCGGGTCACCGGCAAACCATCGAATGCTCGCAACACGACCGCTTTCCCACATGCATGCTCCCTGACTCAAGGAGAAATCTCGTGTCCGTATCGAAACGACTCACGACGGCCCTTGCTCTGGTGCTCTTTGCTACGGCTCCCCTTGCCCCCGACGCCCGCGCGGATGAAGCCCGGGAGGCCCAGGTCGTGATCGACAACGCAAACCGGACCTTCATGAACTTCATCAACGATCCGAACATGGTTTGGTTTCGCGACAATCTGGACAAGGCGCGCGGCCTGATGATCGTGCCGACGCTCGGTCGGGGCGGATTCATCGTCGGCGGCTCGGGTGGCCGCGGCCTGGTGGTCGGAAGGGACCACGAAACCGGTCGATGGAGTCAGCCCGCCTTCTACACCATCGGATCGGCCAGTATCGGCCTGCAGATCGGCGGCGAGGTCTCCGAGGTCATACTCGTCATCATGAGCAACCGCGGGCTCGATGCCATGCTGAGCACCAAAGCGCAGCTTGGAGCCGACATGAGCATTGCAGCGGGCCCCGTCGGCACCGGCACCAAGGCGGCCACCGCGGACGTGCTCTCCTTCGCCCGCTCGAAAGGCGCCTTCGCCGGGTTGACCGTGGAAGGCTCCATCATATCGCCCGACGACTCCCGCAATGCCGCCTATTACGGAAAGGCGGTGAGCCCGCTCGATATTCTCGTGCGACGGTCGACGAGCAATGCGGGTGCGGCCGAGCTCGTGAAGAGCGTCACCAAGCACACGCCGAAGAAGTAGCCGGGCGGCTTCGACCACCGCGCCGACCTCCACCGTCGCGCGCGCCTGGCGCCGCGCGCACACCTGTCATTTCCAGGGATAAGACTTTGGCGCGCCGTGATTACGGCGCCGCCGCCGGCGCGCCCTATGGTAGCGGCCGTGCACCCCGATCCGGGCAGCGGCACGGCATCCCGGGCGATGCCCGTCGAGTGGACCGTTTCGCGGGCGGGGGAAGACGATCGGCGCTCGGCACGCGCGTCCTGCCAGCGCTTCGCAGCCCTGGCTGAGACACGCCGGGGGCCGCGGCACTCGCGCCAGGAGGTAGCGAGACCAACGGAGGAAAGGCACATGGTTTCGACTGTTCAGCGCACTCTCAGAACCTGCATCCCCTATGTGGGCACCGGTCTGCACAGCGGCTGCCGCATCGGCATGCTGGTGCGGCCCGCCGAGGTCAACACCGGCGTGCGATTCCTGCGCAAGGACGTGCCGACAGGCCGCGGAGTGATTCCGGGACTGTGGCACCACGTGGTCGGCACGGAGCTCGGCACGACCGTCGCAAACGAGTTCGGCGTGAGCGTGGCCACCATCGAGCATCTCATGGCTGCTCTGCATGGTTGCGGCATCGACAACGCCGTGGTCGAGCTCGACGGACCGGAGGTGCCGATTCTCGATGGCAGCGCCGAGCCCTTCCTCTTCCTTCTGTCCTGTGCCGGTACGGTCGAACAGGACGAGCCCGCAAAGGCCTTGAAGATCTTGAAGACTGTCGAGGTGCGCGACGGCGAGGCATACGCCCGCCTCGAGCCCCATGACGGGTTCGTGGTAGACATAGAGGTCGACTATCCGCACCCTGCGGTCGGGCATCAGAAGTGGTCGGGCGAGATTACCATCGATCGCTATCAGTCGGAGATCGCGCGCGCGCGTGCCTTCGAATTCCGCGACGATTTGAAGAACAGCTCGGAAGACGCGCCTGGGGCCGGCATTGCAGCGGAACACGGTCTGGTCATCGGCGAAGACGGCGTCCTCAACGCGGGCGGCTTTCGCTATCCGGACGAACCCGTCCGCCATAGCGTCCTCTCTGCGATCGGCGACCTGCGCATGGCTGGCGGGCCGATCGTCGGCCGGTTCAGCGGCCGCGGATGCGATCATCCCCTGATTTTGCGGCTCCTTCGCGATCTCTTCGCCATGTCTGGGGCCTGGGAATGGATCGGCGATCCGAAAGGCGACACCTAGGCTATTTTCGGCGATCGCACGCACCATGACGGCCCAACCGGCCACCCTCGGCTGAGACTTGTAGCCGGGCCTATGCGCACCTATAGTCCGGATCGTCGGTGATTACGGACGACCGCGGTCCTGAGGCCCGGTCGTGCGAGCGTGAAGAGGTTCGAGTTGCCAAAGCAAAGATCGACCGAAGAGTTAAGCCCCTACCCCTCCATCACAGCCCAACAGGCATCGGCACGCCTACGCCCCGGCGGTGTGAAGGCTCTCGCCCTTGCCTTGGTGCTGGTCCTCGCAGCTTGCGCCGGTGACGACGAAATCGGCGCCCTTCCGGAGACGCCCGTCGAAGATCTCTATAACCGTGGCCTGGACGCCCTGCTTGCCAATGACGGTGACACCGCGGTGCGAATGTTCGACGAGGTGGAGCGCCAGCACCCCTATTCCCAGTGGGCGACCCGAGCCCAGCTCATGTCCGCTTACGCCTACTACCTGGCGAACAAGTATGACGAGGCCATCGCCGGATTGGACCGTTTCATCGAGCTGCACCCGGGCAACGACGACATCGCCTACGCCTACTACCTGAAAGCCATCAGCTATTACGAGCAGATCTCCGATGTCGGGCGCGACCAGAAGATGACGCGCCTGGCGCTCGACTCGTTGAAGACGGTCGTTCAGAGATTTCCCGAGACCGCCTTTGCCCGGGACGCCGGCCTGAAGATCGACCTCGCCCGCGACCACATGGCGGGCAAGCATATGACCATCGGCCGCTATTACCTGAGCCAGCAAGAATACCTGGCGGCGATCAATCGTTTTCGCATCGTCGTCGACAAGTACCAGACCACGACCCATGCGCCCGAAGCCTTGCATCGGCTGGTCGAGTCTTATCTCGCCTTGGGCTTGGTGGCCGAGGCGAAGTCGACCGCCGCCGTGCTGGGGCACAATTTTCCCGGCAGCGAGTGGTATCTGGACAGTTACGAATTGATGACCGGCGAGGACCTACCGGGCAACGAAGACAGCGAAGGGTGGTTCTCCTCTCTATTTTGAATGACCGTGCCCCTCGATAGAGGTGGCACAGCGCGGATCGGGACATGCTCGCAAGCCTCTCCATACGCGACGTCGTCCTCATCGAACGGCTCGATCTCGCCTTCGAGCCGGGTTTGTGCGCGCTCACCGGGGAAACCGGCGCCGGGAAATCGATCCTCCTCGACGCGTTGGGTTTGGCGCTGGGCGCGCGAGCCGAAGCGCGGCTGGTTCGGCCGGGAAGCCGGCAAGCATCGGTCACCGCCGGGTTCGAGGTGCCCCCCGACGAGCCGCAGTTGACCGCTCTCGAAGACGAAGGGTTGGACGTCTCGGAGGTCCGGGACTCGGGCCTGCTGCTGTTGCGGCGAACGCTCGGCAGCGATGGGCGCTCGCGCGCCTTCATCAACGACCAACCCGTATCGGTGGCCTTGCTGAGGCGTGTGGGAGACCGCTTCGTCGAGGTGCAAGGCCAGTTCGAGCAGCGTGGGCTTCTCGATCGCTCGAGCCACG
>JABAOG010002491.1_pt1 | contig 24314 bp, 22 predicted proteins | sample 7062131 | NCBI WGS metagenome assembly JABAOG01 (sample SAMN14538629, study PRJNA623070) | marine sediment metagenome | biome: marine biome [ENVO:00000428]; feature: marine pelagic biome [ENVO:01000023]; material: deep marine sediment [ENVO:00002113] | place: India: Arabian Sea | collected... | reverse complement strand
ACCTGCAACGGCCTCGACGACGACTGCGACGGCAGCACCGACGAGAGCCTCGTCCGGGCCTGCGGCTCCGACGTGGGCGCCTGCACCGCCGGTAGCCAGAGCTGCTCACGGGGTAGCTGGGACAGCTGCAGCGGGAGCGTGGGCCCGAGCGCCGAGGTCTGCGATGGCGCCGTGGACGACGACTGCGACGGGTTCACCGACGAGGGCTGCGCCTGCACCGAAGGGGAGACCCGGAGCTGCGGCACGAGCACCGGGGCCTGCGTCGCCGGGCTCGAGACCTGCCGCATCGATGGCACCTGGGGCAGCTGCGCCGGCTCGGTGGGACCGAGCCCCGAGATCTGCGACGGCTTCGACAACGACTGTGACGGGGTCGCCGACGAAGATGGCGTGTGCGCCACCGAGCCGCCGATCGTGAGCTGCGGAGGCGGCATGACCGCGGAGGTGCTCACCACCGTGACGCTCAGCGGCACCGGATCCGATCCGGACGGCGGCACCGTGACCCACTCGTGGACCGTCGTGACCCGGCCGGTCGGATCCACCTCCGAGCCGAGCTCGCCGATGGCCGAGACCACCAACTTCTTCCTGGATGCCGCGGGCGACTTCGAGCTGCAGTACTGCGCGACGGACGACGAGGGGGACACCACCTGCTGCACCGTCTCCATCGTGTCGACGGCTCCGGGTGTCCTGCACGTCGAGCTCTCCTGGAACACCGACTACGGCGACGCGGACCTGCACCTGCTCAACGTGACGCGGGTGCCCGACGACGGCTGGTTCACCGGGGACGACTGCTACTACGCGAACACTTCTCCCGACTGGGGACCGCGTGGTGGCGACGCGGACCCGAACCTGGACCGGGACGACACCGACGGGAACGGCCCGGAGAACATCACCATCGACCTGAACCCGCAGAGCGGCACCTACCACGTGGGCGCGCACTACTACTGCTCGCACTCCATCGGCGGGACGGCCGGCGGCCCCGACGACGGGCCGACGGAAGCGACGATCCGCGTCTACTGCGGCGGGACGCTGATCGCGCTCTACGACCGCATCGCCCTGAACGCGACCGACGACTGGGTGACGGTGGCGAGCGTCGACTTCCCGAGCTGTGTGGGGATGTCGGTGAACGCGCAGACCAACGGCTCGTCGATCCTGCCGGCGACCTTCACCTCGCCACGGCACTGCTCGATCGATTGCTCGCGGGACCGCGACTGCCCGACCGGTGAGGTCTGCAGCTCGCTCGGCCGCTGCGCCCTCCCCTGAGGGCGACGGCGGATCATCGTCCGCCGGGAAGAACTGCTACGTCGAGCGAGTCGGGCTCGAGCGTCGGATCCAAGCGAAGCGCCTCCGTGAACGAGGCCGCGGCGGCATCTGCATCGCTCCTCGCGTCGCTCGATCTCATCTCCCATCGTCCGGTCCGAGCGCTTCACGGATCCCCGTCGTGACCGCGCCCGCAGGCCGGGCCCTCACCCGATCGGGTAATCGACGCGGGCGTGACGAAACCACGCACAAGGCGGCACGTTCATTGCTGCATTTCAGCGAGCGTGACCAATGCCGAAGAAAAAGGTGTGTCGAAGCGTGCCGCAGCGGAAGGGGACCGACCTTCAGTCACGGATCCGACGGCGAACGATCCGAACGTGAACCGGCGTCGCATTCACATCTGGAGAGACCGTTGGTTGCCAGGTGAGTCGCGAGAGGATCGCGCTTCATTGGCGCTGCTGGCCACGATCGCGATCGCGAGCGCCGTTCCACTGTGGACCCTCACCTTCCCCCCGCTGACCGATCTCCCGCAGCACGTGCACCTGACGGCGGTCACGCGAGATCTCCTCTTTGGAGGCGGCTCGCCGCACTACGAGCTCAGACCGGCGAACTTCGGCTATCTCTGCTGGTATTCGCTGGCGGGGCTCATCGCGCTACTCACGGGTCCTCTCATCGCCGTGAAGCTGCTTCTCTCCGCGTCGGCCCTCGCTCTGCCGCTGTCGGTGGCCGCGGTCTGTCGCGCGCTGGGCCGCGGAAACATGCCGGCCTTCGCCGCCCTGGGCCTCGCGTGGCATCCACTGCTCTATCTCGGCTTCGCACAGTTCGTCGCCGCGGTGCCCATCGCCTTCTTCGCCGTCGCTGCGCTCCTGCGAGGGACGCGCCGCTGGGGTGGGCGGGCCGACCGCCGCTGGGCCGCAGTCCTCGGCGCGCTCGCGTTGGCGCTCCACCCGCTGGCGGGGCTGCTCTACGGGGCCGTTTGGCTCACCCGGCTCCGGCGAGCGGGGTGGCGGAGCGCGCTGCTCACGGGCGTGCCGGCTGGACTGACCGGGTTGCTCTGGCTCTCGATCAGCGACGCCGGGCAGGACTGGTGGGCCACTCTCCTGGACTCCTCCGTCGAGACCGTCTTCCATGACGCGCCCGCCGCGCTCGGCTCGGCCCACGAGTGGCTGGCCGACATCCTGAAGGGAACCCAGGACAGCCAACGCTTCGCGGCTTGGTGTCTGTTGCTCATCGTCGGCTTCGCGCTGGGTCGCTCGCCACGCCGGCCGGGGCTCACGCTGGTCGGCATCGGACTCCTCTCGCTCTTCCTGCTGGCGCCGATGGCCCGTGGCTGGGTGTGGCCCATCGCGCCACGCTTCTTGCTTCTCGGCTCGCTGCTGCTCATCACCGTCCTGCCCTTCCCGGATGGGCGCTGGTCGCGCCGGGCCTTGGTGCTGGCCCACGGCGTGGTGGCGGTCGTCGCCATCGTGCAGACCGTCATGGAGTTCGAGGACTTCGAACGGGAGACCGGAGACTTCGCCGACGTCGTGGACTGTGTCCCCGAGGGCTCGAGAATCGCCAGCTGGATGCCGGAGACGGGCTCGGACAACGTTCGCTTCTGGCCCTTCACGCACTTCGGCGGCTTCGTCCAGGCCGAGCGAGGTGGCTCGGTGGCCTTCTCCTTCGCGAGTCACCCGAGCGCACCGGTGCAGTGGCGCAGCGATCCGCCGGCCGTTCCCTCGAACGGTTTCAAGCCCCATCGCACCGAACCGGTGAGGGCCCTCGCCCCCTTCGACGTGGTCCTGCTCCGCGGCGAAGATGCTCGACTGGACGACTCGGACAACTTCCACCAGCTGTGCGCGGGAGACGAGTGGAGCGTCTGGCAGCCCGCCGGGGACGATCGTCCGGGCGGAGGTGGGGACTCGGTCCGGGCGGAGCAGACGGCTGGGCTACACCCTGGCGATGCGAACCCCTTCGACGGAACCAAAACGCCCCTGCTCGAAAGCAGGGGCGTGATTGGCGGAGCGGACGGGACTCGAAGGCGTCCTCGAGAGGCCGTTTCCCACGTTTCTAGGGCTGTTGGCCGGATGGACTCTCGAGAGCGTCCGGCGAAAAGCCGTGTGATTCCGTGTCCGCCGGAGCAACCCATGACGCGCGTCATGCGGGACGAGCTGCTGGAGGTCGCCGCCAACCTGCTCGAGCGTGACGGCCTGCCGCGCCTCGCCCGGGCGGTCCGCGCGGCGCTCTCCGAGCTCTCGCCGACCGAGCGGCACGGGACTGCGATGGCGGTGCTCGCGTCGATCGCGGGCGGCGTCCTCGACGACACGCTCGTGCAGCGGCTCGTCGAGTTCGCGCAGACGCCCGAGGAGCGGCTCCTCGTGGGAGAGGTCTCGGCGGGCGGGCCCACGAGGATCGCGGCCGTCACTCGTCTCGCGGAGACCATCGCGCAGGGAGAAGGCCAGGCCACGGCGGCTTCGTCACCGGCGGAGACATCGTGAGGTACGCGGCAGACGCCCGCTGACCGACTTGGCCTACCGCCAGAGTCACAGATGACGGTCACGCCTCGCGTGGCCTTCGACAGACAAGCGACACACGGAGGATCGAAATGACCGAAAAGCCCCCTACCACCGACGACGACACTCGTACCGCTCAGATGAGCGGCGCGCTTCCCGCGGAGACGAGTACCCACCCCGGCGACCCCGGAAGGACTCTGGACGAGGTCGACACCGACTACCACGAGGCCGACGAGGCGGAGCAGGGACCGGATGTGACCGTCGTGCTCGGGTTCCTACGGGAGCCGCTCGAGAGCGCCGACTTCTGGGAGGACGAGTTCGACGCGGAAGAAGACGAGCTGGTCGATGACGACGAGGGCGACGACCCCTTCGACAGCGAGCTCGACGACACGAGGACGACGACCCCTTCGACAGCGAACAGGAGGACGAGGACGACGACTTCCTCGACGACGACGAGGACGACGAACGGTTCGATGAAGAGCTCGACGACGACCTGGACGAGTACGTCTTTCCCGACGAAGCAGGCCGGGAGAGCAGAGGCGAGGAGGACGCTGCTCTCGACGACGACTCCGGCGGGGACTGAACCGCGAGCCGAACCCCAGCACACGGACTCGCTGCGGGGACCCACCTCGGTCCCGTGTTGACCGCGCCGGCGGCCAGTGTCACGGGGCCGAGGTATACGCGGCCATGGAGCTGCAAGCCCTGGTTCAGGAGGAGCTGAAGGAGCTTCTCGACTCACGTGTCGCGCGCGCCGCCTTCGCGACCACCCGCGCCACAACCGCCGAGGACTTGGCGCTCTCGGTGAAGGGAGTCGGCCCGATCACCTTCCCGGTCACCAAGGCGACCGTCCGCAAGCTGCGCTCGGTCGCTCGGCCCGCCAAGTACGGCAAGGGCACCGCGACGATCGAGGATCGCCGCGTGCGCGACAGCTGGGTGGTGCCCAAGAGCCGCGTGAAGCTCGACGGGCGCCGCTGGCGCAAGACCCTCGGTCCCCAGCTCGAAGCGATCCATGCGGATCTGGGGCTACCGGCCGGCACCCGCCTCCGCGCACGCCTGCACGATCTGCTGGTCTACGAGGAGGGGCAGTTCTTCCTGGCGCACCAGGACACCGAGAAGACCGACGCCATGGTCGCCACCCTGGTCGTGGTGCTGCCCTCCGTCTTTGAAGGCGGCGAGTCGGTCATCACCCACGGCGACGCCACGATCGTGAAGGCCGCTCGCTCCCGGTCCAAGCTCTCCTTCCTGGCCTTCTACGCCGACTGCCGCCACGAGGTCCGGCCCGTCACCCGCGGCCACCGAGTCGTGCTGACCTATTCGCTCGAGCTCGCCGGCGAGCCCGCGCCGGAACCGTGGTCGCCCAATGCGCAGGAAACCCTCGGTGAGCTCGTCGAAGAGCACTTCGCCACGGAGGTCCTCGTGGGCTGGAGAGGCGAGCAGGCCTTGCCCGACCGGTGGGTCTACCTGCTGGACCACGAGTACACCCCGAGGGCGCTTTCCTGGCGCAAGCTCAAGGGCCGCGACGCCGAGGTCGCCGCCGCGCTCCGCCGAGCCGCCGAAGACGGTAAGCACGACATCTTCCTGGCGACCGCCGAGGTCCACGAAAAGTGGATGTGCGAAGCGGAGCGACGCGGGCGCTGGGGCGGTGGCTGGGGCAGCCACTACGCCGACCGGCGCACGGTCAACGAAGGTGAGCACCCGCCGCTGATCGAGCTCCACGACGAGAGCGTGGTGCTCGACGACTGGATCGACGGGGACGGCGAGCGCACCGGTGAAGCGGCCAGCGCGGTCACCCATGGCGAGCTGCTCTGGGGCATGGAGCACGGCGAGCTCACCCCCTTCGACCTCGAGCACGAGGGGTACATGGGCAACTACGGCGACACCGTCGACCGCTGGTACCACCGGGCCGCCATCGTGCTCCGCCCGCGCTCCCGGGCGTTCATCGCCCGCGCCAAGCACGACCCCGACTACGCGCTCGAGACCATCGGAGCGCGGCTCGACGAGAACGAGGTGTCCGATGCGGTGGACCTCGCCGAACAGCTTCTCCCCTACTGGCCGACGCTGGCGAGCCGCGCACCCGGCGCCGCCGTCCTCCGGACCGCCGCCCGTTTCGACGATGGTTCGCTGGCGGAGGCGTTCCTCGCTCCGCTGTCGCTCGCCGACGCGAGCGACCCGATGGGTCTACGCGCGCTCGCCGAAGCCTACGGCATCGACTTCCTCCAGACCCGCGTCGAGGGATGGAGAGAACGCGGCGGCTACCGCTGCCTCTCCTCCGACGAGCAGCTTCCCTGGCTCGGAGCGCTCGCGGAGCTCGCGGCTGGCGACGCGATGGACACCGACTGGCTGCGCGCGGAGCTCGAGCGCTCCGCCGATTGGGTCCGGCAGGCGCTGGTGGCCATCGACTCGAGCCGGCCGCCCTCGTGGCGGGAGGAGGCTCACCTGGCGCTGGTGCCCGCCCTGGCCGACCTCTTCCAAGCCTCCGTGAGCATGCGGACCGAGGATCTGGTGCGACCCGTGCGGGAGGTCTTGCTGCACTCACCCGAGAGCGAGCTGGCGAGCCGCGTGGCGGTGCTCGAGGCCATGCAGGAGCGGCTCGGGAAGGAGGGCTTCGCCGCCGCGTCCCTCCCCGACTTGGCGCGGGAGCTCGTGGGGGCCATCGAAGAGAAGCTCGCCCGGCCCGAGCGCGATCCGAGCGACTGGAGCATCACCACCCACTGGGACTGCGCCGGCTGCGACCTCTGCCCGGAGCTGCGCGCGTTCCTCGCCTCGCCCGATCAGCAGGCGCTCGAGTGGCCCTTGGCCAAACGCCACCGCCAGCACATCCATCGGCGGCTGGACAGCCACGAGCTCCCGGTGACCCACGTCACCCGGCGGCAAGGCCGCCCCTACACACTGGTGCTCCGGAAGACCGACCAGCTCTTCGAGAACGACCGCGCCGAGCGCGAGCGACTCGCCGAGGCCCTCGAGGAGGCCACCTCGCTGAGCGCCCTGAACGCAGCCCGACGCAAGCGACGCGCACGAAAGAAGTGAGTCGAAGGGCCGCTCGACGGGGCACGGTCCGCCGCCCTCCGTAGATGTGGCTGCCCCCGGGCCGGAACGGTAGCGGCTTGGCCGAAGACCCAATAAACTGCCCTTGTGACGTCGACTGCCAAGAAGATCCTAGATGAGGCCCTGTCACTGCCGGAGGATGAGCGGCGGCGCGTCGCGGAGCGTCTACTCGATACCATCCCGCGGGACACCGCCGAAGCGATCGAGCGGGCTTGGAATGAAGAGGCCGTGCGCAGGGCTGCGGCCCTCGAGCGGGGAGAGGTGGAGGCGCTCGACGGCGAGGAGTCGCTGCAGGGGCTCGAAGAGAAGCTCCGCTCAATCCACCGGGGATGAGCACCTACCGGATCCTGCCGGAGGCCCTCGCCGAGCTCGATGAGGCCTCGACCTGGTACGAGGAGCACGAGGAGGGACTCGGCCTCGATCTCGTCAGTGAGTATCGAAAGCGCTTGGCCTTCGCGTTGAAGATGCCGGGGGCGGGAGCCTTGGCAGGCAAGACCCCGGGCGGGGCTGAAATCCGCCGCTTCCGGCTGAAGCGCTTTGGCCGATACGCGATCTTGATGGCCCGGATCGATGGTCGCCCGACCGTGCTTGCCTTCGAGCATTCGAGCCGCCGCCCCGGCTACTGGCGCGAGCGCCTCGGTTAGGCGCCCGCCCTCTACCAGATGAGTGCGCTCGCGCGAAACGAAGCACTGGCCCTCACCAACCCGGTGAGGGGGCACGTGGACGGCGACGGGTCGAAGCGGCAGTGGAGGCCGAGGCCGACCATGCTAGGCCGCGGCCGTGAAGCCCGGCCCTCTCCACTTCCTCCTTCTCACCATCGCAGGCTGGATAAACCGACATCAAGCCGATGCCATCGAGTACTTGCTCGAGGAGAATCGCGTGCTCCGAGAGCACCTCGGCAGGCGAAGGCTGCGCTTCACCGACGCCCAGCGCCGTCGTCTGGCGGAGAAGGGCAAGCGCCTCGGCCGAGAGCGACTCCGGCAGCTGGCCTCGGTCGTCACTCCGGAGACAATCCTGCGGTGGTACCGGCGCCTCGTCGCCAAGAAGTACGACGGCAGCGCCAAGCGCGGGCCCGGCCGACCTCCCGTCGACCGGGAAATTCGCGACTTGGTGCTGCGCGTCGCGCGGGAAAACCCGCGCTGGGGCTACACCCGCATCGTCGGCGCCCTCGCGAACCTCGGTCGCTCGGTCAGCCGCTCGAGCGTCGGGCGGATCCTCGCCGCGGATGGAATCCTGCCGGCACCGGAGCGAGGCCGGCGAATCCCGTGGCGCACCTTCCTCTGCAGCCACTGGGACGCCATCGCCGCGGCGGACTTCTTCACCGTCGAGGTCCTCTCCCTCGTCGGGCTCGTCCGCTACCACGTCTTCTTCGTCATCGAGCTCTCGACCCGGCGGGTTCATCTCGCGGGCATCGTTCACCGGCCCACCGACGCGTGGATGAAGCAGATCGCTCGCAACCTCACCGACTCGGTCGATGGCTTCCTCAGCGGCAAGCGCTTCCTGATCGTCGACCGCGATCCGCTCTACACCACCACGTTCCGTCGGCTGCTCTCCGACCAAGGTGTGGGCGTGATCCGCATCCCGCCGCGAAGCCCCAATCTCAACGCCTACGCCGAGCGGTTCGTTCGCACCGTCCGCAACGAGTGCCTCGACCACATCATCCCGCTCGGCGAAGCCCACCTGCGACGGGTCCTCCGCGAGTTCCTCGTCCACTACCATCAGGAGCGGAACCACCAGGGCCTCGACAACGCGCTGATCGACCCCCGCGGCGGGCCGGCGAACGACAACGGCCGCGTCCTCCGAAAGCAGCGGCTCGGCGGCCTCCTCAACTTCTACTACCGCGGCGCTGCCTAGGGATCGCGTTTTGGCACCATACGGGGTGACGGAAGCAGAAAGCCCCTGCAAAACAGGGGCTTTCTGGCGGGGCGGACGGGACTCGAACCCGCGGCCTCCGGCGTGACAGGCCGGCGTTATAACCAACTTAACTACCGCTCCAGATTCAGTTGTCATCGCGCTGGACCTGGGTCCCTCGCGAAGGGAGCGGTTATCTAGCGCAGGGTGTGGGGGGTGTCAAAAGAGAATTTCAGCTCTCGACCCCGGAGTCCGTATTTGCCGGCTCCGTCCCTGCTTCGGGAGCGGGTGGACGGGCGCCGCGGGCGGCCTCGATGGCGACCAATCCGGCCCGGGCCTTGTTGACGGTCTCCTCGAACTCCTTGGTGGGTTCGCTGGCTTCCACGATGCCGGCGCCGGACTGCAGGGCGAGCTTTCCGTCGCGGATGGTGGCGGTGCGGATGGCGATGGCCAGGTCGATGTTGCCGTCGAAGCCGAGGTAGCCCACGGCGCCGCCGTAGACGCCGCGGCGCTCGGGCTCGAGCTCGTCGATGATCTGCATGGCCCGCACCTTGNNTCGACGAGCATGACGTGCTCGGCGCGCTCCTTGGGGTCGGCCAGGAGCTCCTCCGCGCGGGCCTCGTCCTCGGCGTCGCTCTCCCCGCGGCGCCGGGTGCCGGCGATGGGGCGCACGGTGGCCACGCCGTCCTCGACGCGCACGAGCGTCTCCGGGCTGGCGCCGCTGACGCTCACGCCGGGCAGCTCGACGAAGAACATGTAGGGCGAGGGGTTCACCACCCGCATGGCCCGGTAGAGGGCGAAGGGGTCCAGGTCGCTGGCGTCGAGCTCGAAGCGCTGGCTGAGCACCACCTGGAAGATGTCGCCGGCGCGGATGTGCTCCTTGCAGGTCTCCACCGCCGCCTCGAAGGCCTCCTGGGTGAAGCTCGAGGCGGGTAGCTCGCCGCTGATGTCCTTGCTGGGCATCGGGATGCGGTCGAGGCGCACCGGCTGCTCGAGGGCGTGGACCACGGCGTCGATGCGCTCGGCGGCGCGCGCATACGCCCCCGCCGCGTCCCCATCACGCACCCGCGCGGGCACGACCACGCGGAGCGTCTGCCGAAGGCCGTCGAAGATCAGCAGCGTCGCGCCGAGGCCGAAGGCGAGCTCGTCCTCCTCGTCGCTCGGCGGTTCGCCGACGGTGGGCTCGAAGCGGCGCACGGCGTCGTAGGCCAAAAAGCCCACCGCGCCGCCCCAGAAGCGCGGAAGCTTCAGCGGGGCGAGCTTCTCGGCCGGCGGCGGCACCCACTCGGCGAGCACCTCCCGGAGCCGCTCGTAGGGGTCGACGTCGCTCTCGAGGACCGGCAGGCCCTCCCCCCGGCGCTGGATCTCGAAGCGCGAGCCGCCGCCGCGCACCCGCTCCTCGGCGCCGACGCCGACGAAGCTGTAGCGGGCCCACTTCTCGCCGCCGATGACGGACTCGAGCAGGAAGGTCGGCTCGCCGGCGAACGCCTTGGCCAGCAGCTCCCGAGCGACGACCGGCGTCAGCGCGTCGGCGACGATCTCCCGCTGCACGGGGATGACGGTGGCGCCCGCCGCGGCGAGCGCTTCGAATTCGGCCCGCTCGGGCTGGAGCATCAGACGCCCGGGGCGGGGAACTGCTCGCAGAGGGCCTTCACCTCGCCGGCGATGCGCTCGATGGTCGCGTCGTCGTCCGGGGCGTCGATGACCGTGGCCATCCACTGGCCCACCTGCTTCATCTCCGCCGGACCCATGCCGCGCGCGGCCATGGCCGGCGTGCCCAGGCGGATGCCGCTCGGGTCGAAGGGCTTGCGGGTGTCGAAGGGAACCGAGTTGTAGTTGCAGACGATGCCCGCGCGATCGAGGGCCTGCGCCGCGACCTTGCCCGGCACGTTCTTGCTGGTGAGGTCGCAGAGGATCAGGTGGTTGTCGCTGCCGCCGGTGACCACGTCCACGCCGGCGCCCATGAGGGTCTCGGCGAGCGCCTTGGAGTCGTCGACGACGCGCTGCGCGTAGGTCTTGAACTCCTGGGTCATCGCCAGCTTGGCGGCGATGGCGATGCCGGCGGTGGTGCCGTTGTGCGGCCCGCCCTGCAGGCCGGGGAAGACGGCGCGGTCGATGGCCTTCCGGTGCTCCTCGTCGCAGAGGATCATGCCGCCGCGCGGGCCGCGGAAGGTCTTGTGGGTGGTGCTCGAGATCACCCCGGCGTGACCGACCGGACTCGGGTGCACCCCCGCGGCGACCAGCCCGGAGATGTGGCTGATGTCGGCGACGAGCACCGCGCCGACGTCCTCGGCGATCTGGGCGAACTTCGCGAAGTCGATGATCCGCGGGTAGGCGGTGGCGCCGCACCAGAGCAGCTTCGGCTTGTGCTCCTTGGCGAGCGCCGCGACCTCGTCGAAGTCGATGAGCAGGTCGCTCTTGCGCACGCCGTACTGCATGGCGTCGAAGTACTTGCCGGTGATCGAGACCTTCCAGCCGTGGGTGAGGTGACCGCCGCTCGGCAGGCCCATGCCCATGATCGTGTCGCCGGGCTTGCAGAAGGCGAAGTAGACGGCGAGGTTCGCCGGGCGACCGGAGTAGGGCTGCACGTTGGCGTGGTCGGCGCCGAAGAGCTGCTTGAGCCGGTCCTTGGCCAGGTTCTCGACGTCGTCGATGTTCTGCTGGCCCTCGTAGTAGCGCCGACCGGCGTAGCCCTCGGAGTACTTGTTGTTGAGCGACGCTACCGCAGGCCTCCATGACGGCGGGGTAGGCGTAGTTCTCGCTCGGGATCAGCCGCAGCTTGTCGCGCTGGCGAGCGTCTTCCTTCTGGATGAGCTCGAAGATCTCGGGATCGACGGTGGAAAGCTGGTCGTCGTTGCTCATGGGACGCTCCATAGCAGGTTTGCCCGGCTCGATCGCCCGCCCCAGGACGCTTTTCGACGCTTTTTTGACCGAGCGGCCCTTCCTCGGGAGGGTCGACCCATGCTCCTGGGGACATCTGCGCGGCGCTCGATCGTTCGGCTCGGCTGCGTGGCCGCGCTCCTGGGGCTGGGCGCGGGCCCCAGCGGGGCGGTGAAGGCCGACCCGACGGTGGGGGTGAGCGTGGCCGGTCGGCCCGTCGGGCCCAGCGAGGACCCGCGCGGTCTCGCCGCCGATCTCGCCGAGGCCGCCCTCGAGCAGCCGGTGACCCTGCGGGTGATGGGTCGGCCGACCCGCCGCCGCTGGCGCGAGCTCGGGGCGGAGGTGGACACCGAGCGCCTGGTCCGCTGGATCGAGGCCGCCCGCACCCCGGACTCCCCGATGGCCGAGCACGCCGAAGACGAGGGCGCGAGCGAGCTGGCGCTGCGGCTGCCGCTGCGGCTGAACGCGGAGAAGGCCGCCGAGGTCCTCGCGACCATCGCCGCCCGAGTCGACCGACCCGCCCGCGACGCGCGGGTGAACACCGACGACGGAACGATCACGCCGGACCAGGAAGGCCGGAAGCTGGACGTCTGGGCCACCCTCGACGCCCTCGATGGCGCGCTGCGCACCGGCGGCGAAGAGGTGGAGGTCACCGTCATCCGCACCGCCGCCCGCCGCACGGACGAAGAGCTCGAGGGCGCGCGCTTCGACACCCTCCTCGGCACCTTCCAGACGCCCTACAACGGGCTGGCGCGGGACCGCACGCACAACCTCCGGGTCGCCGCCCGCAAGGTCGACGGGCTGGTGCTGATGCCCGGCGAGCGCTTCGACTTCAACGACCACATCGGCGAGCGCAGCCTGGCCAACGGGTTCAAGCCCGCGACGGTCATCGCCGGCGGCGAGCTGGTCGACGGAGTCGGCGGCGGCGCCTGCCAAATCGCCGGCACGCTGCACGCGGCGGTCTTCTTCGCCGGCCTCGAGATCCAGGAGCGCCACCCGCACAGCCGGCCGAGCAGCTACATCAAGCTCGGCCTCGACGCGGCCGTCTCCTACCCGAACCTCAGCTTCTCCTTCCGCAACGACCGCGACTTCCCCATCTACGTGAGCCTCAAGGTCCGCGGTGGCTGGACCCAGGTGGAGCTCTGGGGCGCGAACCGGACCGACGAGGTCCGCTTCATGCGGCGCATCGACGAGGTCATCCCCTTCGAGGAGCGGGAGACCGAGGACGCGAACCTGCCCGAGGGCGTTCGCGTGCTCAGCCAGCGGGGCGTCCCCGGCTTCGTGGTCTCGCGCTGGCGGCTGCGCCGCGACGTGCACACCAACATCACCACCCGCGAGATGAGCTCGGACCGCTATCCGCCGACGACTCAGATCTGGCGCGTGGGCACCGGCGGGCCGAAGCCCGAGGACTACGAGCCGCCGGCGGGCGACGAGCACGACGAGTACACCGCCGACGAGTACACGGTGATGACCCAGGGTCCCGGCCTCGAGGAGACCGAGACCATCCGCCGCGCCGGACGCACCGGCACGCCCGGTTGGACCGTCCGCCAGGGCATGCCCGGCGTCGAGACCGAGTGAGCTGAGCTAGCTCACTGGCGCGCCGCCCCACCCTTGACGGGAGTGGGCCGGCCATGAAATGCCGTCATCACAAAGTTGGAAGTACCACTTCTTACTTGCCCGACGGTCCCACGGGAGCCTCCTCTTCCTGCCAGCGTCGGGCCTTGCACGAAGAGAGCGAGCTGATGACGCGAATGACCACGATGTTTGTGGCGATGGCCCTGGCCCTCGCCGGCTGCGGGGACGACGGCTCCGGCGACCGGACCGACGCACCGGGGGTCGACAGCGGTCCCCGCCCGATGGTGGACGCCCACGTGCCTCCCGGGGTCGACGGCGGGCTCCGGCCGGACGGCTTCGTGCCCGGCGCCGATCTGGGCCCCACGCCCGACGTCGACGGCGGCGGCACGAGCGATCCCAGCGCCCCGAACGGCATGGGGCCCTACTCCGTCTCCGAGGAGTCGGGCTCGGTCGATGGCGCCACCTTGGTCGTCTACGTCCCGGCCCTCTCCGCCGGGGAGACGGCGCCGCTGGTGCTCTTCAAGCACGGCTTCCAGCTGGCGACGTCCAACTACGCGACCGGCCTGCAGCAGCTCGCGTCCCACGGCTTCGTCGTGGTCGGCGTGGACACCGGCGGCGGCGGCTTCGGCGGCGGAGGCAGCAACCTCGACGAGCAGAACGCCACCATCGCCGCGCTCGACTGGGCCATCGGCTCGGCGCCCTTCGCCGCCAGCATCGACAGCAGCCGGATCGGCGTCGCCGGCCACAGCCGCGGCGGCAAGGTGGCCACGCAGGTCGCCGCGGCCGAGGGCCGCATCGGCGCCACCCTCCTGCTCGACCCGGTCAACGGTTGCGGACCCACCGCCGGCTTCAGCGCGGACTGCCCGGACGTGACCAGCGCGGCCATCGCCGGGAGCATCACCGAGCCCATCGGCGTCATGGGCGAGACCAACAACGCCACCGGCGGCTTCATGCCTTGCGCGCCGGCCGACCAGAACTACCAGACCGTCTACGCGGCCCTCACCGCCCCGCCGAGCTGGAAGGCCGAGTGGACCTTCACCGGCGCCGACCACATGGACTTCACCGACGACGGTGGCGGCTTCGCCGGGAGCTTCTGCTCCGACGGTCCGGGCGACGACGAGCAGATCCGCCGCGACTGGCGGGCGATGATGGTGGCCTTCTTCCGGCGACATCTGAAGGGCGAGGCGGCCATGGAGGGCTGGCTCACCGGCGGCTCGCTGCCCGGCGGCATCGAGGTCGTCTCCTCCTGACCCAATCCACCCCGCTCCTGCTCTTTGCCCCGCACAGAGTCACGGAGCCACAGAGAACACCGGGGTTTCGGAAGATCGCCGTCTGGGCGGCGATTTCCACTGCCGAACGTTGCGCGTGCCGCATCGCGGTTCGCGCCGGCAGTCCCACCCGTTTCTCTTTCTCCGTGTTCCTCTGTGGCTCTGTGACTCTGTGCGAGGCATCAGGGCCCGGGGGATGAGGGGTGCGAAGGAGCGCTGGGCGGGGTAGAGAGGGACCGTGAAGGTCGTCCTCGCCGTCGGTGGAGGCATCGCCGCCTACAAGGCGGCGGTGCTCTTGCGCGAGCTCCAGCGGGGCGGCGCGACGGTGCGGGTGGTGATGACCAAGGCCGCCCGGGAGTTCGTCGGCCCGGCGACCTTCGCCGGGCTGACCGGCGATCCGGTGGTCACCTCGCTCTGGGATCACGCCGGAGAGATCCACGTCGAGCTCGGCGAATGGGCCGACGCGGTGGTCGTGGCGCCGGCCACGATGGATCTGCTGGCGAAGGCCGCCCAGGGGCTCGGCGACGACCCGGTGCTGGCCACGCTCAGCTGCGCCCGGGGCTCGGTCTTCTTCGCGCCGGCGATGCACTTCCGCATGTGGGAGCGACCGGCGACGCAGCGGGCCGTGGCCCAGCTCGAGAGCGACGGCGCCACGATGATCGGCCCGGTCAGCGGACCGCTGGCGAGCGGACAGTCGGGGCTCGGGCGGATGAGCGAGCCGGAGGCCATCGCCGCCGCGGTGCTCGCCGATGGGCGCGGCCCCGATCTGGCGGGCCGAATCGTCATCGCCAGCGCCGGGCCGACCCACGAGGACCTCGATCCGGTGCGCTTCCTCGGCAACCGCTCCACCGGCCGCATGGGCTTCGCCGTGGCCGCCGTCGCCGCCAGCCGGGGCGCGAGGGCGATCCTGGTGACCGGGCCGAGCGCCCTGCCGACGCCCCCGGGAGTCGAGCGGGTGGACGTCCGCTCCGCCCTCGAGATGGAGGCCGCCATCCGCGAGCGGCTGGCGGACGCCGACGCCCTGGTGATGGCCGCCGCGGTGGCCGACTACCGGCCCGCGGATACGGCGAGCGAGAAGATCGGAAAAAGCGAGGGGCCGATGACCCTGGAGCTGGTGCGCAACCCCGACATCCTCGCGACTCTGGGCGCCGAGCGCGACGGCGAGCGACCGGTGCTCGTCGGCTTCGCCCTCGAGACCTCCGACGCCGCGGCCAAGGCCCGCGGCAAGCTCGAGCGCAAGAAGGTCGACCTGGTGGTCGCCAACCTCGCGCGCGATGGCTTCGGGGGCGAGGACAACGAGGTCACCCTCGTGGGGCCGGAGGGCGACGAGAAGCTCCCGCGCTCGTCGAAGCGCGCGATCGCCCATGCGATCTGCGACCGAATCGTCGCCCGACTCGCCTAGCGCTCCTCGTGGAGGTTGAATCTGGGGGGCGCTGAGACCATCCTCCCGCCGTGGAGCAGGGGCGACAGACGATGATGGCCCTCGTCGGCAAGGTGATCGACGAGCGCTATCGCATCATCTCGCTCATCGGCGAAGGGGGCATGGGGGCGGTCTACAAGGCCGAGCGCCCCGACGGGCCGCCGGTCGCGATCAAGGTGCTCCACGAAGAGCTGGGCGACCAGGAAGAGCTCCGCGAACGCTTCATGCGCGAGGCCCGGGCGCTCTTCGGCCTCGAGCACCCGAACATCCTCCACGTCGAGGACTTCGGGATCGTGGACGGCAAGCCCTACATCGCGATGGAGCTCCTCGAGGGCCAAGCCCTCGACCAGATGGTCGAGGACGGTCCCTTGCCGCCGGGCCTGGCCTTCGATCTCGGCGGACAGATCCTCGAAGGGCTGGCCTACGCCCACGGGCAGGGAGCGCTCCACCGGGACCTGAAGACCGAGAACGTCTTCGTGACCCGCGGGCCGAACGGCGAGTGGATCGCCAAGCTCCTCGACTTCGGCCTGGTGAAGTTCACCGACGACGAGCGCTGGGGTCAGGTCTCGAAGCTCACCGTCACCGGCGCGGTCTTCGGGACCCCCGCCTACATGGCGCCCGAGCAGTGCGCCGGCGCGGCGGTCGACTCCCGCGCCGACGTCTACTCGACCGGGGTGATCCTCTTCGAGATCTTCACCGGCCTCTGGCCCTTCATGGAAGAGACCCGGATGGCGATGTTCCAAGCCCACCTGACCAAGCCCGTGCCGCACCTCCAAGAGATGGTCGAGGGGTGGAACCCACCGCCGCAGCTCGACGCGGTCATCCAGAAGGCGATGGCCAAGATGACCAAGGACCGCTTCCAGGACGCGAGGGAGATGCTCGCGGCCTTCCGACAGGTGCCGCGACCGGGTCAGCAGCCCGCGCGCCAGCTGCCGGCGACCGCGCAGGCCGGCGGCGCGCGCCAGCCCTTCCCCATGGGTCTCGTGCTCGCCGGCGTCGGCGTCCTGGTCCTGATCGCCCTGGCGGCGGCCTTCTTCCTCTTCTCCTGACGCAGCCGTGCCCCTCCGACCATTCGCCCGCGCCCTCCGCGAGGGAGACCTCGCCCGAGCCCGCATCCTCTGGCAGGCCACGACCGATCGGCTCGGGCTGGTCGCGCTTCCGGACCACGAGGGGGAGCTTTTCGAAGGCGTGCTCGTCCCCCGGGAGGAGCCGGTGAGCCCGAACACCATCGACGAGCTCGCCCGGAGCTGGGAGCGGCTCGACCGCGCCTACGCCCCCTGTGAGGACGAGGCGCTCCGCGCGCGGGTCGAGGCGGCGGTCGCCGATCTCGCGAATACCACCGGTCTGACCGCCGACCTCGGCGAGGACCACCTCTTCGTCTTCCTCGGCCCGGAGGGCGAGGCGGCCGCCGTCGCCCGCTTCACCGGCGAGAGCTGGCGGGCGCTGGTCGAGACGCCGGAGGACGAGGTCAGCCGCGCCGTCGGCAAGGCCTTCCGCTACCGGCGCGACCGTTTCGTCTGATCAGAGGTCGTCGACGGGGCCGGCGCCGACGCGGGTGATCTCCGCGGTCTCACCGGTCAGGTCGATCACCGTCGAGGGCTCGAGCATGCCCCAGCCGGCGTCGAGCACGACCTCGCACTGCTTGAAGCGCGCAGCGAGATCGTCCGGGTCGTTGAGCTGCTCGCCCTCCCAGGTCGCCGAGGTGCTGACGATGGGGTTGCCCAGCTCCTTCACGATGGCCTGCGGCACCGGATGGTCCGGCACGCGGATGCCAACGGTCTTGCGCTTCATCATCAGGATGCGCGGCACCTCGCGGGTCGAGGGCAGGATGAAGGTGTAGGGCCCGGGCAAGAGCCGCTTCATGAAGCGGTAGATCCGGTCGTCGATGATCGCGTACTTCGCGATGTCGCTCAGGTCGGCGCAGACGAAGGCCACCGGGTGGCTCTTGTCCATCTGCTTCATCTGGTAGACGCGCTTGAGCGCCTTCTTCGAGAAGATGTCGCAGCCGAGCGCGTAGACCGTGTCGGTCGGGTAGCAGATCGTGCCGCCGCGCTTCAGCACGTCGACGGTCTTGTCGATGATCCGCTTCTGCGGAGTGGTGGGGTGGACTTCGAGTCGCATCAGGTTCTTCCGTGGACGAGCTTGCGCTCCGAGCCGTCCTCGAAGACGCAAAGGATCTGGCCAGGGGCCGGCAGGCCGACCACCTTCCCGGCGCCGAACTTCTTGTGCATGAAGAGGTCGCCCTCGGCGAAGGTGGTGCGCATCGAATAGGTCAAGCCGGTGTCGCGCGCCTTCAGCGCTTCCTCGGCGGTGAGCTTGGGCTTCCGGCTGCGCGCCTTGCTGCTCTTCTTGCTGCCGGTCTTGCTCGCGAGGCGGCGGCGACGCTGCTTCTTGTCGGCCTGCTCGCGAGGGCGGAGCTGCTTCTCCTCGGCGGTCGCCTCGTCGCCGATGCGGCGCTTCGCTTCGCGGAAGATCGGACCGGCCGGCTCGCAGACGAAGACCTCCTCCACGATCGGCGAGCGCCCGGCCTTCTTGCACTCCGCCTGGTAGGCGTGCGCGGCCTCGACGATCAGCGCGAGGCGCTCGGGGCGACCGAGCTCGTTCGGTCCGGCGCCGAGTGCCGGGAAGGCGATCTTCTCCACGCTCCGCTCGGCGGCGAAGCGCAGCGCGGCGAGCACGCCTTCCCGCAGGACCTCCGCCGGCGGCGCGGGCGAACGCGTGGTACCCGGCTCCGGTGACCGGCTCGCGATCCACGCGAGGAAGTTGCAGTGCAGCCGACCGGGGTGCACGCGGATCACCGCGCCGATGGGGAGCTTCTGTCCTTCGACCTGACGCAGCTCGTTGTCGAGGGCGCGCTGCAGTCCGTCGCCGTAGTGCTCTTGCAGCTCGCGCTCCGGACCGGGGCCCGGCCACAGCTGCATGTCCGCCGCGCCGTCGAAGACGATGGCGCCCACCCGCCGCTTCGAGGGCAGGTCGTAGATGCTTCGTTGGACCAAGGTGACTTCCATCGGGGGCGCTCCCTTACCACGGGGGCGCGGCGGACGCATCGCGCGCGTTGGCGCTGCCGCGCGATGGTTGTATGGTCCCCATCCCCGATTTGCGCGCGGGCGAATTCGCGCGCGCCGGAGCCACCATGCAAGACGCCACCAGCGAGTCCTCCCAACCGTCCAACGCCGCCGACCAGAAGCGCGACCCGCGCCCCTTCCTCGTCGTCACCGCGCTGCTCGACAGCGGCGCGCGACCGGCCGCGGTCACCCGCAGCCACGGCGACGCGATGGAGCGCGCCTTCGTCGCCGCCGGCGCCGAGAGCACCGCGGGCATGGACCTGGTGGAGCTGCCCATCTCGCCAGCCGCGTTCGGCGCGCTGCGCAAGGCGCTCGCCCTCGGAGACGAGGTGGTCGGCCTCTACGACGTCTTCCCGCTCGCCGCGCACCTGGACGACTCCGTCCGAAAGGTCGCCGGCCAGTTCCTCGCCGCCGAGGCGGTGTGGGGGCTCGAGGAGCAGGGGCAGCTCGGAGGCGTGCCGCTGAACGTGCGCCTCGACCTGCCCAAGGGCTGGGACCGCGACCCGAAGAAGGTGCACGAGAAGCTCGTCGAGGCGGGTGCGCTGGACCTGAGCGCGGACGCCATCGAGACCTTCAAGCGCATCAAGGGCGCCTGGGACCAGAACGCCAGCTGAGCGGCTCCTATAGCGGGCGGGCGCTCTGGCCCTAGACTGCGGCCATGGAGAGCGCCGAAGAGAGCGAGAGTCTCGACGCGATCACCGCGGAGCTGCGCCGGCTGATCGCCTTCCAGTCGATCACCCGCGGGCCGAACCGCGACCTGATCGCCTACGCGAAGGAGCGACTCGAGGGGCTCGGCCTGCCCTGCCACCTCACGTGGGACGACACGAAGAGCAAGGCCAACCTCTTCGCGACCTTCGGACCGACCGACCGAGCGGGCGTGGTCCTCTCCGGCCACACGGACGTGGTGCCGACGACCGGCCAGCCTTGGTCGAGCGATCCCTTCGACGCCGAGGTGAAGGACGGGCGCCTCTACGGCCGCGGCAGCTGCGACATGAAGGGCTTCCTCGCGGTGCCGCTGGCGATGGCCGGAGCCATCGCCGAGCGCGCGCTGAAGCGACCGCTGCACCTGGCGCTCTCCTACGACGAGGAGATCGGCTGCGTGGGCGTGCGACGGATGCTCGCCGAGCTCTCCGAGTACGCGGCCACGCCGGCGGCGTGCATCGTCGGCGAGCCCACCTCGATGGACGTGGTCACCGGCCACAAAGGCAAGCGGGTGCTCCGCTGTCACGTCCGCGGCGTCGCCGGCCACAGCTCCAGGCCGGCCGAAGGGGTCAACGCGATCCAGAACGCCGCCGAGGTCGTCGTGCGGGCCACCGCCATCGCGCGGCGGCTGATCGCCGAGGGGCCCTTCGACGAAGACTTCCACCCGCCCTACTCCACCATTCAGACCGGGACGATCACCGGCGGCGTCGCGGTGAACATCGTGCCGGCGGCCTGTTCCTTCGATCTGGAGCTGCGCCACCTGCCTACCCACGACCCGGAGCCGCTGCTCGGGGAGCTGAAGCGCTTCGCCAGCGAGACCCTCGAGCCGGAGATGCGCGCGGTCGATCCCGACGCCGGCTTCCAGTGGGAGGAGACGGTCCGCTATCCCGGCCTGGCCACCGGCCCGGAGGCGGAGGTGGTCGCCCTCGCCCAGCGGCTCACCGGCGCCCACGAGACCCGCGCGGTGGGCTTCGGCTCCGAGGCCGGGCTCTTCGCGGAGCACGGCGTGCCGGCGGTCGTCTGCGGCCCCGGCGGCATCTCCGAGGCGCACCGCCCGGACGAATACGTCGAGCTCGCTCAGCTCGAGCGCTGCCGCCGCCTCGTCGAGCGGCTGGTCGACGAGCTGGCCGCCTGAAGCCCCTTGCGGTGGCTGACCCACGGGGTCTCGGCGATGGCGAAGCGCCAGGGCGCGTCCCGATCGGCCGCGTCCGCATAGTCGATGCCGACCCGCGGCCCGTGGAGGATCGCCGCCGGCGTCTCGCCCCGGTGCAGCTCGACGCCGCCTCGCCGGTAGAGCATGTGACCGCTGAAGCTGGTGTCGACGCCGAGCGCCTGGCCGACCTTGCCCGGGCCGGTGAGCAGCACCGGGCCCTCCTTGCCGCCGCGACGCTCGCGGATGAGGTCGAGGCCGGCGACCGGCTCGCAGGCGCGCACGAGCACCGCCGCCGCCTGGCCCTCGTCGGTGACGATGTTGAGCATCTGGTGGATGCCGTAGCAGAGGTAGACGTACGCCCGCCCCGGCGGCCCGAAGAGCACCTCGGTGCGCGCGGTGCGGCCCTTGTAGGCGTGGCACGCGGTGTCGTCCTCCGTGTAGGCCTCGACCTCGGTGATGCGCAGCCGCACCTCCCCGTGGCGCAGCTCCTGACCGAGGAGCGCGGGAGCGACCTCGAGCGCGTGGCGGGCGTAGAACGACTTCGGCAGGAGCACCACGAGGACCTAGCACGAAGCCGTGGTAGAAGACGGCGGTGACCGAGACCGAGTCGACGACGCTGACCCACGGGGTCCGGGTGACGGTGCAGAGCCAGTATGTGGCTGGCCAGTCGGCCCCGACGATGGGCCGCTACGTCTTCGCCTATCGCGTGCGGATCACCAACGAGAGCTCGGCGGAGCCGGTGCACCTGCAGACGCGCCACTGGATCATCCGCGACCAGCTCGGCAAGGAAGAGGAAGTCCGCGGCCCGGGCGTGGTCGGCGAGTTCCCGCGCCTCGAGGTGGGCGAGGCCTTCGAGTACACCAGCGGGGCGGTCCTGAAGACCCCGCGCGGCGAGATGCGCGGCAGCTACCAGATGAAGCTCCCCGACGGCTCGATGATCGACGTGACCATCGCCCCCTTCGCCTTGGCGATGCCCTTCACGCTGAACTGACCCTCGCCACGGGCGTCACCCGCTCTTCCCGATTTCAGCTCTTGCCTCGCACAGAGTCACGGAGCCACAGAGGACACGGAGGAGGAGTTTTGGAATTGGCGGCTCGGCGCGCCCGGTGAGCTGTTGTCGTCTGTAGACGACAGGTCGTGGGTGGTGCCCTGCGAGCGGACGGTGAATGTCGAGGCGTGCGCGTCGGCATGGCCCTTGCGCTACCCGAGGCATGCGTCTCGCCATCCTCGCGCTCCTCGTCCTCTCCCCTGCGCTCGCCTCGGCTCAGCTCGCGAGCGGCGGCGCCGACCTGCGGCTCTTTCGGCCGGCGGTCGACTCGAAGGGGCTCTTTCACACCGAGGGGGCGGAGGTCTTCGGCCATCTGGACCCGAGCTTCGGGCTGATCCTCGATGGCGGCTTCGGCCTCCTCCGCAACGAGGTCTTCCTCAACGACGCCGAGCGAGCGGCGATGGACGCGCGGCGCACGGACCGGCTCCTCGACCGGGTGATCAGCGGGACCCTCTTCGCCAGCCTCGGTCTCGGTGACCGGGTGATGGTCGGGCTGCAGGTGCCGCTCGTGGTCAGCGGGGGCCCCAACGCAACCGTGCCCGGCCTCTGGAACGACGACGCCGGTGGCGTGGACGGTCAGGGCATCGGCGACCTGAGCCTGCACGGCAAGGTTCGCCTGCTGCGCGATCCCATCGGCCTGGCCTTCGTGGTCCGGGCGGCCATTCCCACCGGAGCCGAACGGGCGCTCAGCGGCGAGCCCGGCTTCGCGGCCAGCGGCACCTTCGTGCTCGAGGGGCGACCGCACCGCCGGCTGCGCCTCTTGGCGAACGTGGGCTATCGACTGATCACCGGCGCTGGCGCCACGCTCACGAGCGATGCGCGCACCGAGCCGATGGCCGGCAACGCCACCGACCCGGTCGTCGTGCGCGGAGGCGACCCACTCGTCCACGACGACCAGCTGCTCTTCGGCGCGGGCCTCGCGGTGCGAGCCACCGACTCCCTCGACCTGATCGGCGAGGTCTACGGGTCCGCCTACGCCCGCGCGCTGGGCGATCCGGGAGCGCTCTCGATGGAGGCACTCATCGGCATGAAGATCTTCGTCCACCAGAGCTCCTACCTGCAGCTCGGTGGGGGCCTCGGGCTCACCCCGGGGGTGATGAGCAGCGACTGGCGGGCGACGGTCGGCTTCGTCTTCGAGCCGAGCATCGGCGACCGAGATGGTGACGGCTACGAGGACGACGTCGACCGCTGCCCCGACGAGCCGGAGGACTTCGACGGCTTCGAGGACGAGGACGGCTGCCCGGATCCCGACAACGACCGCGACGGCATCCTCGACGACGACGATGAATGCCCGATGATCCCGGAGGACCGCGACGGCGACGCCGACGATGACGGGTGTCCGGAGGGGGGCGAAGGCGACCGGGACGGCGACGGACTCCTCGACGACGTCGACGAGTGCCCGGACGACCCCGAAGACCGCGACGGCTTCCAGGACGAGGACGGCTGCCCGACGAGGACGGCTGCCCCGACCTCGACAACGACCAGGACGGCATCCTCGATTCGGACGACCTCTGCCCCGACGACCCGGAGGACGTCGACGACTTCGAGGACGAGGACGGCTGCCCCGACCTCGACAACGACGAGGACCGGATCCTCGACGTCGACGACGAGTGCCCGAACGAGCCGGAGACGTACAACGGCCACGAGGACGAGGACGGCTGTCCGGACACGGGCATCGTGGAGTGGGGCGACACCGGACTGACGATCTTCCGCAAGATCCAGTTCGAGACCGACAGCGCGCGCATCGAGCCCGGCAGCCTGGCGATCGTCGACGCCATCGCCGCCGCGCTGAACGGCAACCCCGACGTGCGCCTGGTCGAGGTACAGGGGCACGCGGACGAGCGCGGCTCCGACGCCTACAACCTCGCCCTGACCCGGGACCGAGCGGCGGCGGTGCTCGAGGCGCTCGTGGAGCGCGGCGTCGATCGGAGCCGCATGCGCTCGGAGGGCTACGGCGAGTACTGTCCGCTGGACGCGCGCAGCATCCCCGCCGCCTGGGAGCAGAACCGGCGGGTGGAGGTGAAGCTCATCGTCGATGGCAACGGGCCGACGGGCGTGGAGGTCTCCTGTCCGCGCGCTCGCCGGGAGATGCGGTGAATGCCTACTTCAGGTCGTGACGCTGCAGGAGCTTGATCAGGTACGTGCGGTCCATGCGCGCGAGCCGCGCCGCCTTGGAGACGTTGCCCTCCGCGCGACCGATGAGCTCCTCCAGGAAGCGCTTCTCGAAGTCGGCCAGCACCCCCGCGCGGGCGTCCCGATAGCCCTGCTCGACCCAGAGCGCGGCGTCGCCGGCGTCCGCGCCGAGCGGCCCCTCCCCCAGCACCGTCTCGCCCATGGCGAAGGTCGCCTCCACCGCGTTGCGCAGCTCNNCGGTGCGCGGCGAAGGCGTCCAGCTGCTCGGCGCCGATCACCGCCTCCACCGGCCCCTCGTGGCCGAGCTCGCGAAGGAAGCGCTCGACCAGCAGCGGCAGGTCCTCGCGGCGCTCGCGCAGCGGCGGCAGCGTGATGGGGAAGACGTTGAGCCGGTAGTACAGATCCTCGCGAAACTCCCCCTTCTC
>JABAOG010007898.1_pt3 | contig 24316 bp, 17 predicted proteins | sample 7062131 | NCBI WGS metagenome assembly JABAOG01 (sample SAMN14538629, study PRJNA623070) | marine sediment metagenome | biome: marine biome [ENVO:00000428]; feature: marine pelagic biome [ENVO:01000023]; material: deep marine sediment [ENVO:00002113] | place: India: Arabian Sea | collected... | reverse complement strand
CAGCGCCCATGCTGGGCGACGGAACGACGAAGGCCCGGGGCACGTGCCCCGGGCCTTCGGCGATGGGTGCCCCGTCAGGGGCTAGTGACTCACTCGGACTCGGTGTCGCCCTCGTCGGAGTCGGCCTCCTCGGCCTTGTCCTCCGGAGCCATGCCGTCGAGCTTGTCCTTCAGCAGGTCGCCGAGGGTGGCGCTCGGTCGGCCGCTCGGGCCGATCTTGCGGCCGCTCGCAGCCTGCTTCTCCGCCACGTACTTCATCTTCTCGTCGAGCTCCTTGTTGTCGGCGCCCTTGAGAGACAGCGTGATGCGGCGGTCGTCCTGGTCGATGCGGATGACCTGGGCCTTGAGGATATCGCCCTGCTTGACGACATCCGACGGGTCCACGGCCAGGTCGGCGCTGATCTCGCCGCGGGGGATCACCCCCTCGACGCCGCGCTCGAGCTCGACGTGCACGCCCTCGTACTCACCCACGCTGAGCGCGCGGACCTCGATGACGGTGCCCTCGGGGTAGCGCTCCGGGATGAAGCTCCACGGATCTTCGTAGAGCTGCTTGATGCCCAGGGAGACCTTCCGCTCGTCGTGGTTGATCGAGAGGATGATGGCCTCGACCTCGTCGCCCTTGCGGTAGAGGTCGGCCGGGTTGTTGATGCGCTGGGTCCAGCTGAGGTCCGACTTGTGGACCATGCCGTCGACGCCGTCCTCGATGCCGACGAACACGCCGTAGTCGGTGAGCGAGCGCACCTTGCCGCGGATGATGTCGCCCGGGTTGTACTTCTGCGTGAAGACCGTCCAGGGATCGGGCTCGAGCTGCTTGAGGCCGAGGCTGATGCGCTTGTTCTGCGCGTCGACGTCGAGGACCACGGTCTCGACCTCCTGGCCGATCTCGAGCACCTTCGACGGGTGCTTCGGCTTGGTCCACGTCATCTCGCTGACGTGGATCAGGCCCTCGACGCCCTCCTCCAGCTCCACGAAGGCGCCGTAGTCGGTGAGCGAGACGACCTTGCCCTTGACCCGCGCGCCGGGCTTGTACTGCTCGGCGACGACGTTCCACGGATCCTCCTGGGTCTGCTTGAGGCCCAGGGAGACGCGCTCGGTCTCGGCGTTGTACTTGAGCACCTTGACGGTGACCTCGTCGCCGACGTTGAACATCTCGGACGGGTGGTTGACCCGGCCCCAGCTCATGTCGGTGATGTGCAGCAGGCCGTCGATGCCGCCCAGGTCGACGAAGGCGCCGTAGTCGGTGATGTTCTTGATGGTGCCGGTGACGATCTGACCCTCCTCGAGGTTCTCGAGGGTCTCGGCCTTGAGGCGGTCGCGCTCCTTCTCGAGGAGCACGCGGCGGGAGAGCACGATGTTGCCGCGCTTCTTGTTGAACTTGATGACCTTGAACTCGAAGGTCTGGCCGATGAGCTTGTCGAGGTTGCGCACCGGACGCAGGTCGACCTGGGAGCCCGGCAGGAACGCCTTCACGCCGCCGCGGATGGTGACCGAGAGGCCGCCCTTCACGCGCTGGGTGATGGTGCCCTCGATGAGCTCGTCGCGCTCGCAGGCGTCGCTGATCTCGTCCCAGACCTTGAGCCGGTCGGCCTTCTCCTTGGAGAGGACGATGCGGCCGTTCTCGTTTTCCTTGGCCTCGACCAGGACGTCGACCTGGTCGCCGGCGTTCACGTCGATCTTGCCGGAGGCGTCGACGAACTCGTCGATGGGAATGACGCCCTCGGACTTGTACCCGATGTCGACGACGACCGAGTCCTTTCCGACTTTGATCACGCTTCCGGCGACGATGTCGCCCTCTCGGAGGCTATCGAGGCGAGTGGTGAGCTTCTCGTAGACGTCGGCGAAGCTGGCAGGCTCCCCCTTCGGCTGGGGAGCGGGGGCCGCGGCGGCATCCGCAGCGGCGGGCGGCGGAGCGTCCGCCTGCGGCTCGGCGGCCGCGTTTTCGGTAGTGGGTTCGGTCATCAGGGTTGGGGTTTGGGGTTTTTCGAGGTCGACGCGGCGTAGCCAGCATCGGCTCGGCTGGGCCGGGGACATCCCGGACGGTTGAACGAGCAAAACCCACGCCCTCATTGGCGCGGGTCGAGCATCGGCGGCCGCGAGTGTGGCGGCAACCGATCGGGCCCCAGGTAGCAGGAAGATCGCGGGGCAGCAAGGCCGCGCGATCGAAGCGGTCGGCCGCCCTCCCCGGCCGGCGGCCTCAGGCGCTCTCGGCGATCGCCACGATCCGGGCGACCACCTCGTCCTGGGTCAGCTCGGTGGAGTCCAGCACGGTGGCGTCGTCCGCCGGCTTCAGAGGGGCGTGCTCGCGAGAGCTGTCCCGGGCGTCGCGAGCGATCATCGCCGCCAGGACATCCTCGAACGAGGACTCGACGCCCCGGTCCTCCAGGTCGCCGAGCCTGCGGCGGGCGCGGGCTTCGGGCGTGGCGGTCAGGAAGACCTTCACCTCGGCGTCGGGGAAGACGACCGTGCCGATGTCGCGCCCCTCGAGGACCACCCCGCCATCGACGCCCATCTGCCGCTGCACCTCGAGCAGCGCCTGCCGCACCTCGGGCAGCGCGCTCACCTTCGAGGCGGCGTCCGCCACGTCGGGGGTACGGAGATCATCCTCACGGTCCGAGCCGTTGACCGTCAGCCGGGGTCCGGTCGGCCCCTCCACGAAGGCCAGGTCGAGCTGCATCGCGAGCTCCCCGAGCGCCGGTCCATCGGCGAGCGACGTGCCCCGCTCCAGGGCCACCAGCCCCACCGCCCGGTAGAGCGCGCCGGTATCCACCCGCACGTAGCCGAGCCGCTCGGCCACCTGCCGCGCCACCGTCGACTTGCCAGCCCCCGCGGGTCCATCGATCGCCACTACCGGTCGCTTTCTCGCCATCGCCCGGTTCTACCGGCCGTGGTCGACACCAGCAAGGCCCATGGGCGACCTCGAGTCCGTCCCCAAAACGAGTGAGACGCCGACCGCCTGCCGAGGGCCGTCGGCACGAGCGAAGCGCCCCTACGCTCGTGCCATCCTGTGCCCCGGAGCATGGACCGAGACTTGCGTGCACCACCCAGCATGAGGTTCCCCGACCCACGAATCCCTTCGCCTCTCCTCACCCCGCCGTTCCGTCGGACGTCGTCGGCTCTCGCCCTGCTCGTGATGGCGGGCTGTGCGACCACGAACGATGGCGGGGACGACCCGACCTGCACGACCGAGCTCCCCTACACCGCGTGCGGAGATGGGACGGCGATGCTCTGGACCGAGACCGCCAACGTCCACCGGCCCGGCGCACCGCCCGTCGAGGCCACGGTCAGCGCCATCGACCCGCTGGAAGACGCGGGGGTGAGCATCTCGTTCGACGCCAGCGAGGGGCCGGAGCGCTTGGTTCTCCCCGCCGCACCTGCGCTGAGGGTCGGCGAGACGGTGAACCTGGTGCCCGACGACCTCGGCTGGCGGGTCGAATCCGCCGAGGGAGTGATGCTCGCGTTCGCCGGGACGGGTGGAGTCGGCCTCCGCCCATCCGGTTGGCCCGTCGACGGAGACCTCACTCGGGTGGTCGAGCGGGTCGGCGACGTCGAGATCGGCGTGACCCCCGGGTGCGCCGGCTGGGCCCAAATCGCCGCCTGCGGCGTGACGGTCCCCGACGAAGGTGTCGTCTACTACGACCTCGACTTCGACGGCACACCGCTCACCGGTCTCCCCCAGTCGTTCGAGCTCGAGGATGGGCGAAGGGTGACCCTCCAGGCCGGGAGCACCTATCAGAACGCATTCCACTCGCGCAGCGACTGTGAGACCTCGACCTGCCTCATCTCGCGCCCGGTGGGCTTCGGGCTGACCATGGTCGTCGCGCCGGCCGAGCGAGCCTGCAGTGGGCTGCCGCCGGCCTGCACGAGCGCCCCGGTCTTCGAGGTGGCGAATCCGGACGTCTTCGGGGTGCTCACCGAGGGCCCGTGGACGGTCGCCGAGACGATCACCGAGGGCTCGAGAGTGAGGCTGACCCTCGACCGCGACGGCACCTCGACCGCCCTCGATCTGCCGGCGGACCCGCTCTTCGAGCCGGGCGAAGCCGTGACCGTCCTGCGAGACGCGAGCGGGATCGCCATCGAATCCGCCGACGGCACGAGCGGCATCTACTTCGGGCCGAACGAGCTCCCCGGCGACACCCTCGAGATCGCGGACTTCGTGTTCGGCACCGTCCCGAGCTGCGGCGGCTGGGTCGAGCACCAGACGAGCCCGGACCTCTGCCCGGTCGAAGCCGCCGAAGCGCTCTCGCTCACGCTGGAGGGCGTGGTCGTCTCCAGACCTGGCGAAATCAACGGGATCGGCAACGCACGTACCCAGTACACCCTCGAGAACCGGGGCGTGTTCCGTACGGTGGAGAACGCCGAGCCGGGCGACGAATGCGCCGGCTGCATGGACCCGCCCTGGGGCCGGAGCGCCCTGCTGGTGGTCCGCGCTCCGCTCTGACCGTCAGCCGTCCGCTTCGCGCACGTCGGCGCCCAGCGCCCGGAAGGTCTCCGCGAAGCCCGGGAAGCTCGTCGCGACGCACTCGACGTCGTCGATGACGCTCTCGCCCTCGGCCTGCAGCGCGAGCACGGCGGCGGCCATGGCGATGCGGTGGTCGCCCTTGGACTCGACGCGGGCGGCCTTCAGCGGGCCGCCCCCGTGGACCAGGAGCCCGTCCTCGAGCTCCTCGTTGGGGACGCCGAAGGCGGTGAGCACCCGGGCCATCTCGGCGATGCGGTCCGACTCCTTCACCCGCAGCTCGGCGGCGTCGCGGATCTCGGTGGTGCCCTCGGCGGCGGCCGCGGNNCCGCGGGGATCTCGTCGATCATCCGGACCAGCAGCTCCCCGCCCACCAGCGCGGGCCGCGGCCGGCGGCTGCTGCGCACCTCGAGGTCGGCGGTCGGCTCCCCGCCGGCGCCCTCCGGCTTCGTGGTCGCGCCCACTTCGGCGCCCATCAGCCGGAAGTGGTCGAGCAGGCCGGTGCGGGTCGGGTTCACCCCGACGCCCTCGAGGACCACCTGGCTGCCCGGCAGCGCGAGGGCCGCCGCCAGCGGAAAGGCCGCGCTCGAGAGATCGCCGGGCACGCGCCACTGCACGCCGTCCCAGCCGCCGCTCCAGTCCTCGCTCGGGTCGAGGAAGACCATCGTGCCCATGACCTTCAGCGGCACGCCCAGCTCGAGCATCATCCGCTCGGTGTGGTCCCGGCTCAGGTGGGGCTCCTTCAACGCCGTCGGCCCGGCGGCGTAGAGGCCGCTCAACAAGAGGCAGCTCTTCACCTGTGCGCTCGCGACCGGCATGTCGTACTCGATGCCCGCGAGCTGCTCGCCCTCCACCAGCGGGGCGATGCTCAGCGGCGGGAAGACCTTCTGCGCGGGGTCGTCGCCGGTGGCCTGCTTGCCGTCGCCGTCGAGGCCCGCGATGAGCGCTCCCCGGGCCCGCAGCGGGCGGACGATGCGGCCCATCGGCCGCCGGGTGAGCGACGCGTCGCCCACCAACCGCGAGCCGAAGCGCTGGGCGCTGAGCAGCCCGGCCATCAGCCGCATCGTGGTGCCGGAGTTGCCGCAGTCGAGGACGTCCCGGGGCATGCGCAGGCCACGGAGGCCGACGCCCTTCACGCGCACCGTCTCGCCCTCGATCTCGATCGGGACGCCCATGGCGCGGAAGCAGCCGGCGGTGGCGAGGTTGTCCTCGCCGCCGCTGAAGCCGGTGATGGTGCTCTCGCCCCGCGCGAGCGACGCGAAGATCAGCGAACGGTGCCCCACCGACTTGTCGCCGGGGACCTGGATGGTCCCGCGCAGGGGACCGCCCCCGCGCACGATGAGCTGGGCGCTCACTGATTCAACAGGTTGGGGACCAGGCCCAGCAGGCGCCGGACCTCGGGGTCGGCGATGTGCAGGCGAACGCCGGCCTCCGCGCCCTCCGCCTGGGCGACCACGCCCTGGAGGATCGGCCCGAGGCCGAGCATGCCGGCGACCATGCTCTGACCGAGCTCGTCGAGCTGTCGCTGCACGTAGGTGATGACCTGGGAGGCCACGGCCGGATCGCTCATGAGCCCCATCGCCTCGAGCGCGACACCGTCGGGGGCGTCCAAGCCGAACGCGATGGCTCGCGTCGACTCCGCCGTCGACCCGTCCATCGGGCTCCCGTGGTCCAGCTCCCAGTGGAGCGCGGGGCCGCCGAGGGCGACGAAGCTCACGCCCGCGTTCGGCTCCTGGAGCCACTGCTGCGCTTCGATCCAGGCCGGGTCGTTCTGAGCCGGAAAGGGACCGGGCGGGTTCTCGAGAAGCGGGCGGACCCGCTCGGGCGGACCGATCAGCCAGTGCCGTCCGTCGATCTCCGCGAGCATGCCGTTGCCGTCGGCCAGGACGCGGTGGCCGGCAATCTCCATCTCCTGGAGCCGGTCGGCGTTCGGCACCACGGCTCGGAGCGCCGCCTCCGGCTGCCCGGGCTCGTAGTCCCCCTCCACCAGGATCACGCCGAGGTCGGCGCCGGTGCCGTCGTCGTCGGGGATGCCGACCGCCCAGACCGTGCTGGTCCGCTCCACCAGCCCGTGGAGGATCTCCTCCTCCTCGGCGCTCATCTCGTCGGTGCTCTTGATGGCCTCGACGACGGTCGGGTAGTAGGGCGAGGCCCGCAGCCGGGCGACGTCGATGGTCAGCAGCGCGAAGGTGTCCGCGGGCAGGTAGTCGGTCGGCTCCGGCGCCGGCGCCGCTTCGGCGACGTCCACGGCGTCGGCGGTGTCGGAGTGGACGGTCGCGGTCGCGGAGCCCCCGCACGCCCCGAGGAACGCGAAGAGAAGCGAGCACACACCTAGCGAGCGAGCGGTCTGGACCAGCAACTCAGTCTCCCTTCTGCAGCTTCGCCACGGCGGCGAGCATGCGGTCGTTCTGCTCCGGGGTCCCGATGGTGATCCGGAGGGTCGTCTCGATGGGGGGCGGCATCGGCCGCACGATGACTCCGTCGCGCAGCAGGGCGTCGTAGACCTCGCTGCCCGGGCGCCGGAAGTCCGTCAGCACGAAATTCGCCTGGCTCGGCGCCACCGCGAGCCCCAGCTCGCCCAGCGCTCGGCTCACCCGCGTCCGCTCGGTGCGGTTCATGGCGATGTAGCGCTCCACGTGCGCCTCGTCCTTCAGCGCCGCGAGCGCGCCGATCTGGCCGAGGAGGCTCACGTTGAAAGGCGCCCGCATGCGGTTGAGCGCGTCGACCAGCGGCGCCGGACCGATGGCGTAGCCGACCCGCAGACCAGCGATGCCGTGGGTCTTGCTGAAGGTACGGAAGGTGAGCAGCCGCTCGCGGGTGTGGCGCAGATCGAGACCCGAGGCGTAGTCCTCGGCGTCCGGCAACCCGTAGTAGGCCTCGTCCAAGACGACCACGACCCGCTCGGGCAGCTCCTTCAGGAAGCGCTCGAGCGCCTCCCGGCCGACGTAGGCGCCGGTGGGGTTGTTCGGGTTCGCGAGGAAGAGCAGCTTGGTCTCGTCGGTGACGGCGGCGGCCATCGCCTCGAGGTCCCAGTGCAGGTTCTCCCGCAGCGGCACCTCGGTGAAGTCCACGCCGGCGGCGGTGCAGCCGAGCCAGTAGCAGACGAAGCTCGGCTTCCCGAAGACGCAGTGGTCGCCCTTCGCCGCGTCGGGGAAGGTCCGGCAGGCGAGATCGATGAGCTCGTTGGAGCCGTTGCCGAGGACGACCTCCTCGAGGGGGATGTCGTGGTGCTCCGCCAGAGCGCTGCGGAGCGCGAAGGCGGCCCCGTCCGGGTAGAAGTTGAGGCCCTTGGCGGCCTGCGCGACGGCCTCGATGACCCGCGGCGAGGGGCCGAGGGGGTTCTCGTTCGAGGCGAGCTTGACCGCGCCGGCGATGCCCAGCTCGCGCTCGAGCTCCTCGATCGGCTTGCCGGGCTCGTAGGGGACCATCCGCCCCACCCGCGGCGGGATCAGGTCGCTCATCGCTTCGCCTCCTCGCGCGCCGACGGCGGCCGCGGATAGCTCCCGAGCACCTTCACGTGGCGGCTGACGTTCCGCAGCTCGTCGAGGGCCGTGAGCAGGGGACGGTCGGTGACGTGCCCGTCCATCTCGACGAAGAAGAGGTAGCGCCAAGCGGCCCCCTGCGTCGGCCGGGACTCGAGCCGGGTCAGGTTGATGTCCCGGTCGGCAAAGGGCTTGAGGGAGTCGTAGAGCGCGCCCGGGTCGTCGGAGACCGCCATCGCGATCACCGTGCGGTCCCGCCCGGTCCGCGAGGGCAGCTCGCTGCCGACCATGGCGTAGCGGGTCTCCCGACCGGCCGCGTCCTCCACTCGCTCGCGGGCGATTTGGAGCTGGTGCAGCTCCTGGAGCATGGCCGTGCCGATGACCGCCGCGCCGTGGTCCTCCCGGGCGAGCTCGGCGGCGACCTGCCCGCTGGGCACGTCGATGACCGTCGCGCGCGGCAGCTCCGACTGCAGGAAGCGCTCGCAGGCCGCGAGCGCCGCCCGGGAGCCGTAGACCTTGTCGATGTCGGTCGCGTTCCCGGTGCCGCTCAGCAGGTGGTAGTTGGTGTGCACCGTGATCTCGCCGCTGATGCGGACGTCGCCCGCGGCGAGGCCATGGAGCGTGGCGGTGATCGCGCCGTCGCTCGAGGTCTCGAGGGGCACCACGCCGTACTCCGCGCGGCCCCGGCTCACCTCCTCGAGGACCTCGAGGACGGTCTCGAAGCTGCGGAACTCGGTGGTGGTCCCGAAGCGGCGGCGAGCCGCCAGGTGGGCGAAACCACCGGCGGCGCCCTGGTAAGCGACGATCTGGGGCGCGATCAGCGAGCGACAGCCGCCGAGGACCTCGCGCCACACCGGCTCCACCGCCGCGGCGGGGAAATCCTTCACCACCGCCGACGCGCGCGCGATCACCTCTTCCTCGCGCGGCATCCGATAAAAACGGTCCGGATCCTTCTCCTGCAGCTGCCGCAGCTCCAGCGTCGCGCGCGCCCGCTTGTCCAGCGCTTCGGCGAGCGCGCCATCGGCCTCTTCGAGGGCGGCCAGGATCCGGTCCAACGCCTCTGAGTCGCTCATCCCCCGGAGCCTAGCATCTAGCCCCCGAACGCAAGCCGACCCGCCCCTTACTCCTGCTCCGCAAGGCCCTTGAGCTGGGCGAGGGCGTTGAGCGCCTCGAGCGGGGTCATCCGGTCGACCTCCAGCGCCTTCAGCGTCTGCAGCGTCTGCGAGGGGGCCGCAGGCGCCGGCTCGGGGGCCGGCCCGGCGAAGAGGTCGAGCTGCGCCCTCCCCTCGGTGTCCACCGCGCGCATCCGCGCCGGGGCGCCGGAGGGGAGCGCGTCGCCGGACTCGAGGTCGGCCAGCAGCGCCTTGGCCCGGGCCAGGACCAGCGGGGGCACGCCGGCCAGGCGGGCGACGGCGACCCCGTAGCTACGGCTCGAGCCGCCCTCCACCAGCTTGTGGAGAAAGATCACCTCGTCGCCGAACTCCTTGGCGGCGACGTTGAAGTTGGCCACCGACTCGCGGGTGGCCGCCAGCTCACAGAGCTCGTGGTAGTGGGTCGCGAAGATGGCGCGGCAGCCGTTCACGTCGTGCAGGTGCTCGGCGACGGCCCAGGCGATGGAGAGGCCGTCGTAGGTGCTCGTGCCCCGGCCGATCTCGTCGAGGATGACCAGGCTGCGGCGGGTCGCCTCGCGGAGGATGGTCGCCGTCTCGCGCATCTCGACCATGAAGGTGGAGCGCCCCTCGGCGAGGTCGTCGCTGGCGCCCACCCGGGTGAAGATGCGGTCGACCAGTCCGATGCGCGCCTCGGTGCAGGGCACGAAGGAGCCGGCCTGGGCGAGGATCGCGCTGAGCGCGACCTGGCGCATCACCGTCGACTTGCCGGCCATGTTCGGGCCGGTGAGCACGATGAGCCGCGGATCGCTCCCGTCGGCGTCGAGGCGCACGTCGTTGGGGACGAAGGAGCCGCGCGCCGCCAGCTCCTCGACGATCGGGTGGCGCGACTCGTGGAGCTCCAGGGTCGTCGACTCGTCGACCACCGGCCGCACGTAGCCGAGGCGCGCGGCGGTCTCGGCGAGGCCGGCGGCCACGTCGATGGCGGCGATGGCCTCACCCAGCGCCCGCAGCCGGTGCGCCTCCTGGGCGGTGCGCACGCGCAGGTCCTCGAAGATCTGCTGCTCCAGCCGCCGGCTCCGGTCGTCGGCGTTGACGATCTTGTCCTGCAGGTCGGCGAGCTCGTCGGTGACGTAGCGCTCGCCGTTGGCGATGGTCTGCTTGCGGACGTAGTGGTCGGGCACGTTGGCCAGGTTCGAGCGGGTGACCTCGATGAAGTAGCCGAAGACCTTGTTGTACTTGACCTTCAGCGAGGTGATGCCGGTCGCCTCGCGCTCGCGCTTCTCCACCGCGAGGATGCGGTCCTTGCCGCGCGCGCTGAGATCGCGGAGCTCGTCGAGGTCGGCGTCCACGCCCTCTCGGACGACCCCGCCGTCGCGGGGCGTGGTCGGCGGTGCGTCCACCAGCGCGGTCTCGAGCACATCCCGCAGGTCCCGCACCGGGTCCTCGGGCGCGAGCGCGGCGAGCGTGTCGTCGGTGGAGCTCGCCGCCCGCTCGCGCAGCAGCTGGCCGAGGGCGTCGGCCCCGTCGAGGGAGTCGCGGATCACGCCCAGATCCCGCGGCGTGGCGACGCCCAGCGCGGCTCGAGTCGCGAGGCGCTCGACGTCTCCGATCCGCTGCATCGCCTCGCGCACCTGCGAGCGGACCGCGCCGTCGGTGAGGAAGGCCTCCACCGCGTCGTGACGCCGCCGGATGGCGGCCACGTCGGTGAGGGGCGCGAGGACTCGGCGGCGGAGCATGCGTCCGCCCATGGGCGTCTTGGTGGCGTCGATCAGGTGCAGCAGCGAGCCCTTTCGCTCGCCGGCCAGCGTCTTGACCAGCTCGAGGTTGCGGACCGCCACCTCGTCGAGGTGCAGGTAGGCCCTCGGATCATGGATCCCCAGCCGCTGGATGCGCAGCTCCTTGCCCGGCTGGCTCCGCTGGGCGTAGGCGAGGGCCAGTGCCGCGGCGGCGAGCGCCGGCTCGGGCAGGGCGTGGCGAGCCACCTCGAGCTCCTCGGCGCCGAGCTCGCCGCCCCCGAGGCAGGCGACGATCACCCCGTCCGCATCCTCCGGCGCGGGAATCTGCCGCGGCTGGTCGAGGCCGACCCCACGGAGCGCGACCAGCAGCTGATCGCTGGCGCTCCCGTCGTGCACCAGCTCCCGCGCCTCGAGGCGGCTGACCTCGGCGAGCGCCGCGGCCTCGTCGGCGAGCCCGCACGCGCGCAGCTCGCCGGTGCTCAGGTCGTAGGCCGCGAGGCCCACCGCGTCATCACCGGCGCTGAGGGCCACCAGGTAGTTGGCCACCCGCGCCTCGAGCGCCTCCTCCTCGAGGCAGAGGCCCGGGGTCACCACCCGGACGACCTCTCGGGGGACCACCCCCTTGACCGTCTTCGGGTCGGCCATCTGCTCGCAGATGGCCACCGGCTGCCCCTGCTCGAGCAACCGGGTCAGGTAGCCGGTCGCCGCGTGATGCGGCACGCCGGCCATGGGGATGTCCTCGCCCTTCGGGCCCTTGCCCCGGGTGGTGAGGGTGATGTCGAGCATCTGCGACGCCTTGACCGCGTCGTCGTAGAAGAGCTCGTAGAAGTCCCCCATGCGGAAGAAGAGGAGCGCCTCCGGGTACTGCTCCTTGGCCCGGAGGAACTGCTTCATGACGGGGGTGTGCTCCCCCTTCTTCTTCTTGCCTCTCTTTGTGCTCTTTCTCGGGCTCACTCGAAGACGTTGTCGACCTGGAACTCGGCGACCTCGTACTGCACGAGGGCGCTCGCGTTCGAATCGAGCACGTAGAGGCGCTCGTCCACTGGCGAGTAGACCACGTCTTCGACGATCGTGATCACCGGCGCCCGCCCCGGGCGCGCGCCGACGGGGATGGCGAAGGGCGTCGGCGTGCCGCTCAGGTTGATCTCGAGCTGCGCCTCCTCGTTGACGCCGATCGCGTCGAAGGTGAAGGCGATATAGGGGTTCTGGTAGGGGGCCGGCTCGGTCACCGGCGGGTCCACGTCGGGGTCGATGAAGGTGCCGTTGAAGGCGCGGCCGTTCAGGTAGGTGCTCGGATCGCCGAGGACGATGGGCTGGCCGGCGGTGTCCACCCGGCAGGCGCCGGAGGTCTCGTCGGCGACCACCCGGTGGAGGAAGCCCGTCTGCGAGCCGCTGACCAGGAAGGCCTGCTCGAGGCGAACGGCGATGCCCACCAGCTCACCGAAGGCGGCGTAGCATTCGCTGAAGGCCCGCCGGTCGTTGACCCGTGCCGGATCGACTCGGACCCGATCGGCGAAGGCTTCCAGAATCGGGATCTCGACGAATTCCCGCTCCTCGCCGGTTCCTTGCTCCGGCTCGAAATAGGGCGCGCAGAAGTCGAGGTCGCGAGCCGCTTCCGGGGGCTCACGGGTGATCACCAGGGTGTCGCCAACGTAGCCGGCCTCCGGGTCGACCGCCGGATCCAAGCCGGCCACGTCCGAGCGACCCAGCACGCCGCGGTCGCAGAAGATCTCCCGTCCGCCTGCCAGGACGAACGTGTCGGGGAGACTCGGATCGGCCCCCTCCATCCGCGCCAGCTCGGTGGTGCCGGGGATGGTGCCCTCGTAGGTCGCCGTCCAGACCTCGGCGCGGAGCGCCCAGGGATCGGCGGTGGCGCAGACGAGCTCCCCGAAGACGAAGTCCTGGCCGGTCGGGCACTGGGTCATGGGGTCCATCGCGTCGGGGTCGAGGCCCACCGGGACCAGGCCGTCGATCACCTCTTCGCCGGTGGTCGTGTCGGCCACGCGGCCGACGCCGTCCACCGTGAGCACCGGCGAGCCCAAGGTGCCGACCGCATTGGAGACGTAGCTCGCCACCCGCGGGCGGTGCCGCTGGATGAAGACGTACTGGTCGACCTCTTCCGCCGGCGACATCTCCGGGGTGCACGCGACCCCGCGGCAAGGACCGTCGAGATCGACGACGTCCACGATCTGCATCCCGCCGTTGGCCAGCCCCACCGCGAGGAAGACCCCCCGGAGGTTCAATGGCCCCTCGCTGCCGTCGGGGGTGGTGCAGTAGTCGGGGGCCGACGAGTCGTAGGCGCGGCTGATCACGTCCAGGGCGTTGGCCTTGCCGGTGAGCCGCAGCCGGTCCGACTCGTCGTTGCCGAAGCTGACCGGCAGCACCTTGCCGAAGTCCGCCGACGCCGGGTCCGAGTAGTCCATCACCAGCACGCTCTGGTCGGTATCGTCGATCGCGTAGAGGTAGCGAACGCTCCCCTCCGGCATCCCGCCCACCGCCGTCGCCGACACGAAGGGCGAGACGGCCAGGTCGCGGATGGGCACGCCGGGCGCCAGCGGGGCCTGCTCGGTGAGCGTGCCGTCGGCCCCGATGGTGAAGCGGTAGATCAGCGGCAGCTCCCGGTCGGCGACGAGGAGCTCGTCCTCGACGCCCTCGCCGTTGTCGACGACGAGCAGCCGATGCGGCTGCGCGGTCTCGCCGGACTCGAGGGCCTCGGTGCGGACCTCGCTCATGGGCGGCGTGCCGGGGCTCACCATCTCGCCCTCGGGCGCGCAGAAGAACCCGTAGTCGCTGGCCATCCCGGCGGTCGGCGCCGGCAGCTCGACGGGCACCGTGGGCGCCACGGCCCCATCCATGACCATCATCGGATCATCGGCGAGGAGGCTGCGGTCCGGCTGGATCGGCAAGGGCACGATGAGACCCATGGCCGGGAGCACCGTGTAGGCGACCGCCACGCCCGGCGCGATGACCAGATCGGTCGGGCCGGCCGGCAGCGCCACCTCGCCCTGCGTGTCCGCCACCTCTTCGCTATCGACGAAGATCCCCGTCGGGTACCACTCGACGGCGCGCGAGCCGAACGAGGCGACGTAGGTCACTCCCGGCTCCTCTTCGCGCACCGCGATGGCCGAAGGGAACTCGCCCACCCGGGTGAAGGTGAAGCCGGGCACGCGCGCGTCGGCATCGATGACCCGGCGGGTCTGGAGATTCACCGCGCCGACCTCGCCACTGGCGGTCTGGGTCACCAAAGCGACCAGCCCGTACTGCTCGCTCTCGTCTGCGGGGACTCCTTGGCAGAGCGAGCGAACCACCGGTCGGTTGTCGTCGGTGGTGTCGACGCAGATGAAGGCGATCGAGCCGGGGCGCTCGAAGGTCGCGGGGGTGACGATCGTGGGGTCCTGGCCGCAGGCCACCAGGGCCAGCAGCGCGAGGGGAAGCGAGCGACGCATCAAATCAGCTCCTGCACCGCGCGCGGGCGGCCGACGAAGCCGAGCTGGGTCGGCGAGCACTCGATGTCGACCTCCTCCGGGAGCTCTTCGTAATCCTCGTCGGTGAGGCAGTCGAACATCGGCTGTAGATCGAGCACCCGGAGCACCGACGAGCGGAAGTCCCCGACGTAGACCCGCTTGCGCGCCTCGTCGACGGCGAGCTCGAAGGGCCCACCGAGGCTGCGGACGATGCCCACCAACGCCTCGGCGTCGAGATCGATCACGTAGAGGTCGCGGCTGTCGAAGTTGGTCACGAAGGCCAGGGTGAAGCTGCGGCCAGTGGCGGGATCGCCATCGCCGTCCACGTCGTCGAAGTGGGTGACCTCCATCCGCGAGGGACCGACCCCGACCGAAATCTGCCTGCGAACGGCCAGCGCACCCACGCTCTCGTCCACGTCCACGACGAGCACCGCCCGCGGCCGGCGGGAGAGCACGTAGGCGCGGCGCACCTCGGGGCGGGGATCGAAACGCACCTCGCGGGTGTCGCCCAGGCTCGTGTCCCCGGTGTCGATGCCGCTGACCCGCAGGTCCGACGCGCGGAAGAGGAAGGTGTCCTGCGCGGTCTGCCCGAGGGCGATGCCCACCCGCGGGACGACCGGGTCGAAGGCCGTGGCCACCCAGAGGCTGCCGTCGACCGGATCCTCGGCGATCTCGACCAGCTCGTTGGGGAACTCGTCGATGGTGGCGATGATCTGCGGCCGGGCACCGTCGGTGGGCTCGGTGAAGAGGCTCAGGCGTCCTCCGCGGTGGGCCATGACGATGTAGTTGCCCTCGGCCCCGGGCAGCCGGCTCGAGCGCGGACCCACGAGGGCGGCGACCGGGTCGGGCGGGACCAGCAGGCCCTCCTCGCTCGAGGCGCCGGCCTCGGCGCCGCGGAAGGTGTCGACGCACTGGTGGCGGGCGCCCGGGGCGAGCGCCGCCGAGTCCACCTCGTGGTCGCCGCAGAAGAGGATCCCGGTGGGGCTCATGTCGACGTAGCTGAGATCGCCGTCGCTCCGCACGGGCAGGTAGATCCGGGCGCCGGCGCCGGAGGGCGCCATGGCCAGCCCATCGGCGAAGGAGCCGACCAGCACCTCACTGGCGACGAGGTCCGGTTGCACCAGGATCTCGTCGCTGAGGTCGTCGCGGGGGTCCGCGGCGTCGATGACGCCGCACTCGGAGCCATCGACGAGGTCACGCTCACCGCAGTGGCCGTCCAGCGCGAGGTTGACCGCCTCCAGATCGTAGGCCTGCAGCGATCCGCTGTTGTAGCGGAGATCGAAGTTCGAGTTGGCCACGACCAGGAAGTCGCCCTTCTCGTCACCATCGAAGTCCTGGGAGACGTTCAGCGCGATCGGGAAGTAGAGCCGCGCCGGCGGCGGCGGGGCCCCATCGGAGCCGCAAGCACCGGCAAGAACGGCCAGCAGCAGCGCCGGGAGGAAGCTATCGCGAACGGAGCGTCGCATGGCGGCGCAACCTACACGGGGGGCGTGCCGGGCGCCACCCGCGGAATCGCCGGGGCCCGGCCCTACTCGTTGGCCCAGGGGTCGAGCACCTCGGTGTGCGAGCGACGCATCATCGTCGGGGTCGCCTCCATCATCGCCGAGGTGGTCATCTGGGTCTGCGTGGACCGGGTCCGCCGGGCGCGGCGTCGGGTCGTCCGGCGCTCCCGCTCGAGGGTGAAGCGGACCGTGGTCGAGGTCCGCGGCGAGATCACCAGCTCGCGCGACTCGTAGCCGGGCAGGCGCAGCTCCAGCTCGAGGCGGCCCTCGGTCGGGCGCTCCACCTCCAGGGGGGCGTTCCCGAGCAGCTCGTCGCCGCGCCAGACCTCCGCGCCCTCCGGGTTGGAGACGAGGTTCACCATGACCGCCTCCGGCTCCATGGCGGTGGCCTCCGGTTCCTCTTCCTCGGTCACCTCGGGCTCTTCCTCCTCGGTGACCTCCGGCTCCTGCTGGATGGGCGGGACCTGGGCCTGGGGCTCGGGCGGGGGATCGCCCCCGAGCACCACCGCCGCAGCCACGCCGGCTCCGATGAGCAGCACCGCCAGCCCGGCGATGAGCGGGACCTTGGACTTCGATCCGCCGAGCCCCGCCGGCGCGTCGATCGAGTCGGTCGCGCCGGTCTGGAAGCTCTTGGTCGTCTCGCGGGCCATCGTGCCCACGCCGGCCTCGACGCGCTCCAGATCCTCGAGGAGCTCCTCCATCGTCTGGTAGCGGACGTCCGCCTGCTTGGTCATCGCCTTGAGGATGACCAGCTCCAGCTCCTCGGGGATCGAGGGCACCAGGTTCCGGGGCGGCGCCGGCTCCTCGTAGAGGTGCTTGGTGAGGATGCCCATCAGGTTGTCCGCGTCGAAGGGACACTCCCCGGTGGCCATCTCGTACATGATCACGCCGAGGGCGTAGATGTCGNNGCTCGGGCGACATGTAGTGCGGCGTCCCGAAGACCTGGCCCGCCCGGGTCAGCTTGCTGGAGCTGCCGCCGACCTTGGCGATACCGAAGTCGAGCACCTTGACGAAGTCCGAGTCGCCGCCGCGCTTGATCAGGAAGATGTTGTCCGGCTTGAGATCGCGGTGGACGATGCCCGCCTCGTGGGCGGCGCCGAGCGCCCGACAGAGCTGCTTGGCCACGTGGACGATCCGCTTCGGGTCCATCCCCTGCCGCTGCGCCGGCTGACCCGGCTCCGCCGGCAGGGGCACCGCGGACTCTTCGATGGCGCCGGTCAGGTCGACGCCATCGAGGAACTCCATGACGAAGTAGGTGGAGTGATCCGGCAGCGTCCCGAAGTCGCTGATGTCGATGATGTGCTGGTTACCGATCGCCGACGCGCTCTGCGCCTCCTGGCGGAAGCGCGTGATGATCTCCTCGTCCTTGGAGACGTCCGGGCGCAGGACCTTGATGGCCAGCGGCTTGTTCAGGACGATGTGGCGGGCCTTGTAGACCAGGCCCATGCCGCCTTCGCCGAGGACCTTCTCGACCTCGTAGCGGCCGTCGATGGTCGTCCCGACCAGCTTGTCCCCGTCTTCTTCGGCTCCGTCGACGACTCTCAGCTCCGCGGTCACGGCTCACTCACTTCGCTCGAAGGGCGGCATTCCGCCACCCACCTTCGTACCGATGGCCCCCGCGAACGTTTCCTCATCATACAAGAAAAGCCCACGAGCTCCTCGCCTTCACTTCCGCGGTTTTCACCGCGACAGTAGTCGTTCAACGACACGCGCATACTCGCTCTCGAAATCTTCCGCTGTGGAGGGCGCCGCGTCAAGCTGGGGCCCACCCGTTTTGGGTACGGTCGGTAGAACCCGGGGGCGCGCTCGAACCTTGGGCGCACCCCCATTCGCGGACGCTCGTCGCGCCGCCGGTGTTGCCCCTCAGCGGTGGCGCAACGCGGCCTGAGCCGCCGCGAGCCGAGCGATGGGGAGCCGCGGCGGGCTGCAGCTGACGTAGCCGAGCCCGGTGCGATGGCAGAAGTCGATCGAGATCGGGTCCCCGCCGTGCTCCCCGCAGAGCCCGAGCTTGAGATCGCCGCGCTTCGCCCGGCCGCGCTCGCAAGCGATCGAGACCAGCTCCCCCACCCCGTCCTCGTCGAGGCGCGCGAAGGGGTCGGCCGGCAAGATCTGCAGGTCGTCCACGTAGGTCGGCAGGAAGCGCCCCGCGTCGTCGCGGCTGATGCCGAAGGTGGTCTGCGTCAGGTCGTTGGTGCCGAAGCTGAAGAACTCGGCGCTCTCGGCGATCTCGCCGGCGACGAGGCACGCCCGCGGCAGCTCGATCATCGTGCCGACCTGGTAGTCGACCCTCCGACCGGCCTCCGCGAAGAGCAGCTCGGCGGTCGCGTCGACGAGCTTGCGCATCCGCGAGAGCTCGCCGGCGATGCCGACCACCGGGATCATGATCTCCGGGTGCACGTCGATGCCGTCGGCGCTCACGTCGAGGGCCGCCTGCAGCAGCGCCCGGACCTGAGCCTCGTAGATGGTGGGCATGGTGAGGCCGACGCGGACGGCGCGGTGGCCGAGCATCGGGTTCACCTCGTGCATCTGCCGGGCGCGGGCCTTCAGCTGCGCGATGTCCTCCCCGAGGGCATCGGCGACCTGCTGGTGCTCGGCCTCCTCCCGCGGGAGGAACTCGTGCAGCGGCGAGTCGAGGAGGCGCACCGTCACTGGCAGGCCGTCCATCGCGCGGAAGATCTTGGTGAAGTCCGCACGCTGCATCGGCTCGATCTTCGCGAGCCACTCCTTGCGCTGCTCGGGGGAGCCGGCGAGCACCACGCAGCGCACCGCCTCGAGCCGCTCGTCGGCGAAGAACATGTGCTCGGTGCGGCAGAGGCCGATGCCCTCGGCGCCGAAGCTCCGCGCCAGGCGAGCCGTGCGGGGCGTGTCGGCGTTGGCGCGCACCTTCAGCGTGCGCACCTGGTCCGCCCACTTCATCAGCGTCTCGAGCTCCGGCACCTTCGCGGCGGCGACCACGTCGAGCGCCCCCGCGTAGACCTTCCCGTGGGTGCCGTCGAGGGTGATCACGTCGCCCTCCTGGAAGGTCACCGCGTGGCCGCCGTCCTTGCGCGCGACCACCTCCCGCTTGCCGTAGTCGACCTGCAGATCGCTGCAGCCGGCCACGCAGCACTTGCCCAGGCCGCGGGCGACGACCGCGGCGTGCGAGGTCATGCCGCCGGTGGCGGTCAGGATGCCCTGGGCGGCCTTCATGCCGTGGATGTCCTCCGGGCTCGTCTCGCGGCGCACGAGGATCACCTCTTCACCGTTCTTGGCGGCCTCCTCGGCTTGGTCGGCGTCGAAGACGATCTTGCCGGTCGCGGCGCCCGGGCTCGCGGGCAGGCCCGAGGCGACGGGGTACGTGCCCTCCTTCTCGAGCTCCTCCGGGGTCGGCAGCCGCGCGTGGAGCAGCTGGTCGAGCACGCCGGCGTCGACGTTCATCAGCGCCTGCTCGCGGGTGAGCACGCCCTCGTCGACCAGCTCCTTGGCGATGCGGACGGCGGCGTGGGCCGCGCGCTTGCCGGTCCGGGTCTGCAGCACCCAGGCCTTGCCGCGCTCCACCGTGAGCTCGATGTCCTGCATGTCGCCGTAGTGCGCCTCGAGCTTGGCGCAGAGATCGACGATGGTCTGGAAGACCTCGGGCATCTGCCGCTCGAGGGTCTCGTCCTCGCGGCCGGGAGGGGCTCCCGCGGCGGTGATGTTCAGCGGCGTGCGGATGCCGGCGACCACGTCCTCGCCCTGGGCGTTGACCAGGTACTCGCCGTAGAGCATCTTCTCGCCGGTCGAGGGGTTGCGGGTGAAGCAGACGCCGGTGCCGCTGGTCTGCCCCATGTTGCCGAAGACCATCGCCTGGACGGTGCAGCCGGTGCCCCAGTCGTCGTCGAAGCCCTGCATGCGCCGGTAGCGGATGGCGCGCTGGTTGTCCCAGGAGCGGAAGACCGCGGCGACGGCGCCCCAGAGCTGCTCCCAGACGTCCTGCGGGAAGGGAGCGCTGCCCTCGTCGGCGATGAGCTTCTGGTAGCGCTTCACCAGCTCCTCGAGCCCGTCCACCGGGATGTCGGAGTCGAGCATGCGGCCGTCACCGAGCTCCCGCTTGAGGTTCCCGAGCACCTCTTCGAAGGAGGAGTGGTCCACGCCGAGCACGACGTCGCCGTACATCTGCAGGAAGCGCCGGTAGGCGTCGAAGGCGAAGCGGCGGTCGCCGGAGCCCTCGGCGAGCCCCTCCACGGTCTCGTCGTTGAGGCCGAGGTTCAGGATGGTGTCCATCATGCCCGGCATCGACATGCGGGCGCCGGAGCGGACGCTGACCAGCAGCGGGTTCTTCGGGTCGCCGAAGCCGCGGCCGACCTCTTCCTCGACCGTCTTCAGCCCCTCCCGGACCTGCGCCTCCATCCCCTCCGGGAACGCGCCGTCGTGGGTGCGGAAGTGGTTGCAGGTGGCGGTGGTGATCGTGAGCCCCGGGGGCACCGGGACGTCCAGGTGACGCATCACGTTCAGGCCGGCGCCCTTGCCGCCGAGCAGGTCCTTCTTGGCTTGCATGTCGGCGTACTCGTCGCCGAGATCGTCATCGAAGAGGTAGACGTGCTTGTCGGTCATGGGTGTCTTCCTAGGCGGGAGCCATCAGGTGAATGTGGGCGATGCGAGTCACCGAGTCGGCGATGTTCTTCAGAAGCGACTGACGGTTCACGCGGAGCTCGTCGACGTCGGTCATGACCATCGGCCCCTCGTCGAGGTAGCGGTCGATGGGCGTCTTCAGCTCCCGCGCGACCAGGCTGAGCGCCTCCGTGTAGTCGCGCTTGGCGTGGGCCTCATCGATCTGGCTCCGGACCTTCTCCCAGGCGTCGTACAGCTCCCGTTCGATGCCTTCCTCGAGGAGAGACTCGTCGACATCGCCGGCGCTGGCGTCCTTGGTGATGTTGTTGGCGCGCTTGAACGCAGTGGCCAGCAGCGCGTACTCGGGCAGCTCGCGGAAAGCGGCGACGGCCTTCATGCGCGCGTCGAGATCGCGAACGGAGCCGAAGCCCTCGTCCACCCACGCGCCGAGGGTGGCCTCGACCACGTCGCCGGAGTGACGGTCGCGATAGAACGCGCGCAGGCGCGCCTCGAAGAAGCGCTGGATGGCCTCGGTGACCTTCACCGGGTCCGCCTTCTCCACCGCCTCGACGGCGCGGAGCTCGGTCAGCGCGCGATCGACCAGGTGACGCACGTGGATGTCGATCGGTCCCTCGAGCGCGGTGCGCACGATCGAGATGGCCGCGCGGCGGAGCGCGAAGGGGTCGTTGGACCCGGTCGGCTCGAGGCCGATGCCGAAGCAGCCGACCAGGGTGTCGATGCGGTCGGCGGTGCCGACGATGGCCCCGAGGGTTCCTTCGGCGACCGGCGCCTCGGCGCCCGTCGGGTGGTAGTGCTCGGCGATGGCGTCGGCGATGGGCTCGGCCACGCCCTCGTGCTTCGCGTAGAAGCGCCCCATCTCGCCCTGCAGCTCGGGGAACTCGAAGACGATCAGCGACTCGAGGTCGAGCTTGGCCAGCTTCGCCGCCTCTTCGGCCTGCTCGACGTCGGCGCCGGTCTCGCCGGCCAGCCAAGTGCTGAGCGCCACGATGCGGTCGACCTTGGCGCCGACGGTGCCGAGCTTCCGCTGGAAGATCGTCGCGTCGAGCTTCGGCCGCCAGCTCTGCATGCCGTGCTTCTGATCCTCGGCGACGAAGAACTCCGCGTCCGCCAACCGAGCCTCGAGCACCCGGTCGTTGCCCTCGGCGATGACCTCCGGTGCCTCGGCGGTGTTCACCACGTTGAGGTAGCGGTTCATCAGCTTCCCGTCCGGTCCACGGAGCGCGAAGTAGCGCTGGTGGTCCCGCATCACCGAGACGACGACGCTCTCGGGCAGCTCGAGGAACTCCTCGCGGAAGGAGCCGGGCACGACGAAGGGCGCCTCGACCAGGTCGGCACACTCGCCGACGAGGAAGTCGTCGGGCACCAGCGTCCCGCCGAGCTCCTTCGCCGCCGCCTCGAGACGCTCGAGCATCAGCGCCCGCCGCTTGGCCGGATCGACCACCACGTGGGCGTCGTGGAGCACGTCCTCGTAGACCGATGCCCGGCTGAGGGTGACCTCCGCCGGCGCGAGGAAACGGTGACCGCGCGTCTGGCGGCCGGCTTCGATGCCGGCGAAGGCGAAGGGCACCGACTCGTCCCCCAGGAGGGAGACCAGCCACTGCACCGGCCGGCCGAAGGCGAAGTCGCCCGCGCCCCAGCGCATGGTCTTGGGGAAGCGGATGCCGGCGCAGATGTCCGGCAAGAGCTCGGCGAGCACCTCGGCGGCGGGGCGCCCGGGCTCGTGGACCTCGGCGACGACGTAGTCGCCCTTGTCGGTCTCCTTCTTGGTGAGCGCCTCGACGCTCACGCCGTTCTTCTTGGCGAAGCCCTCGGCGGCCTTGGTGGGCGCGCCGTCCTTGAAGGCCACCGACCAGGGCGGCCCCTGGACCAGCTCCCGCCGCTCGGCCTGCTCGGCCGGGAGCCCATCGAGGACCAGCGTCAGCCGGCGCGGCGTCCCCTGCACGGCGACCTTCTCCGGGCTCAGCCGGTTCTCGCCGAGGACCTTGGTGGCGGACTCGTCCAGACTCTGCAACCCGGATCGCAGGAAGGAGGCGGGAAGCTCTTCGACACCGATCTCGAGGAGGAAACGCTGCATCGTGCGTGGGCTAGCGCTTCTCGACCCGTTTTGCCAGATGGAAGGCGCCTTCGAGTCCCGGCCGCTCGAGCCGGGGCGCGCTCAGGAACCCCGGGACGAGCGAGCGATAGCTACCGCCCAGCGCCCCGGCGGCCGCCTCCACCCGGGGACCGAGGAAGGGACGCGCCTCGGGGATGCCCCCACCGAGCACCAGCCGCTCGACCGGCGTGAGCAGCTGGATCGCGTGGACCAGGCGGCCGAGATGGCGGGCGACCCAATCCCAGACCGGGTCGTCGTCGGCGATGGATTCCGGGTCCCCACCGCAGCGGGCCCGCAGCGCCGGGCCGGCGACCAGCCCTTCGATGCAGTCGCCGTGGAAGGGACAGACCCCGGCGAAGGAGTCCTCCGGGTCCCCCGGCAGGTGCCCCGCCTCCGGGTGCTCCGGGAGCCGGGGCGTCTCACCGCCGCGCACCCATCCGACGCCCACGCCGGTGCCCACGGTCACGTAGGCCAGCGCGGATTCGCCGCCGGCGGACGCCTCGGCGAGAGCGGCCGCGTTCACGTCGGTGTCGACCGCCCAGGGGATGTCGCCGAGGCCGGCGGCGAGCGCGGGTCCGAAGGGCGCCCCACCCCACCCGGGCTTGGGTGTGTCCTTCAGGCAGCCGAAGGTCGGTGAGGCGGGGTCCAGGTCGATCGGACCGAAGGTCGCCAGGCCGAGCGCGCTCGGCGCGTGCGGTCGCAGCGCCTCGAGGAGCGCGCCGATGGTGCCGTCGGGATCGACGGTGTCGATCACCCCACGGGCCAGCTCTTCCTCGCCCTCACGGACGGCGAAGTGGGTGTGGGTGCCGCCACCCAATACGGCGGCGAGCGCCACTACTCGGCGGCTTCGGCTTCAGCGTCACGGCAGAGCGGGAAGCCGAGCGCCTCGCGCTGCTCGTACCAGCCCACGGCGCAGGCACGGGCCACGTGGCGGACCCGGCCGATGTAGCGCTGCCGCTCGGTGACCGAGATGGCGCCCCTGGCGTCGAGGACGTTGAAGAGGTGGGAGCACTTCACGACCTGGTCGTAGGCCGGGAGCACGAGCCGCTTCAGCGGGTCGGTCTCCTCCCATTGGAGCTTGCCGCCCTTGCCCTTCTTGGCCGAGAGGCCGAGGAGCTTCAGGCACTCCGCCTCGTGGTCGTCGAAGTGACGCTGGTGCATCGCCACGTCCGCCGACTCGAAGTTGAAGGTGCTCCACTCCCACTCGGCGTGCTTGAAGACCTCGCCGTAGGTGACGCCGCCGCCGTACTCGAGGTCGTAGACGTCGTCCACGTCCTGCAGGTACATGGCGATGCGCTCGAGCCCGTAGGTGAGCTCGCCGGTGACCGGCTTGCAGTCGAAGCCGCCGCACTGCTGGAAGTAGGTGAACTGGGTGATCTCCATGCCGTCGAGCCAGACCTCCCAGCCGAGGCCCCAGGCGCCCAGGGTCGGCGACTCCCAGTCGTCCTCGACGAAGCGGATGTCGTGCTCCTTGGGATCGATGCCGAGCGCGCGCAGCGAGTCGAGGTAGAGCTCCTGAATGTCGAGCGGCGAGGGCTTCAGGATCACCTGGTACTGGTAGTAGTGCTGCAGCCGGTTCGGGTTCTCGCCGTAGCGCCCGTCGGTCGGCCGGCGCGAGGGCTCGCAGTAGGCGACGTTCCAGGGCTCGGGCCCGATGGCTCGCAGGAAGGTGTGCGGGTTGAAGGTGCCGGCACCGACCTCGGAGCCGTAGGGCTGGCCGACGAGACAGCCGTGCTCGGCCCAGAAGTGCTCGAGGCGCAGCAGGAGCTCCTGGAAGGTCGCCGGCGGCGCGGGGATGGCGTCAGTCATCGTCGTCCTCGTCGTCATCGGACTCGTCATCCGTGTCGTCGCCATCGGGCTCGGAGTCCGGTTCGTCGTCGTCG
>JABAOG010003009.1_pt1 | contig 24325 bp, 15 predicted proteins | sample 7062131 | NCBI WGS metagenome assembly JABAOG01 (sample SAMN14538629, study PRJNA623070) | marine sediment metagenome | biome: marine biome [ENVO:00000428]; feature: marine pelagic biome [ENVO:01000023]; material: deep marine sediment [ENVO:00002113] | place: India: Arabian Sea | collected... | reverse complement strand
GAGTGGGCGCCGGACGGCCGCCGGATCGCGTTCCAGCACCGTCCGGATCCTCTCATCAATTCGTGGGTCCACGCGGACCTCTCGGTCGTGGAGCTGGGGACGGGCGAGGTCCGGTCGCTGGTGACGGAGCCGGGCTCGCAGTCCGGCGTGCGCTGGTCGCCGGACGGCGAGTGGGTGCTGTTCGGGACCACCGCCGCCGACACCTCCCGGGCCTTTTTCCTCAACAACGAGCTGGCCCGGGTTCCCGCGGACGGGGGGGCGATGGAGATCCTGACCGGCGATTTCGACGAGGACGTGAGCGCGGTGGACTGGCTGCCGGACGGGATCGTGTTCACGGCGTGGCGCGGCGTCCGGCGTCGGCCGTTCCTGCTGGCCCCGGACACCCGGGAGATCACGGACCTGCCGGTGCCGTCCGCCAGCGCCTGGAGCCTGGACTTCACGCCGGACGGCGCGCGCGTGGCGTTCACGGGCGAGGACCCCACGTCGCTGGGCGAGGTGTACGTGGCGGACACCGGATCCTGGCAGACCACGAAGGTGACGGACATGACGGCCCAGATCGCCGACTGGCGGCTGGGCACCTCGGAGGTCATCTCGTGGACCAGCCGGGACGGGGCCACCATCGAGGGCGTGCTCCGGAAGCCGCCGGACTACGACCCCTCCCGCCGATACCCGGTGCTGGTAACGATCCATGGCGGCCCCACCGGCATCAGCCGGCCATCGGCCGTGAGCGGGTACGTGTATCCGCACGCCCAGTGGCTCGCCCGGGGCGCGCTGATCCTGGAGCCCAACTACCGGGGCAGCGCCGGGTACGGCGAGGCGTTCCGTCGGCTCAACGTCCGCAACCTGGGCGTGGGCGACGCCTGGGACGTGCTCAGCGGCGTGGACCACCTCGTGGACGAGGGCCTGGCGCATCCGGACAGCCTGGGCGCCATGGGATGGAGCCAGGGCGGCTATATCTCGGCCTTCCTGACCACANNGGACATCCACCCGTTCACCCGCCAGTACCTGCGGACGACGCCATGGGCGGACCCGGAGATCTACGCGAAGACGTCGCCCATGACCTACATCACCGACGCGGCCACACCCACGCTGATCCAGCACGGGGAGTTCGACCGGCGCGTCCCGATCCCGAACGCGTACAAGCTCTTCCAGGGGCTCCAGGACATGGGCGTCCCCGTGGAGCTGATCGTCTACGAAGGGTTCGGCCACGGGATCGACAAGCCGAAGGAGCNNCGATGGTTCGGCCGGTGGATCTGGGGCGAGGAGATCGAGATCCCGCTCCCGGAGGAGGACGAGGCGGCGGAGCCGGCGACCGGTGGCTGAGCGGCCCGGGGCGGACCCGGCCGGGGACACCCGGGTCGAGGGGATCCACGCCTTCAGGATCCGGGTCCCGGCGTCGGCCATCGACGCGGTGGGTCACGTCAACAACCGGGAGTACATCGCCTGGATGCAGGACGCCGCCACGTCCCACTCCGCGGCCGCGGGCTGGCCCGAGCAGCGCTATTTCGAGACGGGCGCCACCTGGATCGTGCGGTCCCATTTCGTGGAGTACCTCCGGCCCGCGTTCGACGGCGACGAGCTGACGGTCCATACGTGGGTGCACGCGATGGGCGCCATCGGGTCGCCGCGTCGCTACCTGTTCCTCCGGGACGCCGATGGCGAGCGCGTGGCCCGGGCGGAAACGGTGTGGGTCTTCATCGACGTGGCGACGGGCCGGCCCCGGCGGATCCCGGCCGAGATCCGGGACGCGTTCCCCATCGTGGACGACGCGGCCGTGGCCGCCGCGCTGGGCGCGGGGTACGAGGAATGAGGAGGGGCGAGGGACGCGGGTCGCCGGGCGTGCGGCGCGGCGCGGGACGCGGCGGAGCGGCCGTCGCGGCGCTCCTGGCGCTCGCGGCCGGCCTGGCCGTGACGGGGTGCGAGCCGGGGGGCGATCCGGGAGCGGCCGCCGGCGACGACGTGGCCGACCGGCGGTTCGTCGTGGTGACGCACGGCCAGTCGGCGGACCCGTTCTGGTCGGTGGTCTCGAACGGGGTCCGGGCCGCGGCCGGGGACCTGGGGGTGCGGGCCGAGTACCAGGCGCCGACGTCGTTCGACATGGTGGAGATGAGCAACCTGATCGACGCGGCGGTAGCCTCGCGCCCGACGGGGCTGGTGGTCTCGATCCCGGACCCGGACGCCCTGGCGGCCTCGATCCGGCGGGCGGTGGAAGCCGGGATCCCGGTGGTCTCCATCAACAGCGGGGCGGACGCCTACCGGGCGCTGGGGGTGCTGGCGCACGTGGGCCAGACGGAGTACGAGGCCGGCCGGGCCGGCGGTGAGCGGCTGGCCGGGGCCGGGGCGCGGCGGGTGCTGTGCGTGAACCACGAGGTGGGCAACCTGGCCCAGGACCAGCGCTGCGCCGGGCTCCGCGACGCCCTCGAGGCGGCCGGGGGGGCCAGCCGGGTCCTGGCGGTGGATCTCGCGGACCCCGCGGACACGCAACAGCGGATCGCCGGCGCGCTGGGGGCCGACCCCGCGCTTGACGGGCTGCTGACGCTGGGCCCGGCGGCGGCCGGTCCGGCGCTGGCGGCGCTGCGGGAGACGGGTCGGACGGACGCGGTCGTCTACGGCACGTTCGACCTGACCCCGGAGGTGATCGAGGCGGTCCGGGACGGCCGCATGGCCTTCGCCATCGACCAGCAGCAATACCTCCAGGGCTACCTCCCCATCGTGCTGCTGAACGCCTACGCCGAGACCCTGGCCATGCCCGGCGGCGGCCAGGTGATCCGCACGGGGCCGGGATTCGTGACGCGGGAAACCGCCGGTCGCGTGCTCGAGCTCACCCGGCGCGGACTGCGGTGAGACGGCTTCCGGCGTTCCTCCGGCGGCCGGAGCTGGGCGCCGCGGCCGGTGCCCTGCTGACCTGGGTCGTGTTCGCCCTCGTCGCCGGGGCACCGTTCCGCGGGCTGGCCGGGACCGCCAGCTACATGAACGCGGCGGCGCCGTTGGGGATTCTGGCGGTGGCCGTGGCGCTGCTGATGATCGGCGGCGAGTTCGACCTCTCCGTCGGCTCCATCATCGGCGCGGCCGGCATGGTCCTGATGCTCCTCACCACCGCCGGGATGCCGCTCTGGCCGGCGATCGGGATCACGCTGGTCTTCAGCGCCGCGGTCGGGCTGGCCAACGGCTGGCTCGTGATCCGGACCGGCCTGCCATCCTTCATCGTGACGTTGGCCTCGCTGTTCATCCTCCGGGGGCTCGCCATCGGCGTCACCCGGGCGACCACGGGACGGACCCAGCTCGGGGGCCTCGCCGACGCGCCCGGCTACGAGAGCGCGCGGCTCCTGCTCGCATCCGACCTGGGGCCCTTCCGCGTCTCCATCCTCTGGTGGCTGGCCCTGGCCGGCCTCGCCACCTGGATCCTCGTCCGCACCCGGACCGGGAACTGGATCTTCGCCGCCGGCGGCGACCCCGAGGCCGCCCGCCGGGCCGGCGTCCCCGTGGGCCACGTCAAGGTCTCCCTCTTCATCACCACGGCCCTGACCGCCGGGCTCGTCGCCGTCATCCAGGCGGTCCGGTTCACCGGCGCCGATGCGCTCCGCGGCGAGATGCAGGAGTTCCGGGCGATCATCGCCGCCGTGATCGGCGGCACGCTCCTCACCGGCGGCTACGGCTCGGCGGTGGGCGCCGTCTTCGGCGCGCTGATCTTCGGGATGGTGCGCCAGGGCATCGTCATCACCGGCATCGACGCCGACTGGTTCCAGGTCTTCCTCGGGATCATGCTGCTGGCCGCCGTCCTGTTCAACGACTTCGCGCGGCGCCGCGTGGCGGGGACCGGGTCGTGACGGCGGACCGCCCCCCGACGGACCGGCCGGACCCGCCCGGGACCGCCGCGCCTGCCGGGGACGGACCCGCGGCCGCCGGCGGTCCCCCGGTCGAGGCCACCCCGCCCGCCCTGGCGGCCCGGGACATCGTCAAGCGGTTCGACGGCGTCACCGCCCTGGACGGCGTCACCCTCGAAGTGCGGGCCGGCGCCGTGACCTGTCTGCTCGGCGACAACGGCGCCGGCAAATCCACGCTCATCAAGGTGATCTCGGGCGTCCACGCGCCCACCGGCGGGCGGGTCGAGCTGGACGGCCGGCCCATCACGCTGGCCTCGCCCCGTGACGCCCGGCGCCGCGGGATCGCCACGGTGCACCAGGATCCGGCGCTGGTGCCGCTGATGAGCGTGTGGCGCAACTTCTTCCTGGGGCGCGAGCCGATCCGCGGACGGGGCCCGGCCCGCAGGCTCGACGTCGCGGCCGCCCGAACCGGGACCCGGCGCGGACTGGAGGCGTTCGGGATCCACATCGACGACGTCGACCGGCCGCTGGCCACCCTGTCCGGCGGCGAGCGCCAGTCGGTGGCCATCGCCCGGGCCGTCGACACCGGGGCCCGGGTCCTGATCCTGGACGAGCCGACCGCGGCGCTCGGCGTCCGGCCGGCCGGCAAGGTCCTGGACCGGATCGCGCGGGCCCGCGACACCGGCGTCGGCGTCGTGCTGGTCAGCCACAACCCGGTGCACGCCGCGGAGGTTGGAGACACGTTCGTCGTCCTCCGCAACGGCCGGGTCGCCGCCCGCCCGACCGGGGCGGCGACGGCGGCCCGGCTGGCGGCGCTCATGGCCGGCACGGCCGACGGGGGGGACCGGTCCGGCTCCTGACGGGACCGTTGCAGAGCGACGGCCAACGGTGCATTTTCCCTCAGCACGACCCCCTTGAGCGCCAGAGATCCCGAGGCCTTCACGCGTGGCTACACTCCCCGGCGCGATCGGCTCAGCCTGCGCCGTCATCGCGGTCGCACTACTTCCCGGCCCTCTCGCCGCCCAGGAGCTGCCGGCTCCGCGGTTCGCGGTCCGGCCTCCGCCGGGTCCGCTCCTCGAGCACACGATCCCGGCGCCGGTCCGCCTCCTTCGCCCGGGTGAGCCCGTCCGCGGCGACGAGCCGCCACCGCTCCCACCGGCCCCGCCAAACCACACCCGTAACACCGTCCTCGTGGCCGGCGGGGTGAGCGTGGTGACGTTCGGGGTCCTCCTGGCCCTGCCGTCGGACGTCACGGGCTGGAGCGCACGAGACCGGAGCTGGGACGGGCTGAGGGACGAGTGGCGCGACTTCAAGCGGCACGTGACCAGCCCGCCCGTCTGGGACGGTGACTCGTGGTTCTTCAACTACGTGGGCCACCCCTACATGGGGATGCACACCTACCTGCTGGAGCGGAACTACGGGAGCTCGCCCGTTCGGAGCTTCCTGTTCTCCACCGGGGCGTCGGTCTTCTTCGAGTACGTGATCGAGGCCTGGGCCGAGCCGCCCAGCGCCCAGGACTTGCTGATCACCTCGCCCGTCGGCTCCGTCCTCGGCGAGCTCAACTTCCGCTGGACCCAGCGCCTGCGCCGCGAGGGACTGACCTTCTGGGAGAAGGTACTGGTCAGCGCGGTGAACCCGCTCCACGTCCTCCAGCACGGATACCGCTGACGGTCCCCGGCGGACGCGAAGGAATCGGACGCGCGCGATCCCGCGCTGCCGCCCCCGGCGGCGGCTGGCCGCCCGCCTCGTCCGAGCCCATATTGCCCCGCCATGGCGAAGGTATCCCTCCACGGTGTCCGGAAAGTGTACGGCGGCCCGGATGGACAGGTCGCCGTCGAGGACGCGACCTTCGAGGTCGGCGACGGCGAGTTCGTCGTCCTGGTCGGGCCGTCGGGCTGCGGCAAGACCACGACGCTCCGGATGATCGCGGGGCTGGAGACGGCGACGGCGGGCGAGATCCGGATCGGGGACCGCGTCGTGAACGACGTGGCGCCCAAGGACCGCGACATCGCCATGGTCTTCCAGAGCTACGCGCTCTACCCGCACATGACGGTGCGCGAGAACCTGGCCTTCGGGCTGAAGCTCCGGAAGATGTCGCGCGAGGAGGTGGCGCAGCGGGTCGAGCGGGCGGCGGACATCCTCGGCATCACCCCGATCCTGGACCGGCGACCGAAGCAGCTGTCGGGCGGCCAGCGCCAGCGGGTCGCGATGGGCCGCGCCATCGTCCGCGACCCGCAGGTCTTCCTGTTCGACGAGCCCCTGTCCAACCTCGACGCCAAGCTGCGGGTCCAGATGCGCGCGGAGCTGTCGGCGCTCCACCGGCGGCTCGGCGCGACCATGATCTACGTGACCCACGACCAGGTCGAGGCCATGACCCTGGGCGACCGGATCGTCGTGCTCGAGGACGGCGTCATCCAGCAGATCGACACGCCGCTCGAGCTCTACGACCACCCGGCGAACCGGTTCGTCGCCGGCTTCCTCGGCAGCCCCGCCATGAACTTCGTGCCGGGCCGGCTGGCCCGGAACGGCGGGACGACCTTCCGCGCCGATGGAGACGCCTTCGAGGTCGACCTCGCAGGGACGTGGGCGGACGCCCTGGAGACGTACCTGGACCGGCCGCTGACCCTCGGGATCCGTCCGGAGAACGTCCTCGGCCCTCGGGCCCGCCCCCCCGGCGCGCCGCTCTCCGACGTACACGTCACCATCGAGGCCCTGGAGCCCCTCGGCAACGAGGTCTTCATCCATGCCACGGCCGCCGGGCACCGGCTCACGGCCCGGGTCGAGCCGCCCCCCCGCCGCACGTCGATCTCGTAGTGGGCCCCGCCCGGGGCCCGGTAGTGGAGCCGGAAGCCGGGCCAGGACGAGGGCAGCCCCGGCCGGAGCCGCAGCCAGCGGCCCCCGTGCACCTCGAGTCCGAGGATGGACTCCAGTGCGGTCCGGTACATCCAGCCGGCCGATCCCGTGTACCAGGTCCAGCCACCGCGCCCGACGTGGGGCGTGGTCCCGTAGACGTCGGCGGCCACCACGTACGGCTCGACCCGATACCGCTCCACCTCGGCCGGGGTCCGCGCGTGGTTGACCGGCAGGAGCATCTCCAGCAGCGCTGCGGCACGGTCGACCCGCCCGAGCTCCGCCGTGGCCCGGACGGCCCAGAGCACCCCGTGCGTGTACTGTCCCCCGTTCTCCCGGACGCCGGGGATGTACCCCTTGATGTAGCCGGGGTCGTGAGGCGTCGAGTCGAAGGGCGGGGCGAGGAGGCGGATCAACCCGTTCCGTTGGTCGACCAGGTGCTCCTCCAGCGAGTCCAGCGCCCGCTCGGCGCGGTCCGCCGGCGCCACGCCGGACAGGACGGCCCAGGCCTGCGCGATGGCGTCGATCCGGCACTCGTCGCTGGCGGCCGAGCCCAGCGGCTGGCCGCCGTCGTAGTAGGCGCGCCGGTACCATGCCCCGTCCCAACCGCCATCGGCCTCGTTCAGCGCCCGGCCCAGCGCCGCCCGGTACCGCCGGTAGCGGCTCGTCCGGTCCGGGTCGTCCCGGGCCTCGCAGAGCGGGATCCAGCGGTCGAGGATCGCCGCCAGGAAGAAGCCCAGCCAGACGCTCTCGCCTTCCCCGCCCCGCCCGACCCGGTTCATGCCGTCGTTCCAGTCCCCGGTCCCCATGAGCGGGAGGCCGTGGGCGCCCCGGGTCAGCGACCGGTCGATGGCGCGGCACGCGTGCTCGTAGACGCTGGCCCGCTCGGTCGACCGCTCCGGGAGCATGTACACCTCGTCCTCGTCCGGCTCCAGCTCCCGGCCCGCCACGAACGGGGCCTCCTCGTCCAGCACGCTCTCATCGCCCGTCACGTCCAGGTAGAACCCGGTGACGTACGGCAGCCAGAGCAGGTCGTCGGAGAACCGGGTCCGGATCCCCCGGCCGGCGGGCGGATGCCACCAGTGCAGGACGTCCCCCTCGGGGAACTGGTGGGCGGCGTGCAGCACGATCTGGTGGCGGGCCAGCTCCGGGGCCAGATGGATCAGTCCGGTCACGTCCTGGAGCTGGTCGCGGTAGCCGAACGCGCCGCCGGACTGGTAGAGCGCCGACCGGCCGTGGATCCGGCAGCTCAGGTCCTGGTACGCCAGCCAGCCGTTGACCATCAGGTCCAGCGCCGGCGACGGTGTCTCCACCCGGATCCGACCCAGGAGCTCGCCCCAGCGGGCGCGGACGCGCGCCAGGGCCTCCGCGGCCGCGCCCGGAGCGGCGAACCGCGCCAGCAGGCCGCGGGCGGACGCCGCGGAGCCGGTCTGCCCCAGCACGAAGACGCACTCCGCCGTCGCCCCGGCCTCGAGCTCCAGTCCGGTCCACAGGGCGGCGCACGCCCCGTCGCCCGATCCGCGCGCCGACTCCGGGCGGTGCCCCTCCCGGACCGCCCGTGGCGAGGCCGTCGAGCCGGCGGGACCCAGGAATGCCCGCCGGTCGGCCGTGGCGCCGGTGGCCGCGCCCCCCGGCCCGGCGACGCCGGCGAAGGCCACCGCTTCCTCGAAGTCCAGGGTGGAGGCGTTGCGGGCCAGGACCGCGGCGTCGGAATCCGGCACCGCCTCGACGCGAGCCCGGGCGGCGGCGCCGGCGCCCAGGACCCACTCGACGTACCCGTACGCCGTGAGCCGTCGCGGTCGGCCCGACCGGTTCGTGACCCGGAGGCGGACCAGCTTCACGGGCTCATCCGGCGCGGCCAGCTGCCAGAGATCCTGCTCGAGTCCGCTACTCTCGTGGTGGTAGCGGGTGTAGCCGAACCCGTGCCGCGTCTCGTACGGCCCCTTCCCCGGCACGGGGCCCGGCGTCGGCGACCAGTACGCCCCACTCTCCTCGTCCCGCAGGTAGATCGCCTCGCCGTGGGGGTCCGTCACCGGGTCGTTGTGCCACGGCGTAAGCCGGTTCAGCCGGCTGTTCCCGGCCCAGGTGTATCCCGCGCCGCTCTCCGAGGCGAGGAATCCCAGCCGCTCGTTCGCGATCACGTTGATCCACGGAAGGGGCGGACGCCGGAGCCCGTCCGGGCCCTCGCCCAGCCGGATCACGTACTCGTCCCCGCTCTCGTTGAACCCGCCGATCCCGTTGAAGAAGGAAAGGTCCTCGACGACGGCTTCGCCCGGGGGGGCGGCCCTGCCGTCCCCGCGACGCCCGTCGGTCCGCGGAGCCCGGTCCTCGCCCGCTCGCGGCACGCCGTCCCCATCGGCCAGCGCCGCGAGCCACGCGCTCCCCCGGTCCGCCCCGGCGTCGACGGGACGGGAGCCGGCGAAGACCGCCCGGATCGCGTCGACCCCGGCGATCCCGGCCAGCGCCGCCCGGGCCTCCGCCGGGCTCGACCCGGCCCCCAGGACCAGCGTGAAGCCGGCGGCCTCTCCCGGCTCCACGACCACCGTGCGGCGCAGCGCCAGCACCGGGTCCAGCACGTTGCCCAGCGTCCCCGACAGCGCGTCGACGTCCGGGTCCACGGCCCTGGGCCGGGCCACGCTCCTGCCCCGGCCCAGGAACCGGGCCCGGTCCGTCTCGAGCCCGGGCTCCGCGTCCGGGCCGTCGGGGACGAGCAGGTGGACGGCGCTCAGTGGCGGGTCGTCGGGGCTCCGGGGCCGCCGCCGGGCCAGCAGGCCCTGGAGCTCCGGCAGGTACTCCGTCTGGACGAACAGCTTCGAGAACGCCGGGTGCCCGGCGTAGCCGGCCGGCGTATCCAGCGCGATGGGCACGTAGCTCGTCACCTCGAGCCGACGACGCGACTCGCCGGTGTTGGTCAGGGTCAGCCGACGCAGCTCCACCGGCCCCCCGGCGAGCGCCACCTCCATCACCGTCTCCACGTCGCCGTCCCTGCGCTCGAACCGGGGCACGGGCCCGTCCGGCCACGCCCCGTAGCACTCCGGAAGCGGCGCCCCGGGGTGGAGTCCGGCCGTCCAGTAGGCCCCGCGATCGAGGTCCCGGACGTAGAGCACGGCCCCGCCGTGCCGCTCCGGGTACTCCCACCCGCCGGTCACGGCGAGGTCCCGCCACCCGGACGGACCCGGGCCGAGCGGGGTCAGGCGCACGATCCAGCCCTCCCGCTCGATCCGCGTCTCCTCGGCGACGGGTTCGTCGACTCCCCTGCCATCCCCGGCCATGGTCCCCGCCTTTCTATCGGTTCGCCCCGGTCGGGGCGGTCTCTTCTCGCCCGCGTTCATTCCTCGCGGAGGGTCACCCGGGCGGGCAGCCCGCGGATCGCCACGCCCCCGTCCACCACCGGGGTCTCCGATCCATCGACGCGGACCTCCGAGAGACCCTCCAGCAGGGGACCGCGCAGCACGAACCCGCCCGGCGGGGCCGCGGTCCCGCTCAAGGCGATCCGGGTGGTCCGGCCTTCCCGGCGGGCCGACAGGTCGAGCCGCCCCCAGTGCGTGCTCAACCCCTCGACCCGGAGCCCCCGGCCCTCGAGCCAGGCCGGCGGGATGCCGGCCCCCACCAGCAGGGCATCGTCCGCCTCCCGCTCGTAGACGACCATGTCCATGACCGAGCGGATGAAGTCGGAGCCGACCCAGGTATGCGGCATGTCCCCGATGAACCGCGGAAGCCGCGCGTCCCGCCAGACGACCTCCGCCCACTGGTTCCACCCGTCGGGCCTCCGGTGGCCCATGAAGAACGCCAGCAGCTCGTGGGCGACGTCGGGCCGCCCGAGCCGGACGAACGTCCCGACGGTCCGGAGCTCGTACGGCGTGTAGGCGTCCCAGTCCAGCCCCCCGTCCCGCCGCGCCCGGAACTCCCGGAGATAGCGGCCGAACGTGGAGTCCAGGGCCGCGGGCGGCAGCCAGTCCGCCGCCACCGGTGTCAGCGCGATGGTCGTGGAAGTGGCATCGAAGTCGCCCAGCTCCGCGGCCCCCGGCAGGTAGTCGATGGCGTGGATCGCCATGGCCCGACGGAACGACGCCGCCAGGTCGGCCCGGAACGCGTCGCGGATCCGGCCGATCCGGGCCGCCTCTCCCTCCAGGCCCAGCGTGTCGGCCGCGGCCGCCGCGTCCTCGAAGCCCCGGAGCGCCCAGAGCTGGTCCCAGTACGAGTGCATGGGCTTCGCCGAGTACCCCTCGTGACTGATGGACTCGGGCAGCAGCCCGTAGAAGACCCGCGTCTGGGGCGTCCGGTACGCGTCGGTCAACCGCGTATGGCGCAGGCTGTCCATGTACGCGACCGCGTCCCGGACCCGCGGCCACAACCGCTCCAGCAGCGCCTCGTCCCCCGTGTGACGGAAGTACTCCATCACCAGGTAGATGAGCTCGCCGCCGCTGTCGTGCTCGGGGACCGGGTCCGCCCCGCGCTCGTCCACGCAGCACGGCACCTTCCCGCTGGGGTACACGAAGTCGGCGTACCAGAGCAGGAACTCCCGCACGGTCTCGTGGTGGCCCAGCCGGAGCAGCGCGGCGGAGGTCAGCGCGCCGTCCCGGATCCAGGACCGGGCGTACGCCCGGGACCCGGGCTGGATCGCCGGGCCGTCCTGGTTCACCAGGATGTAGCCCTGCGTGGTCCGGAGCGTCGCCGCCACCTCGGCCGCCTCACCGGGCAGCTCCACGACCGCCCGGGCCAGCCGGGCCCGCCACGCATCCTTCGCGGCCCGCGCCAGGCCGTCCACGTCGCCCGCGGCCGGGATCACCGACCGGTCGTGCCACGGCACCGCCAGGTCCACGGTGGCCGAATCGCCCGACGCCAGCGACTGTCGGTAGGCCAGCGCCCCCGAGGCGGCGCCGAACGGGTCCACGACCCGGCTCCGCGACGCCGCTCCGCCGGGGCCCGCCGCCGCCGACGGGTCCAGAGCGCCGAGCAGCGCCCCGACCCCGCCCTCGTCGAACGTCGCGCCACCGAAGGAGGTCGGGGCCGTCAGCGGGACGACCCGGCGCCTCCCGTTCACCCGGACCTCGCCCGCCTCGTGGACCAGGCTGTCGATCCGGGCGTAGCCGCCCGGCCCGTTGAGGAACTGCGTCGATGGGTTGACCTGGAACGGTCGCACCGCCACGAACAGCGTGGGTGCCACCGCGCGAGGGCCTCGGTTCACGACCGTGTATCGAACCAGCAGCGTCGATGCCCCCGCCGCCCCCACCGGCACCGCCTCCACCGCCAGCTCCAGCCCCGTCCCGGGGGCGCGCCACCGGACCGAGGGGATCGGCAGCGAGCCATCCGCCAGCCGGGTCTCCCGCTCCACGTCGGCCCACGACAGGAGTCGCCCGTCCAGGCGGAGGAACGGCTCGAGGGAGAAGCCGCCCCGGAACGGCTCGATGCCGCCGTCCTCCCCGACCAGCGCCTCCTCGGCGTCCCCGGACACGCCCGTGACCGTCCAGTAGGGCAGCTCGCCCAGGAGGTAGCGCGGATAGGCGCCCCGGGGGGCGTCCGCGGCCACGGCCTCGAAGAAGGCGTTCCGGCTGGCGGCCCAGTCCAGCGGGTGGACGTCGATCTCCCGCAACACGTAGCCCCGTCCGGCCGGGCTCGTGAGATCCAGCCGGAGGAAGCGGGCGTCGGTCTCGGGCAGGAACAGGTAGTCCCGCCCGCCGTCGCTCCGCCGCACCTCCCGCAGCGTCCGCCAGCTGCGCCCGTCCTCGGATCCGGCCACGACGTAGTCCGGCGCGTGGCGGCCGACCTCCCAGTCGAGCACCAGGCCGCCCAGCTCGCGGACCCGGAGGAAGTCGATGGTGAGGGCCGCGCCGGAGGCGGCCCGCCAGGCCGTGGTCGCGTCCCCGTCGAGGACGGCCGACGGGGAGCTGCCGCCGACCGTCCCCGTGGCGGAGACGGAGGGTGTCAGGTCGTAGGGCCGGCGGGGCGGCAGCTCCCGGATCGCCAGGTCGTCGATCCATACGGTCCCGGCGCCGCCCGTACCCGCCGTCACCACGATCTCCAGCGACCCGGTCCGGCGCAGCTCGCCGCCGCCGGCGGGGCCCCAGGCGAAGGCGACGTGGCGCTTCCGGATGGAGAGGGTGTCCCACGCCGCGGGGAAGTCGAAATCGACCCGCCTCGCCCACCACACGTTCTCGCCGCTCGGGTCGACCAGCTTGAACTCCAGGGTGTTGCGCGGGGCGTCGGCCCGGAGCGCGAACGTGATCACGTAGTTCTCGGGCAACGCCAGGTCGAGCGGCCGCCGGGCGACCGCGTAGCCTCCGCCGCCGTGGAAGTCGAAGTCCATCCGCAGCGCCCCGCCCTCGACGCCCGCGCCTTCCGACAGCCGCAGCNNCCGCCCTCGACGCCCGCGCCTTCCGACAGCCGCAGCCAGACCCCCTCCGCCGGCGCGGCCTCCCAGACGGCCACGTCGTCGAACGAATCCAGCGTCCGGGCCGCCGCTGAGGCCGCCTCCGTCGATGGGGGCTCGGCGGGGGCCGCGCCGGCGCGCGGCTCCACGGGCGCGCACGCCGGCAGGAGCGCGAGCGCCGGGACGACGAGCAGGACCGCGCGCCGGCCGGGGACCCCGGGGTCCCCGGCGGCTCCACCCCGACGCCCGCTCATCCTTTCACGCTCCCGGCCATGATGCCCTGGACGTAATAGCGCTGGAGGAAGAGGAACACGAGCATGACCGGGAGCACCGTGAGGACCGACCCGGCCATCATCAGCTCGGTGTCCAGCGCCCGCTCGCCCAGGAGGCTGGCCAGCGCCACCGGGAGGGTGTAGTTGGCCTCGTCGCTGAGCACGATGAGCGGCCACATGAAGTCGTTCCACGTGGTCAGGAACGTCCAGATGGCGAGCGTGGCCAGGATCGGCACGATGTTGGGGAGGACGACGGCCCAGTNNCGATGTTGGGGAGGACGACGGCTCCGTAGATCCGGAGCTCGCCGGCGCCGTCGATCCGGGCGGCGTCGAGGAGGTCGTCCGGGATCGACAGCGCGTACTGCCGGATCAGGAAGATCCCGAAGATGCTGGCCATGGTGGGGATGATGACGCCCCAGTAGGTGTTGATGAGCCCCAGCTGCTTCATGATCAGGAAGAGGGGCAGCATCCCCACCTGGACCGGGACCACGAGGCCGGCCGAGAGGAGCCGGAACAGCGGCGCCCGGGCCCGGAACCGGAGCTTCGCGAACGCGTAGCCCGCCATGGAGTTGACCATCAGCGAGACCACGGTCACCGTCACCGCGATGATCGTGCTGTTCAGGAAGTAGCGTCCCAGCCGGAGCCGCGTGAACAGCGCCCGGTAGTGCTCCAGCGTCGGGTCGGCGGGCAGGAGCCGGGGCGGGTAGGTGCTGGCCTGACCCGTCTCCATGAACGACGCCGAGACCATCCAGACCATCGGCAGCATGGCCAGCACGGCGCCCGCGATCAGCACGGCGTGCAGCGCGAGGACCCGCCACCGGCGGTTCATGCCTCCGCCCTCCGCTGGAGCCGGAACTGGATCAGCGTGGCCACCAGGATGACGGCGAACAGGACGAACGCGATGGCCGCGGCGTAGCCCATGCGCCACCAGCGGAAGCCCTCCTCGTACATGTACAGCACCACGCTGGTCGTGGCCCGGAGCGGCCCGCCCCCGGTCATGACGTAGGGCTCGGCGAACAGCTGGAAGAACCCGATCATGGTGATGATGGAGACGAACAGCATGGTGGGCCCGAGGGCGGGCAGGGTCACGTGCCAGAAGCGGCGCACCGCGTTCGCCCCGTCGATCTTCGCCGCCTCGTAGAGCTCCTCCGGGATGCTCTGCAGCCCGGCAATGAAGATCAGCATGTTGTAGCCGAAGTTCTTCCACACGGCGAGCAGGATGATGGCGGGCATGGCCCAGCGGGGGTCGCCGAGCCAGTCGATGGGGTCGATGCCGACGAGCCCCAGGCCGTAGTTCAGCAGCCCGTAGCGGGTGTGGTAGATGTAGCGCCACACGATGGCGACGGCCACGAGCGTGGTCACGAAGGGCGCGAAGTAGACCGTCCGGAACAGCCCCCGGAGCCGGACGCCCTTCGCGTTCAGGAGCAGCGCCGCGGCCAGCGACACGGCGATGGACAGCGGGCCGCCCACCAGCGCGAAGTAGAAGGTGTTCTTGAGCGCCGTCCAGAACAGCGGCGTACCCAGCAGCCGCGTGTAGTTCCGGAGCCCGACGAACCGGACGTTGGCGGCGTCCGCGATGCCGTAGATGTCGAAGTCGGTGAAGCTCAGGACCAGCGCGGCGGCCACCGGGAGGAAGAAGAAGACGCCGATCAGGAGGATGGCCGGCGCCACGAACGCGTAGGCCGCGACGGATCGCGGCGAGCCCGGAGCGGGCCGGAGCCGGCCTCCCGCCCCCGGCGCCGGAGGCACCTCGGCCGTGCCCGTGAGCATCGTGGTCCCGGTCAACGCCCGCCGCCTTCCGGACCGGAGCCCGTCTCACGGTCCATCATCCACCGCCGCTTCTCCAGCAGCCGGTCCACGTCCCGGTCCAGCGCTCGCAGCGTCGCCTCGATGCCCGCCCGGCCCCGGACCGCCCGTTCCCCGTGCTCGAATACCTTCGTCGCGATGTTCTCCCATTCCGGGACCTTCGGCAGCGGGGCCACCCGCTCGAGCTGCGCCCGGAACGCCGCGGTGCGCCGGTTGTCGGCCAGCACGGGGACGTCCCACGCCGAACGGACGGCAGGCAGGTCCCCCGTGAGCTCGTAGAACCGGACCTGCTGCTCCGGCCGGGACAGGAACGCCATGAGGCGCCAGGCCGCCTCGGGATGCTCCGTCTCGCTGAACATGACGAGGCTGGAGCCGCCGGCCATGGACACGCCGGGGCCGTCGGGCCCCGGAAGGGGCGCGGTGGCCCAGTCGTCCTGAAGCTCGTCCGGCAGCCGACGCCCGAACTCGCCGATGTTCCACGGGCCCGTCATGTAGACCGCGATGTTCCCCCGGGCGAACTCCTGGAACAGGTTGGACACCTCCGTGTTCGCCACCACCGGGGCGAGGCTGTCGCGGTAGAGCCCGACGTAGAACTCGAACGCGCGGCGGAACTCCGCGTCGCTGAACGCGGCCCGCCGGCCGTCCCCGGCCAGCAGCGGGGAGCCCGCCTGCAGGCCGAGGATCACGGGCGGCGGCCACTCGTTGGTGGGCATCATGAGCGGGTACTGGCCGGGCCCCATCCGCTCCCGCAGCGCCAGCAGCGCCTCCCGCAGCCCCTCCCAGGTCCGGGGCATCGAGTCGTAGCCGGCCTCCGCCAGCAGATCCGACCGGTAGAACAGGACGCGGGTGTCCACGTACCACGGCAGCCCGTACAGCTCACCTCCGAGCTCGTTCGTCGCCAGGATCCCCGGGAAGAACGACGACGGCGCCGGACCCCCGTCCCGCGCCAGCCAGCGGTCCAGCCGCTCCAGCGCCCCCAGCGCCACGAACTCCGGCACCCACGTGTTCCCGAGCTGGGCTACGTCGGGCGTCGACTCGCCCACGAACGCGGTCAGCAGCTTCTCGTGCGCCGCCGTCCACGGGATCTGCTGCACGGCGACCCGGATCCCCGGGTTCTCCGCCTCGAACGCCGGCATCAGCTCCTGGACCACCTCCCCCTCCCGGCCCATGGCCCAGAACCGGAGCTCGACGCCGTCCTCCTCACCGGCACACCCCGCCCCACCCAGCGCCAGCGCCACGACGAGGGCCGGCGCGCGCCGGAGCGCGAGGGCCGGGCTCAGCACCGGCCTTCCAGCCAGCCGCCCGTGAAGCCGGCCCGGCACAGGCCCCGGACGATGTAGGGGCTCTGCCGCATGCGGCTCCAGACCAGCCCACTGCGCTGGTTCTCGATCATGGCGACGATGGGCCCCTGGTCGATCCCGAGGTAGTCTCCGTCGACCCAGCCCACGCCGGGGATCACCCGGCCGTGCCGGGTCTCCACGGGCTCACGGAGCGTCAGGTTGAACGCGTCCAGGAACCCGTACTCGGTGAACAGGTGGTCGCCCAGGCGCTCGCGCATGGCCCGCAGCCCGGCCACGGTGAGGGCGGGGTCGAACGGGACCGAGCCGCCCAGCGCCGTGGGCACCAGCGTGCCGTCGTCCGTCAGCTCCGTGAACGACGCGCCCCGGGCCCAGTAGGTGTGGAACGTCCGCTCCCGGCCGTCGATCTCCAGGGTCGCGTCCAGCGGGCCGTCGCTGGCGGTCAGCCCCCAGAGGTCCCCGTCATAGCCCCGCCATCCGCCGGGGTTCGCCATGGCGTAATTCCGCTGGGAGTGCAGCGCCCGCCGGGAGTTCTCGAAATAGTCGATCCCCTTCGCCCGCATGTACGCGTCCCGGATCCCCCGGAAGTCGATCCAGACGTGGGAGTACTGGTGGCCGAAGAGGGGGCCGAACCCCACGTGCGGCTCGCCGTGGAACGTGCCCCACTGGTAGGTGCTCGTCCACGCGTCCCACGCCTCCGGCTCGATGGGGTGGGTGGGCGAACCCAGCGCCAGGACGTAGAGGAGCATGGCCTCGTTGTAGCCGCGCCAGTCCCAGGAATGAAAGCCCTGCTCCGGATGCCAGCCCATGGAGACGCGCGGCGGACGGGGCTGCGCCCAGGTCCAGTCCACGCGGCGGTAGAGGGAGTCGGCCAGTGCCCGGATCTCCGCCTCCGCCAGATCGTCGCCATCGAAGTACTGCCGGCAGAAGAGGGCGCCCGCCAGCAGCAGCGCCGTGTCGATGGTGGACAGCTCCACCTGCTCGAACCGGTGGCCGGTCTCCATGTCCAGGAAGTGGTAGAAGAAGCCCCGGTAGCCGGCGACGCCGGCGGGATCCGGGCCCTGCGGCGCGGTCCAGAAGAAGCGGAGCGTGGTGAGCGTCCGGTCGCGGGCCTCCGCCCGGGTCAGCCACCCCCGCTCCGCCCCGATGGGCCAGGCCGTCAGCGCGAACCCCACCGCCGCCACGCTCGCGAAGGACGGCGTCGGCGCCCGGTCCCGCGTCAGCCCGTTCTCCGGGTTCGTGTAGTCCACGAACCAGCGGAACGTCCGCTCCTGGAGCGTGTCCAGGAAGGCCCGGTCGCTGCCGGGAGGGACCGGGCCCATCGGGTTGGTGTGACAGCCGGACACGCCGATCAGAGCCAACACCGCCAGCAGGAGCACCGCCCGGCCGATTCGAACGCTCGATTCCACCCTGCCCCCCTCGTGCGGCCGGCGGCGTCCGAGCGGACGCCGCCGGCGGGTGAATCCCAGGGGCCGGGACGGATCGCCCCGGCCACCGCCAGCCTCAGTACCCCAGCGTCACGCCGAGCTGCACGCGCCGACCGGGATCCGCCGTCCAGCGCAGCGGATTGCCGAAGTTCTCGTTGACCGTGCCGCCGGGGAAGGCGTACAGCCCCTCGTACTCGCGGAAGTTGTCGTGGTTGAACACGTTGATCGCCTCGACGAGCAGGCCCAGACGGCCCTGCTGGACCGTGAACTCCTTCTCCAACCGCAGGTCCACCTGGCGGAAGTTCGGCGGATCCTCGCTGGCCCAGTCCGTCTCCACGCGCCGCGGGCCCCAGCCCACCGTCTCGTCCCGCTGGTTGTACGGGATGCCCGAGCCCAGCTGGATCAGTGTGCTCGCCTTCACCTCCCACGGCAGCAGCAGGATGCCGCTCGCCACCACGCGATGCTTCTCGATCGTCTGCTCCACGCGCGGCCAGTCCGCCGGGTTCACGTCCGGGAACTCGAGCGTGAAGAAGTCCATCCCCTTCCGCTCCGCGTCCGCGTACGTGTACGCCAGCGACGCGCCCCACCGCGACTCCGCGCTGTACGGCTTCTCCACCGTCAGGTCCACCGCGTCGTACCAGCGGCGCCCCTCGTCGGTGGCCAGGATCGGGCTGTACGGCAGGCCCAGCTCGCTCCCGCCGTTGCAGTAGCCGTGCTCGGAGTGCGGGATCCCGCAGTACCAGCTGAGCATGTTGTAGGCGCGGACGCCCCGGTACGTGGCACCCAGCACCACGCCGGACACCGCCTGCCGCAGACCGACGCTCCACTGGTGGGTCTTCGGCGGCTTCGCGTCGTTCTGGAGCAGGAAGACCTCCGCCGTCACGCCCGGGTTCACCTGGTCCGCCAGCGACTGCAGCCCCGCCCGGCTCAGGTACGAAGGATCCCACGCCACCTCGCCGGGCTCCCCCGTGGTGGTGAAGTTCACGTCCCGCACCACCCACTGGAGACGGAAGCGCTCGTCGATCAGGTGGTTCCACACCTCCCGGTCGTAGTAGACCCCGAACCCGCCGTGGAGCACCGTCTCGCCGGTGCCGAAGAAGTCGTACGAGAACCCGACCCGCGGCTGGAAGGCGCCCAGGTACATCGGGCGGTCGTCCTCTCCCTCGGTGAAGTAGTCGTCGGGGTCCGCCCACGACGGCAGGTAGTCGCCGAGCGTGGCGCGGATGCTGTCCGGGGTCACCCAGTCGTTGTTGAACTGGTTGGTCTCCGCGTCCCAGCGCAGCCCCAGGTTGAGCTGGAGGCGATCGGTCACGTCCCAGTCGTCCTGGAGGAACCATCCGAACTGGATGTTCCCCTCCGACATCCCCGGGTCGCCGCTGCCCCAGCGCGCCCGGACCGGAACGGTGAGGCTCTCGTCGACGTCGTAGTAGAACGTCGGGTTGCCGTCGAACCGCTTCGCCACCTCGTAGTTCAGGAAGTCGACGTTCACGCCGCCCTTGATCACGTGCCAGCCGGCCCACTCCAGCCCCGTGTACGACAGGTCGTTCCGGAGCGCCAGCCGGTCCTGCACGAACTCCTGCTCGGTGGAGCGGGCGCCGATCCGGATGACGCCCATGTACTCCTGGCCGATCTCCTGGTCCTCGTTCACCACCGTCGGGTTCCAGGTCGCCCGCTGCAGGCTGACGTGGGCCTGGTTCAGCCAGTCGCCGCCCGCCAGCGTGTGCTGCACGGTGGCCACGTGCGTCCCGATGGCCACGTTCTCCGCCGACTCGTAGGACGTCGTGCCGCCGAAGCCCCGCTTGTCACTCTCGATCCGCCCGTGGTAGCTCACGTCCACGGTCTGGGACTCGCTCGGCGAGTAGGACATCTTGCCGAACAGCAGCGTCGAGCGGAACGGCTGGTCGAACGTGCCCTCGTACTCGCCGAACTGCGCGTCGAACCCCTCGCGGCCGAGCGCCACGCGCTCCTGCCGGTTCTGGTAGTTGCCTTCGTAGCCCAGGAAGTAGTGCAGTCGGTCCTCGATGATCGGACCGCCGACGGACAGGCCCGCCTGGAGCCGCTCGTACTCGGGCTTCGGCGCGCACGGCTGGCCCTCGCTCTGGGCATCCTCGCAGTCCAGCACCGCCCCCGGGTCCCGCTCCACCAGGTTCCGGTTCTGGCCGAGGACGAACCCGTCGACCCGGAACTCGTTGGTGCCGGACTTCGTCTCCGCCGTCACCACCGCGCTCCCGGCCCGCTGGTGCTCCGCCTTGAAGTTCTGGGTCACCACCCGGAACTCCCGGACGGCGATCTGCGGGAACGGGTTGCCCCGGCTGGCGTCCTGGCCGTGGACCCCGCCCTCCAGGATGTCGTTCTTGTAGCTCGCCCCGTCGATGAACACGTTCACCTTCGTCGCCGGCAGCCCGCCCGCCGTGAACTGCTTGTTCGTCTCCTGACGGCTGACCGTGACGCCCGGAGCGAGGGCCGTGAAGTTCAGGAAGTTGCGATCCTGCTGCGGCAGCGACTCGATCTGCTCCCGCGTCACGTTGGTCGCGACCTCCGGCGTCCGCGTCTCCACCGCCCGGTTCGCCGTCACCGTGAGCCCCTCCAGCTCCAACGCCTGCGCCGTCAGCTGGAAGTCCAGCTCCAGCGACTGCCCCACCAGCACCTGGACCGTCCGCTGCTGCGCCGCGTAGCCGAGGCCGCTGACCCGGAGCTCGTACGTTCCCGCCTTCAACCCCAGCAGGATGTAGGCGCCGTCCGGCCGGGACAGCGTCGCCCGCTCCAGCCCCGTTTCCACCTCCGTCGCCCGGATCTCCGCGCCCCCGAGCGGGGCCCCCGCCTCATCCACCACCCGGCCCCGGACGCTCGCGGCGTTCGACTGCGCCCACAATGGCACCGCCCCCACGAGGACCAGCAGGGACGCGAGCAGCAGCTTGCCCGCCCCTGCACTCACCTTGCTCATGATCATGGCTTCGCTCCTTCCGGTACGAGAACCTTTCCCGATTCGTCCGTTCGGTCCGACACCACCTTCCACCGACCCGCCGAACCCTCCGGCGCGCCGCACGAGCGCCGCACGACCAGCGTCGTCTCCAGCACCTCGTGGCGCGGCTTCCGCTCCAACCCCTTCTCCTGCCCCGCAATCTCCTCCAGCACCAGCTCGATCGCCCGCTCCCCCAGTCGGCTGATCTCCACGTGCACCGACGTCAGCGGCGGACTCACGTAGCGCGCCAGCGGCACGTCGTCGAATCCCGCCACCGCCATCGTCTCCGGCACCGCGACACCCGCCTCCCGTAGCGCACTCAACGCCCCCACCGCCATCGAGTCGTTCGCCGCGAACACCGCCGTCGGCAGCTCCTCCGCCGCCAGGAGCCGCCGCACCGCCTCGTAACCGCCCGACTTCGTGAAGTCCGACTCCAGCTCCCACGACGACACCGGCTCGATCCCGCCATCCTCCAGCGCCGACCGATACCCCTCCCACCGCTCTCGCGCGTCGTGGTTCGTCGGCGGACCGCCGATCAGACCGATCCGCTCGTGCCCCACCGCCATCAGGTGCCGCACCATCGCGTACGCACCCCCCCGATTGTCCACGTCCAGCGCGTCGAACCGCCGGTTCTCTCCGACATCGCTGTTCATCAGCACCACCGGTAGACCCGTCGGCACCACCTTCACCAGCTCCGAGGGCGTGATGTCCGGCGACATCAGGATCAGGCCGTCGACCCGCCCCCGCATCGCCCGCAGCGCCGCCGCCACCTCCGCGTCGTCCGCGTGTGAGCCCGAAAGCAGCAGGTGGTAGCCGGACGGCCGCGCCGCTTGATCCATCCCCCGGATCAGCTGGGAGAAGAACTCGCCGTACAGGTCGGGGAGGATGACCCCGAGGTTGGTGGTGCGCCGAGTGATGAGGCTTCGCGCCCCGCCATGGGGCACGTACTCGAGCCGCTCCGCGACCGCCTCCACCCGCGCCCGGGTGGTCGGGCTCACCGGGCCGCTGCTGTTCAGCACCCGCGAGACCGTGGCGACGGAGACTCCGGCCTGACGCGCGACATCGCGGATCGTCACGGCCATGGCAGCGCCCTCCGTGCGGGGAGTGTGAAAACGTTTTCAGAAAACGGTTACACACCCCCCGTCAGGTTTGTCAAGGGTCGCGTCGTCGCCTCCCCCCGGGGCGGCCGTCAGCGTCGCCGCTGGGCGAGGAGCCACCGGGGCAGCTCCTCCGATCCGTAGGCCGGGTCCCAGGCGTTGTGGCCGACCCCTTCGAGCTCCGTGTACCGGACGTCCGCCCCCGCCGCCTCCAGGGCGGCGGCCATGGCCCGGGACTCGTCCACCGGGATCACGGGATCCGCCTCGCCGTGCCAGATCCAGATGGGCAGGTGGGCCACCCTCTCCGTCACGCGATCGGCCGTCGGGCCGGGGCCGGGTGCCGGCACCGCGGGGAGCTGGCCCCGCGGTCCGACCCAGCCGCAGACCGGGGCGATGGCCGCGAAGCGGTCGGGGTGGTGGTATGCGAGGTACCAGGTCCCGTTGCCGCCCATGGACATCCCGGTGAGGTAGACGCGATCGGGGTCCGTGCTGTACGCCGCGAGGGTGGCGTCCAGCGCGGCGAGGGCCGCCCGGGCGGAGGCGCCCTGCCAGCTGGAGTCGGCCGGCGACTGTGGCATGACCACGAGGGCCGGGTACCGGTCGGGGTTCCAGCGAAGCGCGCCGCCGAGGCCCACCTGCGTCTGGCGCAGGCCGTCGTCGCCCCGCTCCCCCGCCCCGTGGAGGAAGAGCACGACGGGCCAGCGGGTGCCGGGGTCGTAGACCCGGGGGACGTAGACCTGGTAGGGATAGGGCTGGCCGTCGACCTCGATGGCGGCGTCCAGGAAGCCCGTCGGGACGTCGCGGGCCTGTCCGGGCAGCGAGGAAGCGATCACGAAGAGCGCGGTCATGGCAGCGAGGAGTGGGTTCATTCCGGGTCGGCTCAGTTCGAGAAGTAGACCCACATCACCACGACCGCCAGGACCAGCGCCACGCTGAGGACGGCTTCCAGCCGGAACCGGCGCTCGCGGTCGACCTCGGCGACCGTGGTGGCATAGGTCAGCCCCTCGATCTTCTCCCTCGCGGGCGGCGGCGAGGCGAGGCTGACCACGACCAGCACGGTGGTGCAGACCACGAACAGCAGTCCCGCGAAGTGGAGGAAGTTGATGTCCGCGAACGTAAAGAGCAGCCCATCGAGGGACGTCTTGTTCAGCTCGGCCACGAGCCGACCCATGCCCAGCACGAACCCGGTGATGAGGGAGCTCATGGCGCCGTGGGCGTTGATCCGGCTCCAGAACACGCCCACGAGGAACACCGCGGCGATGGGCGGCGCGATGTAGGCCTGGACGCTCTGGAGGTACTCGTAGAGCGTGCCCGAGATGAGCTCCATGAGCGGGATCCAGAGCAGGCCGAGGACGACCAGGACGCCCGTCGAGATCCGGCCCACCCACACCAGGCGGGCCTCCGACGCGTCCGGTCGCAGCTTCTTGTAGACGTCCCAGGTGATGAGCGTGGAGGTGGAGTTGAACACGGACGACAGCGAGCTCATGAGGGCCGCCAGCAGCCCGGCCACCACCAGCCCCCGGAGCCCGACGGGGAGCAGCGTCCCCACCAGGGTGGGCAGCGCCTGGTCCGGGTCGTCCAGGACGATCCCGCCCTGCTGGACCAGCACGTAGGCGATCACGCCGGGCACCACGAAGATGAACAGCGGCAGCAGCTTCAGGAACCCGGCGAACACGGTCCCCCGGCGGGCTTCGGCCAGGTCCCGGGCGGCCAGCACACGCTGGACGATGAACTGGTCGGTGCACCAGTACCATACGCCCAGGATCGGGGCGCCCAAGGCGATGCCCGTCCACGGGAAGTTCGGGTCGTCGGCCGGCTTCCACAGGTCCATGAACGCGGGTCCCGCCACGGCGGTCATCTCGCCCCACCCGCCGACGGCCTCGAGCCCGATGAGGAGCACCGCCACCGCGCCGCCGATGAGCACGAACATCTGGAGCATGTCCGTGACCAGCACGGCCCGGAGCCCGCCGATGATCGTGTAGATGCCGGTCACCACGACCACCACCAGCGCGCCCGTCCAGAAGTCGATCCCCATGATCGCCTCGAACACGATCCCGCCGGCGGCGATGGTCACGGAGATCTTGGTCAGGACGTAGCCGATGATGGAGACCACGGCCAGGTACCAGCGGGTGGCCGGGGAGTACCGCCGCTCGAGGAACTCCGGCATCGTGTACACATTGCTCCGGAGGTAGAACGGCACGAAGACCCACCCGAGCAGCAGCAGGACGAAGGCGGCCAGGATCTCGAACTGGGCCACCGCGATCCCGCTGGCCGCGCCCGTTCCGGCCAGCCCCACCAGGTGCTCCGAGCCGATGTTGGAGGCGAACAGCGACGCGCCGATGATGAACCAGCCGGTGTTGCGGCCGGCCAGGAAGTAGTCCGCCGAGGTCTCCTCCCGGCCACGCCGCTCCTGCCAGGT
>JABAOG010000326.1_pt5 | contig 24336 bp, 20 predicted proteins | sample 7062131 | NCBI WGS metagenome assembly JABAOG01 (sample SAMN14538629, study PRJNA623070) | marine sediment metagenome | biome: marine biome [ENVO:00000428]; feature: marine pelagic biome [ENVO:01000023]; material: deep marine sediment [ENVO:00002113] | place: India: Arabian Sea | collected... | reverse complement strand
CGTGTTGCCTCTGCTGTTCGGGCCGAAGCGTACGGCGTACGACGCCCACGCGTTCGTGGATGCAGACTTCGGCTCCCACGACCCACGGTAGATCGTGTTCTCCCACGAGTCGATGTTGATGGCTTCGTCCCACTTCTGGAAGTGGGTCTCGATGAAGTTGTTGTTGTTCGCACCCTGGTGGATGATGAGACCCTTGCTCCCCACCGACGACGTGCCGTAGAACGTGCACTGCGTGAACGTCGGGTCGGGTGCGTTGCGGATGATCTCCGCACCCACGTGAGCGCGTGTGAACTTGAGGCGCCTGAAGTCGCAGTAGTCCCCGTTGCCCCACTGCGCCTGCGTGGGGTCGCCAGGGAAGTCCATGTCGACGAGGACGCTGTGCGCCAGCGGCTCGGTGCCGTAGCTGGAGAAGATGTCGTGCACCTTCTGGTTGTTGCCGCCACGGTGGAAGATCGCCGTCACACCAGGCTGAGTGCAGTGGATCTGCAGATCGTGCGTGTAGCTGTTGCCCCACGCCTCACGCTTACCCCACTCCTTGCCGTCGTCAAGGACGATGGCGGGGAACGAACCCAGCGGTTCGAGGCTCGTGCGTGAACGCGCGAACATCATGGGTGTTCCCACCCCGAACAGCTCGCAGCCTGGCTGCTGGTAGATGGGACCTTCGAGCTGGATATGGCCATCCAGCCTGACCTTGCCGCCGCCCTCGTTGTGCCACAGGAGGCGGAGGGCGTTGTTGATGTCGGCAGCGGTGCTGCCAGGCCCGAACGTCTGGATGCCGTCGTCAGCTATGGGCGCTGACTCCAGCGCCACGACACGCGCCGTGAGCTGATCGACGAGAGATTCGAGGCCGATGATATCGACCGCCTGCTCGGCGTCCCTCGCGTCGATGATGTCGAGCATCGCTTGTACGTCTGGGTCAATTGGCATTCGGTTCTCCTATATCACGAAGGCGACTACGGCGCCTGCGACTGCGACTGACAGGGTCAGCACCGAGTACAGCTCGGTGCGTGACACTTTTCCCCCCAGGAGCTGCTTGACCTCCTTGATCTCGGAGCGGTTCAAGCGGATCTCTTCGAGTAGGTATGCGTTCGGGATGTCTGGTCGTTCCATGTCAAGAGGTCCAATGCTTCCTGACTTCGTCGTAGAAGTGCCACGCCAGCCACGCCAGGGCTGGCAACACAAGGAACGCAACGACCGTGGGTCGGCCACTGCCGCTCCACATCAGGTCCTTCATGTGTCCCGAGAAGGTCTCGTTCTCGCCCTGGTCGATGATGGCCAGGGTCTCCCACACGGCGAACCACGCCACCCAGACAATCCAGGCAGTCGTGTACGACCAGTGCGGAAGGTTGACGCTAGGCAAGGCGTACCCCCTTGACGACACGCACCGTGTCGACGTCCAGCTCAAGCTGCAGCTGATCCTCGTCGTAGAGGATGGCGACATCCACTGCGCGAAGGACACCGTCAACGTCCAGCCCTTCAGCGGTCTGGAACGCCTTCACTGCGGCGAGCGTCTCATCACCGAAGTCGCCGTCTGCCCCCCACTGCGGCAGCTCGTAGCCGCGCACCATCAACTGGCCCTGCACGGCTGCGACACGCTGCCCCTTGTCGCCCTTCTGCATCTTGTCTTCATCCTCCTCGATAGGTCCAAGGATCGGGGGAGTCCCCGTCATCCTCGGGTAAAAGTCTACGTGTATATGGTTGCGGTGCATGTACCTGCGCCACAACACGTTGCGAGCCGCCAGCTCCTCCGTGTTGCGGAGGAACACGGCGACCCTGTCGAGATACGCGAAGTGTTCCGCGTACCTCGGGTCGCTCTCCGCGGACGAGGGAGCGTACAGCGACGGCTTCTCCATCCACGATGGCGACGTAATGTCGATCGCGTTACCCCACGAGTGCTGCGACCACGTGCTGGAGCCAGCGATCTTCCGCCTGTTGTAGATCCCCAGCGAGGCCACTGGCGGGAAACGGGCGTTCAACCACTGGACTGCCCTCTTCGTGGCGTCAGTGTACTTGCGGGGGTCAGTTGGAAGGCGGATTGCCATTTCAGTAATAACCAGTCTCTGTTAGGGGATCACTCCCAGCTCCCGCAACGTCTCCGCTGCCGAAGCTGCCGTCGTCACACCTTCGGGGGGCAGCACCCCCGTCAGGCGCAGTTCATCTACCAACGCTTCAGCCTCTTGGCGCATGCTGTACGCCTCTGAGCGCGCGTCATTCGGCGTGTGGGCCGATATTCCCAGGCCCCTGCCCAGGAACAGCGCACCGCCACGTAGACGCTCTGAGAGGCTCACGCCGTCGGTGCTGTCGATACCCAGGCGCTGGAGCCTGGCGGGATCGTTCGACAATCCGAGCAGCTGCGAGTACTCCCCCGAAATGGGGAGCACCGTGTTCAGGAGGTTACGGTAGCCGTAACCAATCTGCACGTCGCCCTGCTGCGACACGACAGGGTCGAAGCCTGGCAGCAGCGACGCCAAACGCAACGCTGCGTTGAACCCGAACGGGGCATTCGCTGTGCCCCACTCGTTCTGTTGGCTGATGTTCAGAGGTGTCGTGACGTGCGGACCCAGCACGTTCCCCACGAAGGAAGCCCAGGTATCCAGGGATGTCGGACTTCCCTCGAAGGACGCGAGGTCCAGCAGAGGCACGTCAGGGTCGAAGACGAGGCGTGCCCACGACGAGTCCCCGCCGAGCTGCACCCCCAAGTCTGCGGCGAACGGGGTGGCGTAGGCGTTGCCTGGCCACTTGTTCTCATGCTCGGGCATGTTGTCCTCGACGGCGGACATGAGGTGCGCGTAGCGGGTCGCCAACCCAGGGCGCTCCACCATGAGCCGCATCTGCAGCGGGATGTTGTTCCGCGTCCACACGAAGAACGGCACGATCTGCTTCATCTTCTGCTCGATCGGAGTCAGGTTCGAGTAGTTGAAATGCACCATGTTCGACATGTCGCGTGCGCCAGCCTCACCCAGCTCGTCGTACCAGCGAACGAACGCAGCCATGCGGTGGAAGTCCTCGATGGACTGCATCGCGAAACCACCCGCACGGTTCAGTATGAAGCGACCTGAGGCGGGGTCGAACCTGTCGCGCGGGCGCTTGCCCTGCGACTTCAGTTCGATCTTGAAGTCGCCAGCCGCGAAGCCCTCACCCATGATGCCCTGCCTGCGGGCAGCTGCGATGACCTCCCAGTCGTCGCCGAACTCTGCGATCATGCGGGCGTCATCTGCGCCCTGCTCCACGAGACGCCGATACTTCAGCATCTTGTTGCGCACCCAGCTGTACTCCTTCACGCCCACGTCGACCGCCATGTTGTTGAAGGCTGCGCCGATAAAGTTCCGCGTGTGGAAGTTGGGCCTGGCCACCGTGGCCATGCTCTTCCACGCACGCGCGAGCCAGCGCAGCTGCTGCGTGAACATCTCCAGCCCCTCGGGCCTGGCGAGGATCTGCCAGCGCGAGATCGTCTCCTCGATCAGGCCAGCGATCGGAGCCGACGTCGTCTTGTACTCGACGGTGCGGCCACCCAGGCCGAACACGGAGAAGCTCCGCTCCGCCTGGCTGCGGTTCGCAGCTGCGATCGTGGCGTACGGGATGTCGTCGTACGTCTCCTTCGCTGCCGTAGCCACCTCGCTCCAGCCGAGCCGCTTCGCGAGGTTCTTCAGTTCCTTCAGCTGACGCTTCGCCTGCTTGGCCGCGTCCTCAGTGACGACACCCTGCACGTTCGCGTACAGGTTCGGGTCACCGAAGACACGCTGGTCGTCGAGACCGACACCCAGGATGTTCGAGATGATCTGCGCCACACGCCCCTGCGTCGCCAGGGCGTCCTCGATCTCCTGCTCAATGGTTTGCCGAGACAGGGCCTCGGCCTCGTCCGCCGTGCCTACGGCAGAGGCGATCGCCGTGTCCTGCCTCGCCAGCTGCTTGCGCTGCTGGTAGGCGGCACGCAGCCCCTCCTTGCCAGGCACCCGCGGGTTGGCCAGCGCCTGCTGCAAGCGGACATGGTCGAGCAGGTCGTCGTACGCCCGCTGACCAATCGACTCGCGGAGACGTGAAGCGTTCTTGGCGTCCACCAGCTTGCCGATCGCGGCTTCGTAGTGGTAGCCAGACAGGTCCGTGTCGACAGCTTCGAGGATCTCGACAGCGTCGGAGCGGCGGCCAGCTTCACGCGCGGCCGCACGCGCCTTCGACGCCTGCGTTGGGACAGACACGGCATCGCCAGAGGACAGCTCGAACATGGCGTTCGAGTCGAGGTCCACGCCCAGACGTTGCGCCCGCGTCGGGCTATCCATCACGGTGCCGATCTCCAGCACCGCCTCGTCACCGTCCTGCCAGATCATCACATGCGCGCGTCCGCGGGACAGCGCCTCGTGGTTCACCTCGACCCAGTCGTCGAGGGCCTCACGCAACTGCACGTTGTTCGCGAACCGCATCTCCCCCATGCCAGTGCCGACGATCACGCCGCGCCCAGCGGACTGACCAGTCGTCACACTGACCGCAGCACCCAGCTGCGAGTCAGACGTTGAGCGTATCCTGCCATTCTCGTCGGCTGCGGCGTGCGCCGCACGTCGAGCCTGGCCTTCGCCCAGCTCACGTGTCGGGCCGAGGATGCGTGTCGGTGACACATCGGCGGCGCCGCGCCGAGTCAGGGCCGCCACGTTCTCGGCGGCCTCGATCACCTCGTCCATGATCTGCGAATCCTCAGTGGTGATCTCCATGAGGGTGTTGAACAGGCGCGGGTCGGCGCCGTCGAACACCTCCTCCGAAGCCTCCAACAGTTCACGCCTGCGCTGCGGCAGGTCGGCGAACTGCTGCGGGGTCAGCGCCCGCTTCTCAGCGGCGCGCATCGCATGCACCTTCAGCTCAGTTGGCGTCATACCCAACTCACGTGTAGCGCGCGTGAGGTCACGGCGCAGCATCGTCGGGCGTTGCGCCCCCAGCTTCTCGTGCAGGATCGGCACCGTGGCCTCGATACCGCCACGCTGCCCAGGCGTACCCACACGCCAACCGTTCACGTCCTCCACCAGCGTCACCCTGGTGAACTCGACGTCCTGCCCCAAGCTATCGCGTACAGCGGCACGCATGCGCGACCTGTTCGTCGCGTCCTCGAAGAAGTCGAAGTAGGTCTCAGGGTCGTCGAACACCAGCGGCGCCTGGTCGACCACCTCGACCGACCGCCAGTTCGTCAATGACTCACGTATTGACATAGCCATCGCCATCTCGTTCGGCGACAGCGTACCCACCTCGACGAGCCTGCGCTGCAGATCGAGGATCGCTGCGTCAGCGACGTCAGGGTCGCCGAAGAACGACCTCAAGTTCTCGGGGTTCAGCGGCTGCGCATGCAGCGTCTCCTTCGAGGGGAACCCGCCCAAGGCAGGCTCACCCGTGAGACGCGTCAGGCGTGACGTGTCCACCAGGACGTGGTCGGCGTCCTGGCCAACAGCGCCCAGGTCGAGGATGATGTCCTGACGGCGGACCAGGAACGGCTCCGCGCCCTCCACTGGCGAGAGTGACAGGCGGGCCATGCCGTACTCGTTACCGACAGCCCACACTGTGACCTCGTCGTCAACGCCGCGTGCCAGCAGCGACCGCTGCGACGCATCGTACGCTTCCCGCAACTGCTCGTCGATCTCACCCCGTGACGCGCGTGTCAGTACGTCACCCCACCAGGCGTCAGCGTTCTCTGTCCAGACTTCCTTCGCGAAGTCATCCAGGGCCTCGAAGTCGGCGACCGACTCGCCCTGCAACGCACGGTACAAGTCGACCATGGTCTCGGCCTCGTAGTACGCAATCAGCGGCGGGCCAGGGCGGCCAGGGATGTCCGCGTTGATCGCCCACTGGTCATGCCACGAAGACAGGGCGTGGCGCCGAGCGTCCTCCACGCTGTCAGGCAGACGAAGCACCTCTTCGCCTTGCAGCCTCCTGTCGATAGCCTCCCGCACCGACTTGGCGGGGAGGATAGCTACGGGTTCAGGCAAGGCGCCCTCACCGATCAGCTGCTCCAGCTGCTGACGAGACTCGATGTCCTGTCCAGCACGCAGACTCCCGCCCGCATGATCGGGCAGAGAGTCGATGTCATACACCAGCACCCAGCCGTCCTCGCTCGCTGCGTTGGCGGCCCTGTTCGGGTTGGCGGACAGGCCCGAAGCCCCGAAGCGACGGCGGTGGATGAGGCTGGAGGCAGTGGCCTGGTCGCTGCCGTGGAAGGCGAACTGTGCGTTCGCGTACACTTCGGGGCCGTGGTCACCAGGGTTCAAGGAACCATGCGGCATCGGCGCAGCCTGCTCACCGACGAAGGTGTCGGCGCGGGCCACCGCCGCCTCGTTGATCGGGCGATGCAACCGCTGTTCGCGCAACGCTTCGGTCGCGATCTCCTCCACGTTCTCCAGCAGGGAACGCATGTCGACCGTGGGGTTCGCCTCCATGTGGTCGGCGATCGCCTCCAGCAGACGGGCGCGGTCACTGCCCCCACCCTGGCGTATGTTGTCAGCCATCGTGCGGATCTGCGCGACCGTGTTGTTGCGGGTCTCCGCCATCACGGCACGCATGTCGGCACCTGACGCGATCACGCGTGACACCACGTCTTCGGGTGCCATGTCGCGTGCGAGACGCAACGACTCGTCGGCGGCCTCGTTGGCGAGGCGCTCCTTCTCGCGCCACGCATGCAGCTCGGCGGCGTGCTTGGCCTGCAGCTTCTCGGCGGCCTCACGTGACACCTGGTTGTTCGACGCTGCGTTCAGCTGCGCCACACGCATCTTCGTGCGCACCATGGCACGCACCTCTTTGCCAGCCGCCTTCGCGATCTGGCGGATCTCCTTCTTCGTGGCGGCCGCAGCCAGCGAATGCGCGGTATCCTCCGACACGCCCTGCTTGCGGTGGTAGTTGTAGCTGTCGTTGTAGAAGGCCCGCTGCCTCGCCTGGATGGCCTCAGCGGCGCGGCCCCTGTCAGTGATCTTCGATATCTCCCGCTGCAGCTTGCGGTTCGCCTCGACTGCAGACTTCGGAATGTCGATGTCCTGCCCGCCGACGCGGACGGTGACGACCTCGTCGTCGATCGCCCTCAGCCCCTGCTCGTGCGCGTCGAGGAGCGCCTGCTTCTGCGCGAGCATCTCAGCCAGCTCGGCCTGTGCCCGCTCGACAGTGTCGGTGCCGTACTTGTTCAGGTTCGCGGCCAACGTCGACGCCAGCATCTGCTGGTTCACGACCTTCACGCCGTCAGCCACCAGGCCCGCACCCTCCAGCAGCTCGATCATCTTCCGCTCGGAGAGGGCCATCGTCAAGTCGTGGCCGTACGCCTGGATGATCGTGAACGGGTTCTCGTTGTAGATCGAGAACAGCTGCTCGGGGCGGTCCATCTTCGGGCGCTTGAAGCCAGGGTTCGCGTCCTCGATCTCGTCGAGGATGCCGCGGAACATGTCGTTCAGCTCGGGCGCTGTCAAGCCAGCGTCCGCGCCTGTGCGCTCCACTAGTGTCGTGTCGCCAATCATCGCAGGCACGTTGGGGTTGCCAGTCGGCTGCACCAGGGCGGTGCGCCCCACAGTCCGCTGCGACGTGGCAGCAGACTCGCCGAGGACGGCCTCGTCTACGGTACGTGCCCGCCTACGAGCGTCGACCATGCTGCGCAGGATCTGGTGCGCCATCGTGTCGCCCTCGATCGCGATGTTCGCTGCCGCCAACTGGTCGAGCAACTCATTGCCCTGCCTCGTGGTCACGTGCGGGGTGTAGTTGTTGAGCGTCGAGTCGACCATGCCCAGCCTGACCATCTCGTCGCCGAGGAAGTCGAGGGAGTTCTTCTGCGCGATCGACCACTCCTCGATCGCTTCACGCATCTCGGGTGTGATGTCGAGCATGGAGCCGCCGCGCTCCACGGTGCGCTGCTGGATGTGGTCAATGATCTCGTCGAGCGTGGCGCCTGGCCTCAGCTCGTGCACGTCAGTCATGCCAGCCAAGAGGGCGTCCATCTGCCCCTGGCTCATGCCAGCCTCTGTGGCGGCCGAGTCCAGCTTGATAGCTGCACGGCCGATGCGGCCCAGGTCGGCGCCGTCTCTCACGGCCTCGACCACGGCAGCCATCTGATCTTGGATGCGGAGAGCGGCGCGAGCGTTCTCGACCTTGCCGCCCATCACCTCGCGAAGGAACTGATCCTTCGTGAACTTATCCAAGCCACCCTGGTGTCGCTTGAATAGGGAGGGCAACAGGCCCTCAGCCATGCCGCGCACACCCGACGCGCCCTTGCCCAGGCGCTGCGGGTTCGCGTACACGGAGCTGTGTCCGAACAGGGCGTTCGAGACACGGCGCCCGAAGCCAGTGCCGCCGACGTGCAGAGAGCCAGCGCCTCCCGCTCGCTTCGAGTAGATCGGCACCGTGACTCGCATGCCGCCCCGTAGGTAAGTGCCCGTCCCAGGTGCGCTTGCCACAAGTCGCAGCCCAGGAGCGGCGAAGTCCTTCGCCAGCAACGGGGCCACTGCGTTATTGAATATCGAATCGGAAGTCTCAACGACCGCGCGGTCGATCGCCTCCGCCCGAACCACGTCGGCGGACAGCTCGATCGCCTGATCCACGACACTGTCGACAGTCTCGAACTGCAACGCGTCGTCGACCCATTCCAGGCCGTAGCGCTCCAGCACATCGACCTTGCCGTTACGGACGGCGTCGTCGATCGAGTCCTCAATCAGGGTCGTGATCTGTGACTGGCGTCGCGCGCCCTGCTCCGCCATCTCCACAGCGAGAGCGTCGCCCCGCCTGGCTAGCACGTCGGTGCCCTGCTCCAGCGACTCGCGCAGCAGGCGGGCGGAGTCGTCCACAGTCGCGCCAAGGAAACGCATGCGGCCCAGCTTGTCCAAGCCGTGCGCACCGAAGCCAGTGAACGTCAGCGGGTCGGTGGCTACCTCACCCGCGAACGTCGCCACTCCGCGCAGGAAGTTGTTGAAAGCGTTGTCGGTCTTCGACCAGCCGAGGTCGTCGAGGATGGACGAGAAGCCTACGCGGCCGTCCTCGCCCACCACAGCGATACCCAGATCGTCGACGAGCTTCTCGCCTCTACCAGCGAGGATGTCGCCATAGTGGCCCCAGCCGATCTCAACACCCTGGGCAGAGTCGAAGCCCATGATGTCCTTGATGCCCAGCTGGACAGCAGCGGCGGGCCTCGTGATGAACTCGATGGCCTTGAACACAGGCGCCGCGGTCGACATGGCGCGCGCCAGGAACGACGGGTGCGCGATCGCGTTCAGCTCATCAATGCGGTCCTGCGGGATGTCGAAGCCAGCCTGGCGCATCGCCAGCAGGCTATCCAGCTCCCGCTGCGCGTACGTCTGCGCATCCGCCACACGGTTCGCTGCGTAGTCGGCGCCGATCTGCGCCGTCGTGTCGTAGTTGCGGATGTCGCGCTGAGCTTCAGCCGCGACAGGGTCGTAGGGCAGGATGCCCTGCGGCACCGACCTGCCGCCAGACGGGAACGTCCTGCCCCCGCCGCCAGATCGTAGTGGCATCGCCTACCTCCCGAGAGTGTCGCGCATGCGGTAGGCGGTCAGCTCCTCCGCCAACCCCTGGGGGAGACCCAGGTTCTGTAGCTGTGCCATTTGAGCGCCGAACGCCCCAGCGGGGTTCGTCGAGTTCGGCACGTATGTCTCGTCGTACCACTGGCTCGTGTCCTGCAGGAAGCGCGAAGCCACCTCCAGCTGGTCCTCGTACTGCAGGAGCGAGGCGCCCCACGCTACCTGCTCGGGCTTGGTGGCGTCGATGTTNNTCCCAGAACTTGGCGTTGTCCTTCGCGGGGATGGCATGTTCGGTGCCGACCCACTGGCTCTCCAGCATCGAGGTGCCCGCCTGGAAGACGTCACCCAGGGACGTGTTCGCTGCGAACACAGTGGTGTCGATCTCCAACGCACGCCTCGCCTTCGCCTCGTCACGCGCCAAGCCGTACTCGAAGTCGGCGCGCGCCTCATCCAAGCTACGCATCGCCCGCGCGCGTGAAGCGTTCAGGGCGGAGCGCTGCCTCACCAGGTCGGTGAGGATCTTCTCGTACTTCGCCTGTGTCTGGTAGATGTTGCGGGCAGAGTCGCCGCGTATCCCAGCCTCCTCACTGCGTGCCGCGGCGGCAGCGATCTGCGCCGCCGTCTTGTGCATCGTCAGGGTCTGGTCGCGGTTCAAGGTGACCTGACGGTCGATGAAGCCCTTCATCTCGGTGACGACCTCGGTGAGGGCGGTCGCCACCTGCGGGTCGCTGCCCGCCACCTTGTCAGCGATTGCGCGTGTACGGCCAGTAGCCGAGGCGTACTCGGCGTCGATCGCGCCTTGCGCCTCGCTGAATGTCATCTCGATGGCGGCAGTGGCCTTCGCCGCCTTCTTCGCCTTGTCGACAGCGACGCTGAAGCCAGGCGAAATAGTGTCCATGAAGTTGTACCAAGTATCCTCCTGGTGCTTCAGCTCACCCTTCGCGTCTGCAATCTTCGCGTTGATAGCCCCGATGCGGGCAGCGTAGTTGGCAGCGGTGTCACGCCTCTTGCGCTCGAAGTCGCGCTCCGCCATCTCGCGCTTGAAAGCCAGGTCGTCCTCAAGCTCCCGCGATCGGAAGGTGTTGATCTCCTCGAACAGATCCTCCAGGCCCTCGCCGATGTCGCCAGGACGCATCGACGGTACGGGCCGTTCGGTCAGGTCTGAAGGTATGACGAAGCCGCCACTCCCACCAGCGAAGTCGAACGTCCCAGGTGGGGTCGACACGCCAGGGTAGTAGCGGGCGGGATCAGATCCGTGGACACGCGGATCGTCGAAGTAGACGGGGGCGCCTGGGATCTCCCGATACGGGTCGTCGTTCTGCGGGAGGTAGTCCTGGTTGAGTCTGCGGAGGCGGTCGGTGATATTCTCAGCCATCAGCCCGCCAGCCTCGCCATCGCGTAGGCGCGCTCGATCTGCGCACGCTCACTCGCGATCTGCGCGGCGCGCTGCGCATCGAGTAGCTGTATCTGCGATTGGAGGCCGCCGATCTCGGCAGCTGCGGACGCCTGCTCGAAGCTGTACTGCTCCGCGTATGCGGCCTCAGACTCGGCAGTGTTCTCAAGGAAGATGCCCGAGTCGAGGATGCCGCGCGACAAGGCGTCGCCCTGGATGTCCTTGCGGATGCCACGCTGCGCACGTTCCAGCTGCGCGATGTTGAAATCGCGGTCCAGCTCGCGCTGCGCGATCGTGCCTTCCAGCTCCTGTCGCACGCCCCTGAACTGCAGGTTCAGGAGGCGCTCCATCGCCGCCAGCTCAGCGGTGCGGTACGGGTCGAGGTTGATGCGCGGCACGTTGTAGCCGCCGCCGAAGCCCCCGCCTCCACCGCCGACGGTCTGGTTGAACACCTCTTGGCGGTCCATGAGTAGGCGACGGTTATCGAAGCGGAGAACCTCGCCGCCGTAGCCGCCAGGGGACACCGAATGGTACGGCCCCTGGAACGAGTATGTCCCGTACGGGTTGCCCCTGTTGTAGCCCTCCTGGCCCAAGCCACTCGCGTAGCCGTAGCCAACGGGGTCGTTGATCTCCCGAAACCTGTTGGGATCGTTTATCAAGCTAGCCATATCGCTCCCTCACTACATGGCGGTAATCGTTAGAAAGTACCGATGATTCGCACATCGAACGCCATCTGGTCGAACGAGGCGTTCGTGTTGCTGCTCGACCAGCATCGGATGCGGAACTGCACGGTGCCTGTCGGTGTCGTGTTCACAAAGCCGACGCTGGTAGACATTGGCACCCTGTCGATGTTGTTCGTGTTGACCTGATCGGCGCGGCGCGTCGGGCCGTTCGTCCACGTCGAACCGCCATCAGTCGAGTAGTCGAGGCGGACGATCATGTTCGCCGAAGTGGTGTCCTGCTTTGACGCTGTCGCATGCACCGTAGCGATAGCGGAACACGCATGCGCTGTACCCACGTTGAACGTGTAGGTAGCTGCCGTCTCGTAGGTGGACGCCGCCACGATGGTGTGGTTCGACGGCTCCACCCAGTAGTAGTGCGGGAGAGTGACGGCGCTGTAGTCGACCCAGAGGCCCTCGTCGCGTATCTCAACCCGCGCGTTCGTGCCGTTAGGCGTGAAGATCCACGTGTCCGCGGAATCATCCCAGAGGAGCACGTCGTTGCCAGCGTCATCGTTGAGGTGCATGTCGCCGTTGTCGGACCACTCCTGCGCGATCGTCGCACCACGGTTGATGCGGACGCGCTCGGAGTTGTAGTAGAACTCGATGCTCGACTTCTCGGGCTTACCCGCGGTCGTGATGCCCACGCCCGTCACGTCACCCATGCCAACATAGCCGAGGCCGTTGCCCACGTACGTGAGGCGTGTAGCCACAGCGTTCGTGTCAGCGTTGGCGCCTTCGCCCACTGCGACCATGGCGCCCTGCGCCGTCCAGTTATCACCCGTGCCTGTCGAGTCCAGGCGGATCGCAGGCTGCGACGCGTTCGACGTCTCGATGTCGCCGTTCGGAACCAGCGTGTCGGTGAAGATCCACTGCCCCGCAGTCTCGTCATACTCCAGCGTCTTGCTGGTGCCAGCGTTATCCCAGAACTCGATGTTGCCAGCGGCGTCGAAGCGCTGGCGGAGACGCGTCGACGTCAGGTGTCCGTACAGGAGGAGGTCGCCCGAGACGTCAGTGTCCAGCGACCATCCGTCTGCGGATGCCAAGTCCTCGAACATGAGCGAGTACGTGTTCGCGATCCTCGTGTTGCCCGTCAGCGTGCCGCCCGACAGTGGCAGGTACGACCCGAGGTCCGAGATGTCAGCTTCCACGTGCGTGTGGCCCGTGGCGCTGATGCCAGCTTCGGCCAGCGTGTTGTTGATCCACGCTGAGCCGCTCCACTTGAGCAGCTCTCCTGCGCCTATCCCCGTGAGTGTCACGTCGCTCAGGTCGCCGACGTCCAGGGCCTGCGGAACGAACACGCTCGACCCATTCGCGACCATCACGTCGCCAGGGGAGATCGTGCCCGTCACGTCCGACAGGTCCAGAATCGACTCGCCAGTGATGTCCAGCAGATACGCCTGCAGGTCCGTGATGTCCGCCTCGACGTGGCTGTGGCCCGTGGCGGAGATCCCCGCCTCCGCGAGCGTGTTGTTGATCCAGTTCGTGCCATCGTACTTCAGGATCTCGCCGCTGCCTGCCGACGTGATGACGATGTCGGAAGCGAGGTCTATCGTGATGTCATCTGTCGGCGTGACGTAGGCGTTGAGCCACGTCTCCAGGGCGCGCCAGTTCTCCAACTGCGCGCGTGCCTGCTGCTGGTTCGTGCCCTTCGGTACGGGATGCGGCGCTCGGAAACTCTGACTAGCCATCGAAGCCTACATATCTGTACACGCCATTCGACGCTGTGCCGCCAGAGGCCTGCACAAGAGCGGTGACGCCCGCGTTGTCGGTGAACGTGGTCGAGTAGAAGTTGCTGCCGTGGTCGGTCCAGCTCGTCCGACTAGCGATGTCCACCAGCTCCCACACGATCGTGCCCGCAACGATCGAGCCGTCCACGTAGAAGATGTAGCCGAACAGGTTGCCGAAGTCGCCCTGCAGATGGTTCGGGTACGTGTCGTTGTCGATCGGCGGGGTGCCCACGCCAAGGTCGCGGATCTTGAGGGTGCTGATGTTCGGGAACGTCGCGTCCTGCGCGTGCTGCGTCCAGCCCGTGTCGTCATGCAAAGGAAGGTGCGACGCGTCGGTCGGCTCGCGGTAGTACGTGGTCACCGTCGTGCCGCTCCACGTCATACGCAGCTGACGACGCTCCCTGTCAGTAGAAGAGATACCCGCCCAGTCGGGGAACGGGGCGTTGATGACGTCGGGCGCACCGCTCGTGCGACAGGACACGAGGCCGTCGCCGTCAGCCCTCACCCAGATGTAATGGTCGAGGGTCTGCGTCTTGTCCTGCACGAACATGCCGATGTCGGCGTCATCCCAGTTAAACCCTACACCCTGCGGGTCAGTGCCTGGGCTTATATCCCAGCGGAACTCCAGGGACGTAGGCGTCGCAGAAGCATACGCATCGTCGTAGATGATGCCGATGATGGGGAAGTTGAACCCTGCAGGGTCAGACCCGTCCTCGTGGAAGTCACAGTTCAGGCCCGCCACCGTATAGTACGGCCAGCTGGTCGGGTAGGTGGGCCAGTCGACAGGGTCGGTCTCGTAGCCATCCCAAGGAATGATGTAGCTCGTGAACGGGAACACGTGCGAGATCGTGAACGCAGTCCAGTCCGAATAGGTCACACCTTCGGGGCTGGTCAGCTTCGCCCGCAGCTCCACGTTCTCCCACGGCGACGACGTCGCCTCCAAGGCTGTGCCCACGAAGACAGCCTCGACTGACTCGACGGCGAACGCCCAGTTCCCGCCGCCGTTGTCTGTCGCGTTGCCGAAGCTGTATACAGTCTCGGGGTCAGCCACTGTGCGCCAGTGGATCTCCACTGACGACACGTCCGTGCCAATGTCGATCATCGAGATGGCCTCGTTGATGATCGCAGAGACAGGGTTCTCCGTGTCAGGGTTACCGTCCGCGTCGATGAACGGCGCCGTGTAGTCGATGTCGCCGCCATCGAGATCGGGGAACGACCCCCACGTCGGGGCCACCAGCGCCGTGTAGCTCTTACGCATCGGGCGCTCTGAAATCTTGAGGTCGAATACTTGAATCTTCATGCTTGCGTGATCGTGCAATCTATCCAGTCCGTCCAGGTGACACCCTCACCTGACGTCATCTTGAACCGCACCTGCAAGTCCGACCAGGACGAAGTCAGGTGCTGCGGGGTATCCCACTCCACGGCGTCGAACAGGAGCGCCGAGTTCGGCAGCTCCCAGTTCCCGCCACCGTTGTCCTGCAGGAACTGGTTCGTCGCGCCCCCGAACGGCAACGCCTCGGTCACGCTTGTGCGACGCAGCTGCACCTGAATCGACGACACGTCCGTCGACACACCAGAGAACTGATAGGGCGTAGCGGAGTTGAACTTCAGCTTCGCGAGGTCAGAATAGTTCGTCGTGATGATGACGTCCGACGCGTCATACATGACCATGGTGAGGGGCAAGTCACCCGCCACCAAGGCGCCGATCGTCGGCGCCACAGGGTCGGTGAGATCCGTATACGAGTCGCGAGATTCGCGGCCCGACAGCTGCATATTCAGCACGATGACCTTCATCAGGTCCCCGAGATCTTGAACTTGCACGTCTCCCACAGCGCCCCGTAAGCGGGCAGCTTGATTCGGTTCGTGGATGCAGTGATGCTCTGCGTCCAGACAGGCGTCTCGACGCCGTCCACATACATGACCACCGTGGCTGTCGAACTGTCCGCCTCCACCCACAGGTCGACGCGCCGCATACGGTAGCGGGTCATGCCCTGCGCAGCCGCAGGCGGAAACCAGATCGTCTCCAGATACCAGTCGATGTCGACACCGTTGTCCTGCGTGTCGCCCTGCTCGTGCTTGAACACGCCAGTGATCGCGGCCGACCCCGCCTCGGTCGCGTTGCCGACCGTGTACTCCTTCTCGCTCCACCACTCGTGGTCGTAGATTCCATAGTCGTACTCGGTCCACGCGCCCGTGCGTACGTCGAACACGAAGGTGCGCGAGTTGAAATTGTCGCTGCCCCACGGCACCGACAGGAAGTAGCGTGAGTCGGAGAAGAAGCCGTGCGCGCGCCACGCGCGATTCAAGTTCTGCCCACTCAACAGGTAGCTGTGGATGGCGCCGTCGATGCGGGTCGCCGTCACGCCATCGAAGACGAACACGCCCTTGAAGCGGTCGAAGAAGAACACGTCGCCCTCGTTCTGCGCCACAGTCTGCGGCGAGGAACAGCCGACGTCGTCGGTGACTCGGTACAAGGTGAAGCTGTCGGCATCCACGCCTGACAGCTGATGGATCGAGTGGTCCTTGAAGATGAGGAGGTTCGACTGGAAGGACAGGATCTGCGTCACCTCAGTGCCGTCATCCTCGTCGACGTCGATGAACGCCGTCGCGGACCAGCGGTTCCCGCCAGCGTCGCCGCTGTTCTCGACTGTGGTGTTCGACCACATGATACGCGAACGCGACAACGCCCCGTTGGCGTTGACGTTCCCAACGAACACGCGGTTGTTGTGCGCAGTGGCGCAAGCGGCCCGCGGCGCCTCAGGCGAGGCGGCGGTGCCCGACTCGTCGAGAGTCTTGTCGGTGATCTGCGTCCACGACGAGTTATCCCAGCGCCACGTGTCTGCGCGCAGGGAGAAGATGTACAGCTGGTCGTCCAGCATCGCGTCCGCGATCTGCCAGTTGCGGCGGTTCGTATGCGTGCCGAACGTGTTCGTCGTGTCTGTCAGGGTGGACGTGGTGCCGTCCCAGATTTCCCCGTTCTCCTGAACGACGACGACCTTGTCGGTGCCCGAGCCAGGCGTGTAGGCGATGAGTCGCTGACCGACGTCGTCGGTGCCAGAATCCCAGCGCGCGAAACCGTCGCGCCGCTCGACCTCTCCACGCAAACCTATGACAAGGTTCTCCAGGTCGGGGGATTCGTCAGGCTGCAGCTGCAACTCGAAGACCTCACGATTGAGGCCCCGAACCCAGCCGCCCAGCGGTACGATCGAGGTGGGCGTAGTGAGTGTCATGCTAGACGTCCGCGTTCGTCCAGTCGTTCCGATAAGGCTCACGCATGCCAGTGCGCGTGTTGCGCCCCGAACCTATGGCCCAGGGGCCATGGTCCAGGCGGCGGCTGTAGGCGCGGCGGAGCATATCGAGACGATCGTAGTAGACGGCGAAGGTGAACTGCGCCTTGGCGAAGTCCTCCTGTTGCTGCCACACCTTGGCCTCAACGTAGGGAACCAGGACGTTGTGGAAGGTGGACAGCCAGGCGGGGGAGTCCGACCCCGCGGACAGTTCTGTCGGCGCCTTCGTGTAGTGGACGTTGATGGTCTCGACCGCGTTCGGTATCGGATAGAGGAAGAAGCGCTCGCGGTACACCGAGAAGTACTTCGGGGTGCCAGACTCGACGTCGTCGGCCCAGAACACCAGGGCCTGCTCGTGGTCGATCGGCAGCAGCGGCGTGCCCTGCGCGTCGCGGATCAGGCTGCGGATAATCTGGATCTCCTCACCCGAAGCGATCCCGCTCAGGGCGTACGACGCAGTGCTCGCCACCGTGGCGAACGTGGACTCGGCCTCAAGCCAGGGCCAGTCCTCGCGCTGCGAGATGTCGTAGATGCCCTCGTTGATCCAGAGCAGGAGCTGCGCGTCGCTGATCTCCCCTGAGTCGACCATCGTCGTCAGGCGAACGACGGCGATAATCTCATCGACAGTCATCAGGCAGCCTCATAGATCGCAGTGATGGTGAGCTGGTCGTTGGTCGTCCACGTGAAGGGAACGGCTGACGTGTACTCGGCGTTGGCGCTGACGTCCATGGCGCGGATGGTTGTGGACCCGTCCGCGTCCTTGCGTACCAGGTTGGCGAACTTACGGTTCGTGCCCTGGTCCTTCGCCTCGATGTTGCACACGATCGAGTCGCCGCTGGCGAAGCCCGTCGCAGGCGTTACGGGCAGCGTCCAGAACCAATCACCCGAGCCGAACGTCGTCGTGCTCCCCATCACGTAGTGGATGTGCACGATGACGACGTTGCCAAGCTGCACGTAGCGGGCGACCTCGGTTCCGTTGCCGAGAGAGGGGGCGCTCGTGTCGGCGTCCCAGCTCGGGTCGAAGGAGGTCCAGCTTCCCGTGCCAAGCGCGCTACCGCCGCCCGTCGACAGGAAACTCATACGAACTCCCTCAGGACACGCACGTCCTCAGACGAGGTGCCTACCCCCCAGACTTCCGCTCGCGTGTTGATCGTCAGCGCCTCGCCTGCAGCGATCTCGAAGTCCGAGGACGTCGCTGAGCCTGGCCCTATGTAGATCGAGTTCGCGCCCGAGCGGTTCACGATCGTGATAGCTGTGCGCGTCACGTCGTACGAGCCGAGCTTCTGCGGGGCGGTCGTCAACGTGAACGTCTCCACCTCAATCTTTGAGGAAACGTCAGACATCATCCTCCTTTCGGAGCGTGCGCGAAGCAGTACTCCCTATCTGGCAAGTGCTTGCCCTTGCACGGCTCGCCGTTGACGGTGGTGTGCGTACACCACACAGCGGGCGGGGAGCCGAAGTGGGCGGGCACACCGAAGGTGCCCTCCGAGTACGGGTTGGGCACTTGCGTTCCGTAATGTGCGTCTGCGGGGACTGCGTCCGCGCTTTGGTCTGCGTATCTATCCATCGCACCCTGTCAAGGAGTCGAACCCTGCTCGCGAGGTTTGGAATCTCGCGTCCTCCCAGAGGCCAAGGTATGGGGGAGGGGGACTAGCCCCCTCCCAGTACGACCTAGACAGCCAGGTCGTGAAGTACGCCCTGCCGCTTGCGGTTGGACAGCACGAGCTGGCCGTAGCAACGGATGTGCTTGTACAGCACGTCGGCGTTGGTCGGAGCGAGGAAGTCGCTCGGCTTGAACCACACGTCGTCGAGCTTCGCCAGTGTGATGTACTTCAGGTTGAGGAAGTACATCGGGTTCAACGAGTCGATCACAGTGATCTGCGTGTCGAACGTCACGGGCGTGCCCTTGAACAGGAGGTTCTGGAATCCACCGTCCGCCATCTTCGGGTCCATGAACCGCGCGTTCGCGGCGATCAGGCCCTCATAATCCTCGAACGTGCCGACGATCGTGAAGATGTTGGTCGGGTGGTCGTTGCCCTCAGAGCACGAGTTGTAGGTCTGCCGCATGAGCGCCAGCGTAAGGGCGGTCGAGCCGACCCCATCGTTGACAGCTTGCGGGTCCCACCACGTGGCGGAGGTCGAGTCGATCCCGCCGACCGTGTTGGAAGTCGTACCTACAGAGGTCTCCAGACCGAGCCACTGGTTGGAAGTGTTGGTGCCATTCCAGAGCTGCTCGTTGAGGTTCTCCGCAACGGTCAGTTCCAGCTGTTGCATCCGCGCTTCCAGCAGCGAGAGGATTGCCTCTTCGCCGCTGTTCTTCGCCAGCTCCAGGCCCGTGAAGTGCACGAGGCCATACAGCTGACGCCAGTCGTACTCGGCGGCATCCAGACCAGTCATGGCAGCAGTCGCGAACACGTCGTCGTCTGCATACACACCCTGGTTCGGGTTCTCCGCGTACATCAAGGGCTGAACGATCTTGACGCCATGGAAGTTCTTGATCCGATCGGCGTTCTTCAGCGCCCAAAGCAGAGGCTTCGAGGTGAAGATGTTGTCCTCCATTTGGGGGACAAAGTGGTCGATCGTGGTGGAAAGAACTTCGGCGTAGGTGCCAAGAGCCATGTTGTTTACACCACCTTTCGGTTATTTATCGCTACGAGGAAGTCGCAGCACTTGCACGCGCCCACGCCTCACGTATGGAGGAGGGCGGCGTATCTGGTTGCGTGGCAGTCGAGTCGGCCACCTTGCCTGCAGTCGGCGCCTGTGGCGCAGCCTGCGCAGCGGCCTGGCGTTCGGCTCGAATCTTGTCGGCCTTCGACTTGAGTGCGAGGAAGGCCAAGTCCAGGCGCATCGTCTGCATCTCTACGGCTTGCTGAAGGATAGCTTCCTTGTCGCGGCCAGATAGAGTGACGCTGTGCGTGTCCTCGATCTCCTTGAAACTCGCCTCGACCTGCCGTTGGATTCGGAGATCCTCCGCTTCTTGGATGCGGGGGTCCGATTCCAGCATGGCCCGTGCTCGCTCATCAAGCTGCGATTCCATCTCTTCCCTGGAAGGTACTCGATGGTCGCGATTGATGCGCGTCACAAGGTCAACCGTCAGGTCAGACTCTTGTATCAGTCCGACGTTTACTGCCAAGCTGGCAATGGTGCCAGCGGGGTCCTGCTTCAGTGCGTCCATCAGCTTGTTTGCAGCAGCAGACTCGGCCTCGAATTGCTTGCGCTCCTCGGCCAGTGCCTGCGTCTTGCGCGTGTAGTCAGCCTGTCGCAGATACCCATTGACAAGTTCGGCCACCTGGATCGGTTGCTCGAACCCGTCGACGGTGACGAACTGCTCTCGGATGTCCTTGTCCTCGCCCACTCCCTCGAAGGGGTTGGGCTTGATGAGGTCATCGGCTACATCCTCGAACATGAACGGCTCAGCCGTCTTTGTTGCCTCGTCCGCGAACTTCGGTGCATGTTCCAATACATCCGCCTCGGCCTGGTCAACCACAGTTACAGGCTCGTCGGGAGCCACCCCTTCAAGCGCTGCGTCGGTGGCCGCATTGGCTTGTGCGATCTCCGACCGAGCTGCTTCGACTGCCTCAGCGAAGCTCAGAGTGCTCCGCCCTTGCGTTTCTGGCACAGATCCTCCTATCAGAATCCTACTTACTACCGCTGAGCGTTAGCCCAGCAGCCCGCTGTTCGCCGCAGAGGGCAGGTCAGCGGGTGCACCTATGTTGTCCAGCTCAGGTTGTCCTGGCTGGGTTCCAGACAGGGCGTTGCCGCCCTGCTGGATCGCCGAGAGCTGCTCGGGTGAGCGCTGCGGTGGCGGCGCCGACCCGAAGATAGCCTCGAAGTCTTCGACACCTTCGGCCTCGAACCAGAGTTCGAGCATCTTCCGAAGGTCGGGGTTGATCCCCTGAGCCTGCAGCACGGGGAGCGCCCCGAGCACCGACTCGAACAGTGCCCTGAACTTCTGCGCCCGAATGAACGGGTCGCGCAGTTCGGTGGAGGCGGCCTCCACGAACACTTGGTACTCGCCCTGCCACATCGCCCCGTCATTGGCGGCGGGGTCGATAGAGGCGGCCTCGACTTGGGAAGCAGCCTCGCGCGGTACGCCGCTGATGGCGCCCGCAGCGGCCAGGCCCTGGGCTTCGCGACCCGTGACGATCATTGCCCCGACCTCGTCTGTCTCGGTCAGGGGGAATACTTCACGGGCGATCTCGATGACGAGCTGCCCCGCCTTCTGCAGGGCATCCTCGACTGCGGCCAGCTTGTGCGCCGTTTTGACGTTGTTGCTGCCCTCGATGATCGAAGCCTCGGTTGCGGTGCGGCGCCCCGAAGGAGTGCCGCCCCGCAGATACTCAGAGATTCCAGTGATCTCGAACATGTCTCCCTTGCTGATCTCGTACGAGTTGTACGCGTCAGGCGAAAGGAGGGGAACTTGCAGCGGGAAGATCAGGTCCTTCAGGTCCTGCCCGCGGTCGTCGATCTCGACGACATCGTTGACGACCTCGCTCCGCAGCGCCGACTTGGCGGCGGGGTCGAGGGCGCCTGTGCGCGCAGCGAACTTCTGGACGTTCCTGCGACGGTGCGTCACCATCTGTGACCGAGCCTTGTTCAGCTCGTACTGGATGCCTTCGATCTGCTCCAGCTCACCCATGGCGTACGGCTGGCCAGGGATGCGATAGTTCGCCATCGGCACGAGAGGCAGCCTCAGGCCCTCCACGAAACGGAGGGGCTGGTCGAGCTGGTCACAGAAGACCAGCAGCTCATCGGTGACGAGATCGTAGAACTCGTACACCTCGACGAGCTGGTCGCGCTCGTGGGTGCGGCCCGTCGCTACGGGCGCGCCCTCACGCGTACGCTCCTCGTCCACGTTGCTGCCGCGAAGGTTCGCGGTGCCGTGGTATCGCTTGTCCTGCTTCAGCTCCTCGACGCTCTTCAGGAAGCGGCGGATCGCCCACCGCTCGTATACGTCGAGCCACACATCCCAGGGGTCGACGCGTTCCATCGCCATCTTGACGCGCGTCTTGTCGGCGAAAGCGGACTCGGTGTCAGCCTCCTCGATCATCTCGTACGTGGGCATGAAGTACCCGTTGCCGTACACGAGGTAGTCGAAGAGGACATCCTTCAGGGTCTTCGCCCCGTCGACCTCGTTGCTTCGCCACCACCTGTTGAGCCAGGCAGTCTGCTCACGGGCGCGGGCGATGGTCGCCTCGCCGCCCAGCGGGTCGACGCGGAACTGTGGCGGGTTCGCCGCCACGAACGGGATGATCGTGTTGATGGTCGATCCCGCATAGTTGACAGTGATGAGGTCGTTCTCGATGGCGCTCTGGTTGTCACCCCAGTGCTTGCCGCGGTAGAGTCGCTCCGCCCTGTTCCACGCAGTCTCGCGTGTGACCTGGCGGTGCGTCTTCGCTTCGGAGAGAAGTTCCTTGGCCCGAGCTGTCAACCGCTTCATGCGGGCCGAACCCAGCTTCTTGTCTCGCGGGTAGCCCGTGGCCTTCGGCATTAGTTCTTGTACCTCCCGTCAGGATCGTAGCGCTCTGGCTCGATCCCCTTGGCGCGAGCGCTCGCCAGTACCTGCTTCTCCTGTTCGCTCGCCGACATGTAGTCGGTGGCGCGCATTCGTTGGAGGCCGTACTGGAGCAGGCCGCGGCTGCCAGAAGTTCCCTTCCGCTTGGCCGCGACCTTCTCACTGCACTCGTCGCATGTTACACCGAGCCGCCAGTCCTGATGCCCGTCAGGGAAAACTGACTGATGCTCGGTGGGGTCGCCTGTGCCTGGTGTGCTGCCCCACCTGGCCATCTAGGTCGCGCCTTGCGAGCCGTCGTCCTCGCCAGCGTTGCCGAGAATGCGATACGCAGATCCCGCGGATGCCAGCGCCGTGACGAGCTGGTTGTAGCCCTTCACGTCGAAGATGTTGGCCGCGGCGCCGATGACGGCGGCAGTAGTGCCTTCGTACCCGCGCCTCACAGTCAGCACGTCGTTGGTGCCGTCGATCGCCGTGATGAGCAGGCGCTCAGTGCCGCCTGTCTCGATCTTGATGATGTCACCCACGGCGAAGCCAGCGGTGGCGCCGACCTCGAACTGCGTGGTGGCCTCATCAATGTAGTGCGTGATGGCCGTGGTGTCCGCGTGCGACGCAGGCGTGGTGCCGTCGTAGCCGCGGTTGACCGTGATGTCGTTGGTCGAGATCGCGGTGACGAGCAACTGCTCGGACTCGCAGATCAGAACGAACGGCAAGTTCAGGCCGTCGAACACGGCGCCCGACGTGACGGTGAACGTCACGGGGTCCGTGGTGTTGGCCAGGCCAGTGCCGTTGATCGTGGTCGCCGAGGCGGCGACGTTCACGGTGCTGTCGGCGTCAGCCGCCATGGTCACCTTCATCAGGCCAGCGAACTTGCTGCCGATGTCAGTGCCCTGCGTGGCGGCGCCAGCTTGGGGTGTGCTGACATTCTCCACTGTCGCTGTCGCGATGTCGGACTCCGACTCCAGGGCGGTCTCGTCAGTCGCGAACTGCGCGGCCGACTTCACGCCCGTAGGAGCGAGGTAGTACGTGTGTGCTGCCAAGTGTCTCTCCTATCTCTACTTGGGCACCGAGAGGTTCGGCCGTGGCGACGGATTCGTAATCACGGGCGGAACCTTGTCGGGTGCGGGAATGTCGGGCCGCGAGGCGTCGCCTGCGCGGTCGAACGCAGCGCTGGCTGCCCGCTTCTCAGGAACGAGGCCAGCCTCGTTCGGGTACTTCTGCACGGGGCTACCCGTGCTGGGCCTACCAGCTGCGGCTTGCTCGGGGCGCAGGTGCGGCTCGCCAGGGTACTTCCCTGACGGCACGCCAGTGCGGATGCCCTCATAGCCAGGCCGCGGGCGGGGACCCTTGGTCTCTGACGCCATCGAATACTCCTATCGGTTGACAATGGCCATGTCACCTATAGGAGGTGGGCGTTAGGCGTGAGGGAGGTGAACGCCGTACCTGACGGTGCTCGGGCGTTGCCCTTCCTGCCCGATGGGCGTCTCCAGGGGCGACACGGGGCCGCGCGCTGCGCGGTTCAGATCCTCCGCAAGAAGCACGTCCTGCCATGTAGCGACGTGCGCTTCGTCGTCGTAGAAGTATGTAGGGTACTGACCGACGTCGAGGACGCCCTGCCAGCCCCCGAGCGTCGCGATCAGCGCGTCGTCGTGGTTGCCGCTCGTGGCGTTGTAGCTGCCCTTGCCGTCACGCACGAACGTCTGCATCTGCAGGCGGAAGCGTTCGTTGTGGATCGTGACCTGGTCGCGTCGCAGCGCCAGGGTGAAGTCGTGGATCATCTTCGGCTTCGTCGTCGTAGACGTGTACCAGCCGTACCGCTCCTCGCGCCTCGCATGCTTGCGCGTTCCGATGTCAGGCATGCGGTACAGGCGCGGGTAGCGCGCGTCCTTCGACAGGTACGTCACTGGCACGAGGCCCGTGTTGTTGCGCTCCACCAGGATCAGCGCCGTGTAGTACTGGTAGCCAAGCTCTTCCAGCAGTTCGCCTACGTACTCGATGGGGAGGTGCGTCTCCATGACGGCCACCTCTTCCCACGTGTTCGCGTTCCACACAGACACGGCGTTGAAGTCGCCGTGCTCCAGGCCCTCCGCGGTGTCGCAGAAGATGACGTAGTTCGGGTCGCGGATGGCGCGCCCGTTCTCGTCTCGCTCCACCATCGGTGGCTCCCAGACGCGCAGCATGACGTCGTCCTGCTCGCCGTCTTCCATCAGCTCGAA
>JABAOG010003537.1_pt2 | contig 24363 bp, 20 predicted proteins | sample 7062131 | NCBI WGS metagenome assembly JABAOG01 (sample SAMN14538629, study PRJNA623070) | marine sediment metagenome | biome: marine biome [ENVO:00000428]; feature: marine pelagic biome [ENVO:01000023]; material: deep marine sediment [ENVO:00002113] | place: India: Arabian Sea | collected... | reverse complement strand
TCACCGGCGGCTACATCGAGGTGGCGAACGGGGACGGCACCACCACGATCTACGCGACCGACGGCTACGAGCCGCTCCCCGAGGGCCGCGAGGCCGACGACGTCCTCGAGCTCCAGTGCCCGAGCTGCGCCACGTCCGGGCTGAAGGTCGACCTGCCCCCCGGCACGACGGTCGAGGGCGATGAGAACATCGTGCTCGCGGACTTCGACGTCGAGCAGAGCTTCGGCCACGCGGCCGGCCAGTCCGGCAAGTGGGTCATGCACCCGGTCATCAAGGTCTCGGATCTCGGACAGACGGGCAGCGTGCGCGTGCGGCTCGAGCTCGCGGATTCGGTGAACCTCCCGGAAATCAACGGTACGCAGGTCACGCTGGGCGACTTCACGGCCACGCTGACACCGAGCGAAGGCGGTGAGGAGCAGCTCGCGCTGACGGACGAGGACGGAAATGACGTCTTCGAGGCCGAGTTCAAGTACCTGATGCCCGGCGACTACACGGTCGCGATCGGGACGGACGCCGCGGTGTCGTTCACGCTGGACCTGAGCGAGCATCCGGTACCGGTCACGGTCGGCGCCGGCGAACGGGTCGACGTTGCCGCGGTGGTCACGTCGGCCGCCGCCAACTGAGCCGCAGGCCTCTCGTACACCGGCCGGCACGTGCGGCCGGCCGCACGGGCGCGTTCCCCACTTGCGGGGGCGCGCCCGTCCGTCATCTTGGGCTCATGATCTACGCCCTGAGCTGGAGTGGCGGCAAGGACTCGACGCTGGCATTCGACCGGGCGGTGCGGCAGGGGCTGGACGTCCGCTACCTGTTCAACATCTACGAGGGGGTGAGCGGGCGGATCCGGTTCCACGGCATCCGGCGCGGGCTGATCGCGGCGCAGGCGGCGGCGCTCGGCCGGGAGCTGGTGCAGGCGCACACGCACCCGGACGACTACGCCGCGGCGCTCGACCGGGTGTGCGATGAGCTTCAGGGCCGGAGCGTCGGGGGGATCGTCCTCGGCAACATCCACCTGGAGGACATCCGCGCGTGGTACGATGCGCGGATCCGCGGCCGGGGGCTCGAGCACCGCGAGCCGCTGTGGGGGGAGGAGCCCGGTGCGCTACTCGATGAGTTCATCGGGCGGGGATACCGGGCGCGCATCGTCAGCGTGAGCCTCGAGCTCGGCCGCCCGGCGTGGCTCGGCCGCGACCTGGACCGGCGGCTGGTCGCGGAGATCCGCGCCACGCGGGGCGTCGACGCGGCGGGCGAGCGGGGCGAGTACCACACCTTCGTCTACGATGGCCCGCTGTTCCGGGAGCGGGTCCGCACGGTGCCCGGCCCGATCCTCGACGTCGAGGGGCACCGCATCATCGACCTGGTGGCGATGCACGAGGGCCCGGCCGCCGGCTGACCGGCGACCGGGCCCTCGCACCATGCGACGGGTCGCTGCCCCGGCGTGGCTCAGCGCCGGGCGCCCCAGCTCACCGCGAGGTACGCCGCCCGCCCCGGCGCGAGCACGCCGGAGACGTCACAGAACGCCGTATCGAGGAGATTCTCGACATCGACGTGGACCCGGGCGTCCCGCCAGGCGTAGCTCAGCCGCGCGTCCGAGCGGGTGTGGCTCCGTGCCGCGCCGGCGACGCATGCGCCGTCCCGGATCTCCGGCTCGCCGGTGCCGGCCCGCCGGCCGTGGAAGACGCGCGCCGAGAGCGTCAGCGCGTCATCGAGCCAGGCGCGTTCGGCCACGAGCTGGAGCGTTCGAGTGAGGGGGCGCAGCGCGTATTTCGACGTGAAGCCGCCCGCCGCGTCCGCGTCGAAGCCGAGCGCGGCGGCGCCGAAGCTCCAGCGGGCGCCGAGGAGTCCGGCGTGCTCCATCTCGAGCTCGAGCCCGCGGAACGTCGCGCTCTCGACGTTCCGCGTCCGCCACGGCTCCGAGGGGTCCGCGCCGACGGGGCGTGCCCAGTCGATGAGGCCCTCGGCCTCCCGGATGAACGCCGTCGCCTGGATGCGCATGCCGGCGGCGGCTTCGAGATCGGCGCCGAGCTCGGCCTCCCGGGCGCGCTCCGGCTCGAGGTCGGCGTTCCCGACGTTCGCCGGGTCGCGGTAGTAGCGCTCGGTCCAGGTGGGCGCCCGGAACGCGCGCCCCGCCGAGGCGCGCAGCCGGAGCGCGTCGCCGAGGCGGGCGGCGCCGGCGAGCGACGGCGCGAGGAAGCCGCCGAACGCGGCGTGCCAGTCGGCGCGCAATCCCAGGTTCAGGACCGCGCCGTCCACACGGCCGGCGACGACCTCGCCGAAGAGCGCGCCGCGTTCCTCGCGCCGGTGACCGAGGCTCGTGCTCTCGATGCGGTCGGCGTACGCCTCGCCGCCGAGTGCGGCGCGCAGCGTGGGCGCCGCGGCCCAGCGCGCCACCAGCTCGCCGCCGAGCTGCGTGCCCGTGTGCCGGTTCCGGTAGAACGCGGGGTCGTCCCGGCGCAGCACGAAGTCATCCTCGTGGCGGCGCGCGTGCAGCCGCGGCTCGAGGGCCAGGTCGGCGTCCGCGGGGGCGAGCCACGCGATGGCGGCGGTCGCCGTCCGCGTCTCCTCGTACTCGTCGAAGGATGCGGCGGGCGGCGTGTAGAAGGCGCGTGCGCCGAAGTCGCGCGCGGCGAAGGCGACGTCGGCCCGCAGCGTCCGGCCGGCGGTCCGGAGGTCCAGCGCCGCGCGGGCCTGTGCGACCTCGTAGTCGGTGCCGGTCCGGTGGCCGTCGGAGCGGCGGAGCTCGCCGCCGACGCGCGCGGAGAACCGCTCGTGGCCGAGCGTCGTGCCGAACGTGGCGCCGGCGGTCGCGAACGAGCCGCCCTCGGCGGTCGCCGCGACGCGCGGCCCGTCGCGGCGGGTCACGACGTGGACCACGCCGCCGACGGCATCGGCGCCGTAGAGCGCGGTGGCCGGGCCGCGGAGGATCTCGATGCGCTCGATCTCGGAGAGCGGGACCGGCAGGTCGAGATCGAAGTGGCCGGTCTGCGCATCGCTCACGCGCACGCCGTCGACCATGACGAGGACCTGCTCGAAGGATGCGCCGCGGATCGCGAGGTCCGCCTGCGCCGGCGAGCGCGCCTGGACGTCGACGCCGAGCGCGTAGGCGAGCACGTCGGACAGCGTGCGCGCGGGTGTCCGGGCGATCGCCGCCGCACTCAACACCTGCACGGCGCGGGTCGCGAGCGGCAGCTCGGCGGAGGCCCGGGAGCCGACGGTCACGTGGATCGAGTCGAGGCGGACGGGCCGGAGCTGCGCCGCCGCCGGCCGCGCCTGGAGCGGACCGAGGGCGGCGAGCGCCGCCGCGAGCATCGTCGCCTGCTTCACGTTCATGGTGCTCTTCACTCCCATCTCCGGGTTCGGGTCAGAGGCCGGCGCCGACGCGGATGCCGGCCAGGATGGTCCTGCCGCGCGTCGCGTAGTTCGCGACCTCCTCGTAGGCTTCGTCGAACAGGTTCTCGACGCGCAGGAGCGCGGTGATCCCCGGCCGCCTCCCCTCCGCGCGGACCAGCGCCAGCTCGGCGCCGACATCGGCCACGGCGTACGCCGGGAGCGTCACCCGCTTCGCCGGCCACTCCGTGAAGAGGAGGTCGTCGCGCTCGCCCACGTAGCGGACGCCGAGGTCGACGACGCCGCGCTCCCGCGGCGCGAAGCGCAGGTCGAGGCGCGCGGCGTGTGCGGGGCGCCGCAGCAGTGGCCGGCCGCGCACGAACTCGGCGTCCGGGCCGGCGTCGAACCCCGCGTCCGCGGCCTCGGCGTCGAGGTACGTGTACGCGACGTTCGCGTCGAGCCCGTCCAGCGGCACCACGCGCAGCTCCAGCTCGAGGCCGGCGGCGTTCGCCTCGACCACGTTCTCGTAGTTCGGCCCGGTCGAGCCGATCGGCAGCGATCGGTACTGGATCAGGTCGCGGAAGCGCTGGTCGAAGTAGGTGGCCGAGAGCGACAGCCGTTCACGCAGCAGCGACTGTTCGACGCCGGCCTCCCAGCTCAGCGAGCGCTCCGGACGCAGGTCGGGGTTCCCGCGGACGAAGCCCACGGCGTAGTTCTCGTAGAAGGTCGGCTCCTTGAACGCCGTGCCGACGCTCGCGCGGAGCTTCGTGCCGCGCCCGGCGCGGTAGGCGACGCCCGCCCGGTAGGTGTCGAAGGTGCCGAACGCCTCGTTGTCGTCCAGCCGGGCGCCGAGCGTGAGCGAGAGCGCCGCGAGCGGCTCGAGCAGCGCCTGGGCGTAGAATCCCCGATTGGTCCGGCCGGCATCGAACGTGTCGGCGCCGGGGCCCCACTGCGCGTCGTACTCGCTGCGGCTCTCGAGCGTCTGGTCCTCCAGCTCGACGCCGGCCGTGACGAGTGCGGCGGCCGCGAGTCGGTAGTTCGCCCGCAGGTCGAGCGCGCCGCGGCGAGTCTCGCCGCGGGAGCGGTAGGCGTAGACTCCGAGCGTGTCGGCGGCGTCGTCCCGGCCGTCGCGGATGCCCGACTCGATCCCGGCGGCCGTGAGCAGCAGCCGCGCCTCGAGCCGGTCGGTCAGGCGCCGGCCGGCCTCGAGCCCCACGACCAGGCGTTCCTCGGTCTGGAACGCGTTCCGGTCGACCACGTTGCCGGCGCCGTCCGTGGGGTAGTGGAACTCGCTGTCGCCGTAGCGGAGCGTGAGGCTGGCCTCGGTGCGCGCGTCGGGCTCGATGCGAATCCGGCCGCTCAGCGCGCCGTTGCGGTACTCGTTGTTGTACGCGTACACGCCGTCCGTGGCGAAGCGCGAGGCGGAAAACGCGTAGCTGGCGGCGCCCGCCTCGCCGCCGACCTCGGCGCCGTACTCCAGCGTGCCGTGGCTGCCGCCGCGGACGGTGGCGCTGCCCCGGGGCCGGCCGCGGCCGCTCCGCGTGAAGACCTGGATCACGCCGCTGACCGCGTCCGAGCCGTACAGCACGCTCGCCGGGCCGCGCACGATCTCGATGCGCTCGATGTTGTCCGTGCTCAGGTTGGCCAGGTCCGCCCGGCCGCCGGGCTCGTTGAGCGGTACGCCGTCGACCAGGACCTGCACGTAGTCGCTCTCGCCGCCGCGGATGAAGAGCGATGTGGTCGCGCCGAACGAGCCGCTCTGCACGACGGAGACGCCGGGGAGCGTGCGGATGGCGTCGAGCACGTGCGCGACGCCGCGCGCGCGCAAGTCCTCGCCGCGCACCACGGTGACGGCGGCGGGCACCGCCGCCTGCGGCACGCCGACCCGCGTGGCGGTCACGACCAGCTCCTCGATGCGTACCGTGTCGGGCGGCTCGGCTTCCTGGGCGTGGGCGGGCGCGGCGCCGGCGAGCGCGGCGGCCAGCGCGACGATCGACGATGGGCGCAGGATTGTCATGGGTGGTCTCCGGTCTCGGGTTGGGTGATCGTCGCGGCCGCGGCGGCGGGTTCCCCGGCGAGCGGAACCACCTGTGGCGCGCCCGCGTCCGGCCCGGGGCCCGGGTGTGCCGTCACGGCGACGGGCCAGTGGTAGACGGACTCCAGGATGCTCCGCCGCAGTACGCGTCCCGGCGCCCCCTCGGCGGCCGCCCGGCCGCGGTCCAGCAGGAGGAGCCGGTGCGCGTAACGCGCGGCGAGGTTCAGGTTGTGGGTGACCAGGACGACGGTCACGCCGTCGCGCTCGGCCAGGGCGCCGAGCAGCTCGAAGATCGCCATCTCGTGCCTGACGTCGAGCGACGCGGTCGGCTCGTCGAGGACGAGCGTGGCCGGCTGCTGCGCGAGCGCGCGGGCGATGCGCGCGCGCTGGCGCTCGCCGCCGGACAGCGTGCCGAACGGCCGGCCGGCGAGATCGAGGACGTCGCAGCGGGCCATGGCCTCCTCCACCGCGTGCCGGTCGGCCGCGCCCTCGCGGCGCCACGGTCCGAGGTGCGGGTAGCGGCCCATGTCGACGAGCTCGCGCACGGTCAACGGGAACACGGCGTCCTCGCCCTGGGCGACGACGCCGATCCGGCGCGCGAGCTGGCGCCGGCCCCAGGCGCGGACCGGTCTGCCGTCGTAGAGCACCGCGCCCGAGGTCGGCACGAGCGCGCCGAGGAGCAGCCGGAGCAGCGTCGACTTGCCGGAGCCGTTCGGGCCGAGGATCGCGTAGAGCGAGCCGGCGGGGACGACCAGCTCCACGCCGTCGACGGCCGGGCGCGGCGCACCGGAGTGGCGGAACGCGAGGGCGTGCGTCGCGAAGGCGGGCGTCACACGGGCCTCCGGGTGAGGAGGACCACGAAGACCGGTACGCCGACCAGTGCGGTGACGACGCCGATCGGCAGCTCCGCCGGCGCGGCGACGGTGCGGGCGACGGTGTCGGCGGCGAGCAGGAACGTGGCGCCGGCCAGGAGCGAGCCAGGGAGCAGCAGGCGGTGGTCGCTGCCCCAGACCAGCCGGATCGCGTGCGGCACGATCAGGCCGATGAAGCCGATCGCGCCCGCCACGGCCACGCCGGCCGCGACCAGCAGCGAGGCGACGAGGAACGCGGCCCACTTCACGCGCTCGACCCGCGCGCCGAGGTAGAGCGCAGTCTCCTCGCCCAGCGCGAGCAGGTTGAGCGGCCGCGCCAGCGCGAGGAGCGCGACGACGGCCGGGACGAGGTACGCCGCCAGCACCGCGGCCGCGGACCAGCTCGCGCCCGACAGGCTGCCCATCATCCAGAAGAGCGCGGAGCGGAACGTCTCGACGTCCGAGAAGGTCAGGATCAGCAGGACCACGGCGTTGAAGAACGAGCCGATGATCACGCCGGCCAGGAGCAGCACGCGGGTGTCGAGCGCGCGGCCGACGCCGGCCGCGATGCGGAAGACCAGCGCGATCGCGAGCAGCGCGCCGGCGAACGCGGCGATCGGGAGTGACCAGGCCGCGCGCGCGGACCAGCCGAGCGCGACCGCCGTGACCGCGCCCACCGCCGCGCCGCCGGAGACGCCCAGGATGTAGGGCTCGGCGAGCGGGTTGCGCAGCAGCGCCTGGAAGACGGCGCCGGCGAGCGCCAGCCCGCCGCCGACGAGCGCGGTGAGCACGGCCCGCGGCAGGCGGAGGCGCAGCACGATCGCCCGCGTCGTCTCGTCGGCGCCGCCGGCCAGTGCGTCGATCACGCCGCCGAGCGGGATCCCCGCCGCGCCGAGCGCGATGCTGGCGACCAGCGCGGAGCCGGCGACGAGCGCGAGCACGAGGAGGCGCAGCGGGTAGGCGGCGGTCACGGCGTCGCCTCCGCGGCGGAACCGGCCGCCGCCGGCGAGGACCGAGTCGGGGCGGCCGCGGGCGGCCGCTGAGCTTCCGCGGCCCCGGCCGTCGCATCCTCGAACGCGTCCGGGTGCAGCAGTCGCGCGAGGCGGCGGGCCACCTTGCCGACGCGCGGGCCGGGGCGGTTGAACGTCTCGGCGTCCACGGCGTGGACCCGCCCCTCGCGCACGGCGCGCAGCTCTCGCCAGCCCGGAGCGGTCCGGAGCCGGTCGAGCGCCGCGTCGTCGTTCCACTCGCCGAGCGGGACCACCAGCACGTCCGGCTGCCGGCTCACGATCTCTTCGAGGCCGACCTGCGGCCAGCCGGCCGGCGCGTCGGCGAAGACGTTGCGGCCGCCGGCCACCGTGATCAGCTCGTGCACGAAGGTGCCCGGCCCCGCGGTCATCGCCGGGTCGCGCGCGACCAGGTAGAACACGCTCGGCCGCTCGCGCCCGGCGACCGCCCGGCGCACGGCGTCCAGCTCGGCGCGCACCCGCGCCGCGAGCGAGTCGGCGCGCGGCTCCAGCCCCAGCAGCCGCCCCATGCGGCGGATCGTGGCGTCCACGTCGTCGAGCGTCTCGATCGCCGCGCCGTAGACGGGGATCCCCAGCTCGCCGAGCCGGGCCACGACCGATCGTGTCCGGCCGTCCGCCCACGCCACGACCAGCTCCGGCCGGAAGCGCGCCAGCCACTCGAGGCTCGGGATCAGCGCCTGCTCCGTCGACGGCAGGTGCGCGAGCGCCGGGTCCCTGTCGAACGCGGTGCGCGCGACCAGCCGGTCGGCCGCGCCGAGTGCGACGACCGTCTCCGTGACCGCGGGGATCAGCGAGATGATGCGCGCCGGCGGCGCGACGACCCGGACCTCGTGGCCGGCGTCGTCGACGACCGTGGCGAACGCGTCGTCCGCACGGCCGCGTGCATCCGCGCAGCCGGCGGCGGCGAAGGCCAGGAGCAGGAGCAGCCCGGGTCGTGGCGACAAGAAAACCCGTCCTTCCCGATGTCGAGGGAGGGACGGGCACCCGATGCCATACGACCGGTCATCACGTCCGCCGCCCGCCCCTTCCCTCGAAGGGGGTCCATTCGGGCACGAACGGAACCGGTCTCCTGGCTCGAGACAGCGTCGCTCGCCTTCCCGGGGCGGCGTGGCGCCCCAGTGGCTCGTCGAGCGGGCCGGTCCGGACGCCGCGCCGCGTGGGCGCGCCGTCCGGGTCTCTCACAGTGGCGGGGCCGCGCCGGTCTTGCACCGGACTTCCGGGTGGCCCCGTTCGTGTTATGTGCGGCGCAAGGTAGGGCCGGGCTACCGCGAGCGCAAGGCGGTCCGGCCGGCGGCCACGATCCGCTCGATCACCGCGGGGTCGTCCGGGAGCTGCCCGGCCTTCGGCAGCCGCCGGACCAGCTCGACCCAGTCGGGGTCCAGCGCGAACGCGCGGCGGAAGAGCGGCAGCGACTCGTCGACGCGGCCGGCATTGACGAGCATGACCGCGTGCCAGAACGCCATCTCGCCGTTCGTCGCCTCGTCGGAGACCATCCGCTCGGCGGCCGCGTACTCGCGCAGCGCGCGCTCGACGTCGCCGTCGGCGACCGCCTCGTCGCCCGCGTTCATGTGCCGGTAGGCACGGGCCAGGTGGACCAGCCGGCGCAGCTCCTCGACCGGCTTCGGATGGTCCTCGACGCGGAGGTCGAACATCCGGTCGACCCACGGCCTGCCGGTCGGCGCCCCGCTCACCACCACGATCGCGGCCGACTGCGTGCCGCGGATGTCGCCGCCCTCGGCCTGGGCCGCCTCGAGCGCCGCCAGCAGGCGCTCGGCCAGGTCGCCCTCCGCGCCCTCGAACGCACGCGCCATCGCGTCCGGCACCGTCGACTTCAGCATCAGGTTGGCCTGGACCGAGTAGCCCGGGCCGGTCCGGTGGCCGGCCGCCTCGATCGAGTTCTCGCCCGTGTGCACCGCCACGTTCCCGGCCGCGTCGACCACGGCCACCTGGCGCACCTCGGGGTGCGCATCGGCCGCGAGCAGCCCGTGAAGCGCCTGTTCCGCCGTCTTCCCGGCGCGCAGCAGCTCGAGTGCGAGCGGGCCGTAGCCCGGGTCCGCGAACGACTGCGTGGCGACCGCGCCGACGCCGGCCTCGGCCCACGGAACGATCGGGCCGACGCTGAACCAGTGGGACTGCACGGCCACGCCGAGCTGGCCGGTCTCCGCATCCCGCGCCACGATCGAGTACGTGTGCACCGGCCGCTGCGCGCCGGCGGCGCCGGCAGCCAGCAGCGTTAGCGCGAAGGGTACGAGCAGCGCGCGTTTCATGACGACCTCCAGGATCGGGGGCATCGTCGATGGGTGATTCGTGGGGTGGACCGTCGGTGTGCCGCCGGCCTCACTCGCAGCGGGTCGAGAGCAGCGGCCGCCAGCCGGTGGCGGCGGCGCCGACCGCCTCGAACCACGAGTCCCGGGTGCCGTAGACCTCGAGGAGCAGCTCGGTGCGGCCGTCGCGGTCCCAGTCGAGGAAGTCGACCACGCGCGGCGCGGCCTTGCCCGCCCGCTCGTACGCGGTGAAGGCCGCGTAGGCGGTGTCGTAGCCGACCTCGGGCGCGGGCTCCGCGATGAAGAAGAGTGCGTAGCCCTCGTCGTCGTAGCCGGTGCCGAGCGTGTCGTCCACCAGGAACGTCGCGGCGAACGCGGGGTCCTCCTGGCCCGCGGCCGGGAACGGCTTGAGCTGCGCCATCGCGCGCGACCAGTTGCCGGGGAGCGGCGCGCCCCGGGCGCGGAGCAGCCGCTCGGCCAGGATCGGCCCGAGGATCTGCATGCGCCGGTCCGGCTGCGGCGCGGCCGCGATGTCGCGGCCGACGTCCGGCGGCGCGTGCGCCTTGGCGAGCGCGAGGAACTCGGGGATCGAGTCCATGCCGCTCGCCAGCTCGAGCACGCCGCGGCCGCGCGGCACCCGCGGGCACACGCCCTCCGGCGGGACCGCGGCATCCTCGAGCACGAAGGTGCCGACGCGCGCGCCGCTGCGGTAGAGGGCGAACTCGCTGCCGGCGCGCAGGTGGGTCGCGATGAAGCGGCGGCCGTAGAGCTCCCAGTCCGCCCGGGCACGGACCGGCCGGAGCGTGTCCCGCCCGATCTCGCCGATCGGCGTGAGCGTGGCCGTGCCATCGCCGGGCGCAACGTGGTAGACCACCGGACCTTCGGGCAGCCGCTCGTCGGTCGGACCCGCGGCCTCGCCGGCCGCATCGGCCTTCGGCGGAGGGGGCACGACGGCGACGTCGGCGCCGCCCCAGTCGACGTTGTCGCAGCCTGCCAGAAGCATTACAATCAGGGCCGCCGCCCGGCCGGTACGCCCGCGGATTCGCCGGTTCATAGCTCGATGAGAATGTCGCATGACGCGCACAAACTAGGGGACCGGGATACTGCACGCAACGTGCTGATGCCGCAGCTTCGCCGTCTGGCGCGGGGGGCGCGACCCGCGTTCCGCGCCGCGCATGGGACGCTCGCGCGCGCGGACGAGATCAGCCGCCGGCTGCTCGCGGAGACGATGCCGCTCTCGCTGCCCGACCCGCGCTGGGACCGGCTGCACTACCCGGTCCGCGACTGCGAGGCGTACCTGCGCACGCGCGCGCCGCGAATCTAGGAGGGGGGCGACGATCGTGGACGCGGCCGAATTCCGCCGGATCATGGGCCACTTCGCGACCGGGGTGACCGTCGTCACCTCGCGCGATGCGGCGGGCGGCACGCCGTGCGGGCTCACGGTCAACACGGTGACCTCGGTCTCGCTCCGGCCGACGCTGGTCCTGGTCTGCGTCGAGCAGGGCGCGGATTCGCACGACTGTATCCGCGGCTCCGGCTACTTCGCGATCAACATCCTGACGTCGGACCAGGAGCGGCTCTCGCGGCGCTTCGCGGGCTGGGACGTGGACGAGAAGTTCGCCGGCGTCGCGTACCGCACGGAGGCGACCGGCGCGCCGATCCTCGAGGACGCGATGGGCTGGCTCGACTGCCGGGTCCGGGCCGATTACCCGGGCGGCGACCACACCATCTTCGTCGGCGAGGTGGTGGCGGGCGACGTGCGCGACGAGGCACCGCTGATCTACTTCCGCGGCGGCTACGGCCGGTTCACGCCGTGAGCGACGCGGCGACGTACGCGCGGTTCGTGCTGCCCGCGGTGACGGCGGCCGCCGGCGCGGTCCTCGGCGCGACCGTCCTGGCCGGCGCCGCGCTGATGCTGCACCCCGGCCCGGGCGTCCTGGCGACCGCCGGCCTGCTGCTCGCCCTCGCGCTCGCCGCGGTCGCCGCCGCGTTCTGGGTCGGCCTCCCCGCCGAGCGCGGCGTCTCGACCCGCGGCCGCTGGATGGCCGCGGTCCTCGTCTTCGCCGCCGCCGCACTCTTCGGCGATCTCTACGCCGAGGTGCGCGAGATCCGGGAGCCCGGCCTCGGCAGCGCACTGGCCGCACTGCTGTTCCTGGCCGCGCCGGCCTACACCGTAGGCTCCGTGCTGACCGCGCTCGCCCGGCGCCGTCGGCGCTCCGCGGCGCCGGCGCTGGCCGGCGCCGCGGCCGGCGTCCTGCTCGCGGCGCTGCTCCTGATCCCCAACCTCGATCCGGGCGTGTTCTACTTCGTCGGTGGCGCCGCGCTGCTCCTGGCCGGGATGGTCGAGCTGCGCTGGGCGCCGGCCGCCGCGTGGAGGGAGGACGGAACCATGAACGGAAAGGTCGCGATCGTGACCGGCGTCGGCGCTCGGGGGCAGGTCGGCTTCGCGCTCGCCGACGCGTTCCTCGCCCAGGGCGCGCGCGTGGCGATCACCGACGTGCGCCCGGACGTCGAGGCGCTCGCAAGCGAGCTCGCCGACCGCGGCGAGGTGCTCGGCGTCGTGGCCGACCTGACCGGGCCCGCCGGCGCCGAGCGGCTCGTGGCCGCGGTGCGCGAGCGTTTCGGCCGCCTCGACGTCGTGGTCAACGCGGCGGGCGGGCTCACCGTCATCAAGCCGCTGGCCGAGACCTCCGTCGAGGAATGGGACCGCGAGGTCACGCGGAACGCGCGCACCGCGTTCCTCGTGAGCCGCGCCGCGCTGCCGCTGCTGCGCGAGTCGCGCGGCGCGATCGTCAACTTCGCCTCGCCGGCGGGGATCCGCGCGGCCGCGAACCTCGGCGCGTACAGCGCGGCCAAGGCCGGCGTCGTCGCACTGACCCGCGCCATGGCGCTCGAGGAGAAGGAGCACGGCGTGCGCGTCAACGCGGTCGCGCCGGGGATGATCGACACCGAGCAGAACCGCGCGGCGGTCGAGGCGCCGGAGGCCGTCCGATGGGTCACACGCGAACAGGTCGCGGAGGCGGTGCTGTTCCTGGCGGGCGCGGCAGGGTCGGGCGTGAACGGCGAGGTCGTGCACGTGCTGGGGGAGGGGGTGAAGTGAGGCGCGGCTACGCCCGGCCCTTGCGCCTCTTCCGGTCGTGCGGGCGGCGTCGGCGTTCGGCCTCGATCTGGAGCTGTTCGATATCCGCGAGATCTTTCGTCCGCCCGACGGCCCGCTTGTTCTCGATCAACTGCCGCAGCCCGATGACCGGCACATCTACGTCGTCGACCGTCGTGATGATCCGGTGCGGCCACGCGTCATCGAACTCGACGCCGTCGATCGTGNNTTCGGCTCGACGCCGATCTGGCAGACGAGGTCGGGCATGAGGAGGTCATCGGCGGTCAGGTCGTGCGTCGGCGCCCCGAACGCCTCCATGGCGTGAAGTACGCGTCCGGCGTTGTTCCGTGTCCGCCGGATCCAGAAGTCGAGGTCGCCCGTGCCTCGCGGAATTCCGTGCGCGGCAAGAGCGTAGGCGCCGACGATCAGATACTCAACATCCGCGTCGGCGAACGCGGACAACATGTCTCTGAAGTCGGGATTCAGCATCCTGCGATTCCCCCTTGAACGCCCAGGCATCGAGCGTCAATTGCCAAACGAGGCCCATACGCTCGCCTGGAGTCATCCCCGCAAGGTCGCGGCGGTCGTCGCTCCGGGAGCGTTTCACGACCCTGACCCGAGTGCGATCCTGCCGTGTTGCCATCCGAACTCGCCTCCCCTCGACGGCAGCGGATCCTTCCCGACCGGATTCATACCCCGTGCGTAGGCCATCGGCACCACGGTCCATGGTACCGGCGACTCCGACGACGGACGAACTCGCCGCCGTCGGGCCGCTCGAAGCGTGCGCCTCGCATCGGCCCCGTGGTTCATCTGCCGTATCTTCACGGCATGGCGAATCGATCGAACGGTATCCCGCGCGAGAGTCTACCCATCGGCCGCGCGGTCGGCACCGAGCGCAAGCCGAACACGCCGCACGAGTTCCATTTCTGGACCGCGCCGGACTCGCCCGTCGGGATCGGTGCGCTGGTCCGGCTGCGCGTCGAGGCGCCGCGGCCGCTCACCGTCTACGGCATCGTGGTCGATGGCGCGAGCTACACCGACCTCGAAAGTGCATTGTACGATTACATCGGCCTCGAGGGCCAGCCCGCGCCGGCGTTCCCGGCGCCGACGGAGCGGCCGGAGATCCGCCTCCACACCGCCGCGGTCCTGCGCCACGAGCCCGAGGAGCCGCTCCAGCCCGTACCGGGCGGTGCGGTCTACCTCGCGAACGACGAGGACGTCCGCGTCGGGCCGCGCATGGACGCGTACGCGAAGCCGGCACGCTGCGCACGCACGAGGCGCTGACGCACAACGTCGAGCCGCTGGTCTGGGGGCTCGAGCAGATCCTCGACTTCGCGGAGGTGCTGCTCACGCGCGAGGACGTGGACGCGAAGGCGGACGCGCTGATCGAGTTCATCCGCGACCGCGTCGTCGGGCGGGAATGGGAGGATGGCACGATGCGCGCGCACCGGGTCCGCATCTTCCAGGAGCTCGAGGCCTGGTTCGAGGACGTGCTCGCCTTCTTCCAGGGGTGCCTGAAGAAGAGGGTGGCGCGGGACGTCGTGCCGGCGGGCGGCGCGGACGCGACGCCGCGCCCGATCGAGCTGCCGGAGGACCCGTACGCGTGAGGTCCGGGCGAAGCTCCTCCCCGGGACGGCGTCCGCGTCGATGACGTAGCCCGAACCGGGCCCCGCCCGGCTCCATGGCCGGTTCAGCCCGCGTCGCCGCGCGGCTCCCCGATCCGGATGGTGCCGAACACCTGTCCGCCCTCCTTGAGCCCCAGGCGTCGGGCCGAGACATCGCCCTCGACGGTGGCCGTCTCCTCCAGAACGAGGCGGCTTTCCGTCGCGATGGGGCCCTTGACGTGGCCGTGGACGACGGCTTCGTGGGCCGTCAACCCCGAACCCACCGACCCGTTCGGCGCGATCTCGACGCGCCGCGCACGGACGGCGCCACCCACGTGGCCCTCGACGATGGTGGCGCGGTCCGAGGCGTTGCCGTCCGATCCGATGACGTCGCCGTCCACCCGCCCACCGGGTCCGATGACGAGTCGCGCCGCGCGTACGTTGCCCTTCACGTGGCCATCGATCCGGAGCGGGCCGTCGGCCGTGCAGTCCCCGTCGAGGACCATGCCACGGGCAATGACCGAACCGCTGGACGGCGACGCGGCGGGGCCCGACGGCGCCCGCGTTCCGTCCGACTTCTTCTTCGATGTTCCGATTGCCATGCTGATCTACTTCCGATCTGCTCCTGCGGGAAAACCTTCTGCGTCATGAAGACAACGCCATTCCCGGGCGGGCCCGATGGGGGGTCGGCCCGGGTCCGGCGTGCCGCCTCCGAAGCGGCCGGCCGCGGGACGCGCGCGGGTGCGGCCTCGCCGCGCGGCGCGCACGGCCGACGCGCTGCTCCTCGCCGCGGATTCGTCGCTTCCATGATCGGAGCACACGAATGCCGACGGGAGGCATGCGCGATGAATCACGACACTAGACGCACGAGGACCTCGCCCGGTCACGTGCGGACGTCCCTGCCGGATGCTGGCNNGCGGCGCCCGCCCGGGCGTGGGCGGGATTCGCCGCGTGTGTCGACTCGACCGACCGATGCCCACCCGCGGCAGGGCATCGGTCGAGAGCGAGCCGTGCGAGGGCACGACCGTGCGGCCCTCGGCTTCGAACGCGTGCCACGCTGGTGCGGCGGCTGCCGAGCCCGTACCTTCCATGCGTTCCCCCGAACCGAATCTCCCCGGCACCCTCTCGTCGGAGGTCCTCCGTGCGAAGGATGTCCTGGCTGCTGCCGGTACTGGCGGGCTGCGCGGGCGCGGATGGGAGTCCGGTCCGGGTGGCGGAGCGCTTCCACGCGCGACTGGCCGCAGGCGACGACGGCGGCGTTCACGCGCTCCTCACGGAAGAGGATCGCGTGGCGATCCCCCTCGAGGCGTTCCCCGATGCACTGCCGCCCGGGCTCACGCTGGCGCTGTTCGCCTGGGGCGAAGGGCGGCTGGAGTCCGCCTCGCTGCTGAGCGAGAAGGGCGATACGGCACTCGTCGTGCTGCACGCCGCGGACGGCGCTCCGGACACGCTGCGGCTCCGGGCGACGCACGACCCGATCGGGCTCTGGCGCTTCAAGCTCGACCGCGTCCGGTGGCGGGTCGCTCTGGGGCTCGCCGAGCGGGCGCTGCTCGATTCACTGGCGGCCGCGATGCGGGCGAACGCCGAGGCCTCCGCCACCGCTGGCGTGGAGCAGGCGGAGGCCTACCTCCGCGTCGCCGAACGGAATCCCGCACTGGCGGACCCGGCGGAGCTGAGCGCCGCCCGGTCCATGGTGCGGCGGGCCGCCATCGCGGAGGCACTGGCGATCGAGCTCCGCGTGGTCGAATCGTTTACGGGCGCCACGGTGATCGAGGGCCGGATCGAGAATCCCACCGGGACGCGGATCCGCACGTTGCGGCTGATCGTGCGGGACGGGGCCGGCGCCGAGGAGCGGGTCGACCTCTGGGAGATCGCGCCGGGCGCCACGACGCCGGTGCGGCAGATGACACGGCTGAGAACGGGGCCGGTCACGTACCGGCTGGAGCGGATCCAGGCCTTCTGATCGCGCCGGGCGCCGTACGGTGCGCCCGAGGGCGGCGCCGACTTCGGGCGAGCATCAGCCTCGCGTCGCGCCGAGCACCCGCACCGCCTCGGCCGTGGCCGGCAGGGCGTCCAGGCCCGTGCTACGGAGGTTTCGCAGCGCCTCTTCGGCGGTCGCGGCGGCCGCTTCGGCATCGCCGGCCGCGAGCAGTGCCGCGGCGAGATACGCCTGCGCACGCGGGATGAACCCGCTGCGCTCCGACAGCGTCGCCCGGTAGATCGCGACCGCCTCGCGCAGCGCGCCCACGGCCTCCGCGGAACGGCCCTGGCGCAGCCGCAGGATGCCGAGGTTGCGCATCGTCGTTCCGACCATCGGGTGGCCATCGGGGTAGAGCCGCGCGTAGGTCTCCAGATTCTCGCGCAGGATCGCCTCCGCCTCGGCGTGACCGCCGGTCTCGGCCAGCAGCCGCGCGAGCTCGTTCTGCGTGAGCGCGACGATGGGGTCGACCCGTCCGAGCCGCGCCCGGGACGTCCGGAGCGAGCGCCGATACAGCGCCTCGGCCTCCACCCGCTCGCCGGTGTCGCGCAGCACGTTCGCCAGGTCCCGCCGCGCGCGGGCGGCGTCGTCGCCGTCGTCGCCGCTGGCCGCGATCTGGATGGCGAGGGCTTCCCGCAACACGTCCTCGGCGGCGGCGAAGTGGCCTCGGCTGTGCAGCAGGTCGCCCAGGTCGTTGAGGGCCGTGCCGACCTCGCGGCTGCGCTCACCCGACAGCCTCCGCGTCGCGACGACCTCGCGCAGCAGGCGCTCCGCCCGGTCGTAGTATCCCTGGTAGTGGAGAACCTCGGCCAGCAACCTCGCGGTCTCGGCGCCGCCCGCGTGGACGTCGCCGTGAAGCCGGCGTCCGGCCGCGAGCGCGCCCTCGAGCTGTTCGATCGCCGCGTCGTAGCGCCCCATGGTCAGGTACACGCGGCCGAGGAGCGTCATCATCTCGGCCTGGATCTCCGGCTGGTCGGCGAGCTCGACGGCGACCCGGGCCGCGCCCTGCTCGACCAGCTCGGAGGCGGTCGGCTCGTCGCCCTTGCTCACCCCGGGGTTCGCGCTGATGAACAGGCTGGCGAGGAAGTCCTTCACCTGCTCGGTCCGGGCCGCCTCCAGCGCGACCCGCCGGCTCTGGAGCGTGACCGTGATGCCGTAGCCGACGAGGAGCACGGCCGCGACGATGGTGCCCGCGACCGCCGCACGGTGCCGGCCAACGAATTTGCGGGCACGATACGCCCATGTGTCCGGCCGCGCGCTCACCGGCATGCCGTCGAGGTGTCGCCGCACGTCGGCGGCGAGCCGATCCGGCGTCGGGTACCGGCGCTCCGGCTCCTTGCGCAGCGCGGCGAGCACGATGATGTCCAGGTCGCCACGGAGCCGTCGGCGCACGGCCGCGGTACCCACGACGGCGGACGGCGCGCTCGGCTGCTCCTCGAGGATCGCGCGCGCCACCTCGTGCGGCGGCCGTCCCGATGCCGGGTGCGGGTGGCGCCCCGTCAGCAGCTCGTAGAGCAGCACGCCCAGCGAGTAGACGTCGCTGGCGGTCGACACGGGGTCGCCCCGCACCTGCTCCGGGCTCGCGTACTCGGGCGTCATCGGCCGCAGCCCGGCCTGCGTCGCGGCCGGCGCGGTCCCGGCCGCGCCCGCGAGCAGCTTCGCGATTCCGAAGTCCAGCAGCTTCACGTGGCCGTCCCCGGTCACCAGGATGTTGGACGGCTTCAGGTCGCGATGGACCACGAGGTTGCGGTGCGCGTACTGCACCGCCTCGCACACGCCCAGGAAGAGGCCGAGCCGCTCCTCGACCCCGAGCCGGCGCTCGTCGCAGTACCGATCGATCGGCGTGCCTTCGACGTACTCCATCGCGAACCAGGGCAGGCCGTCCTCGGAGATCCCGCCGTCCACGAGGCGGGCGATGCCGGGGTGATCGAGCAGCGCAAGGATCTGCCGCTCCTCGAGGAACCGGCGGACGAGGGCGTCGCTCGCCGGACCGGAGCGCACCAGCTTCAATGCGACGCGCTGGCGGAGCTGCGGGTCGTCGCGCTCGGCGAGGTACACCGTGCCCATGCCGCCGCGGCCCGCCTCGCCCAGGATGCGGTACGGCCCGATCCGCTCGGGCGCCAGCGCGGGCTCGCGGAGCTCGTCCGCGGCGAACAGGCCGGCCGCGAACTCGGCGGCTGGCCGCGAAAGGAAGCGCTCCGCCTGCTCCACGAGGCCGAGCAGCCGCATCACGACGGCGCGCGACTCGGCGCTCACGTCGGCGCCCGCGACGAAAGCGGTCCGCGCGTCGGGCGGCCGGTCGAGCGCCGCTTCCAGCAGCGCGTCCGCCTCGCGCCGGCGCTCGGGCGAGAGCTCCCTCATGGATCGCTCCGGTCCGGGTCGTGGCCGGTGTCGCCCGCCCCACCCGATTCGTCGGTCTCGTCGGACAGCTCCGCGTAGAGCCACATCCGGGCCTTGAGCCAGTCGCGGCGCACCGTGCGCGGCGTCACGCCGAGCGCGGCCGCCGTCTCGTCCTCGGTCATCCCGCCGAAGAAGCGGCATTCGACGACCCGGTGCTGGCGCGGGCTCGCCGCCGCGAGGCGCCCGAGCGCCTCGTCCAGCGCCAGCAGTGCGTCGGCCTGCCGCTCGACGCTCGGATTCGCCTCCTCGAGCGGGATCCGCCGCCAGCGGCCCCCGCGCTTCGCCGTCCGGTGGCTGCGGGCGCGGTCGACGAGGATGTGCCGCATGGCGCGCGCGGCGACCGCGAAGAAGTGCGCGCGGTCCGACCACTCGAGGCGCGCGCCGCCGGTCAGCTTCAGGTACGACTCGTGGACGAGCGCCGTCGTGTTCAACGTCGAGCCGGCGGGCCGGGCGGCGAGCTGACGGTGTGCGATGCGCCGGAGCTCATCGTACACGAGCGGCAGCATGCGGTCGAACGCCGCGTCGTCACCGGCGCGCAGCGCCTCGATCAGCCGGGTGACCTGGAGATCGGTCCGCATGGCGATTCGAACGGCTGAGGACGTGCCGGGCGAACGGTGGCCGGACAGGCCGGCATACGACGGTCGGGGAGAGGCCGGCAGGGTCGCACTTCGCATCGGGGTGTCCGCTTCCGCCGCCCGATGCCGTATCCAGAGATGGGCACCGCGCCGACAGGCAGCGCGGACGCAATCGGGAACACGGCCCGACATACCACTGCAACGTACGTCGGGCCGGCGGGAACGGCAACGCGATTCCGGGGGCGCGAGCTGGCGTTTCCTCATCTCGGAGGACGTTTGCGCGTCGTGAGTCCGCTGCGCCGGTGCCGGACGTCCCCACGAACGAAGCAGTCGACGAGGAGCCTGACCATGAAACGGAACGTCCTCACCCTTCACGCGCTGACGCTCGCCTTCGCGCTGTGCCTGAGCTCCTGTTCCGACGACGAGGCGCCGACGGGTACGACCGGCCCCGAGCTCGTGGCGCTCAGCCTGCAAGGCGTGTTCGGGCCGGGCAGCGCGGCCGACCAGCTCGTCATAGAAGCCGCCGGACCCGACCTCGACGAACCGATCCGGGCGACGCTGTCGCTGGACGAGTACGGCCGCGCCAAGGCGCAGATGGCGGTGCCGGAGGGCACCGGCCGAACGTTCACGGCCGTCGCGCTCGATGCGTCCGGAGCGAGGACTCACAAGCCGTTCTCCGCCGTCGCCGACCTGACCCCGGGCGCGACGATCGGCGTCATGCTCCCGCTCGAGCCCGAGGTCGAGACGGAGCGCGCGGCCGAAGCCGTCGTCGCATCGTACCACGTGGTCATCGAGCCGGCGACGGCCGAGGTGACGGCCGGCGGCACCGTGCAGCTCGGCGCGGCGATCGTGGACCAGGACGGCGACCCGGTGCCCGGCGCCGAGGCGACCTGGGCCTCCGGGTACCCGGCGCTGGCCCGGGTCGACGAGACCGGCCGGGTCGAGACCCCGGCCGTGCCGGGCCTCGAAGGGACCACCCGGACCGTACGGATCGCCGCGAGCTACGAGGGGATGTCCGCTGTGGCCGAGATCACGATCGCGTACCCCGCGGACGACGTCGATCCGTTCGGCCTCGAGCGTCTCGCGGAGATCCTCTCCTCGGACGACCCGCCGCTGCGCGAGCAGATCGGCGAGCACATCCTCGTCGAGCTGCTGGGCGCGGGCTCGCTGGTCGACGGCGACCCGGAGATGCCGCTGGTCGTCGACGTGCCGTCCCCTGCGTCGGCGTCGGCCGAGCCGCCTGCGGACGGCGCGGTCTACGGCGAGATGGCGCTGCTCGCCTTCAACAGCCGGACGCAGCACGAGTTCCTGATCCGCATGGCGCAGGCGCTGCTCGACGAGGTGCACGCGCTGCGCTCCGCACACGGGCTGGCCGGCGCGTCGGAAGGCGTGGACGATGTCGAGGCGCGCGAGGCCCGCGGCGGGTCGGCCGCCACGGCCCTGGATCCGGGCGGGGCGTTCCGGATGCTCGGCTGGAGCGAAGGCGTCGACACCCGGATCCTGCGGACGCCCACCACCGGCTGGCCGTGGCGCGCGATCGCGCAGTTCACCTACGGCGGCGCCGACGAGTCCCGCTGCACGGGAACGTTGATCGGCCCGCGGCACGTGATCACCGCGGCGCACTGCATCAACAAGTTCGGCACGAACCAGTGGTTCACGACGACCGTCTCGCCGGCGAGGAACGGCGTCGACAACCTGCCGTTCGGCAGCTCGACCATCAAGCCGAACCCGGACCCCGGTACGGAAGCCTGGTACTTCACGCCGGCGCCGTGGCGCGATTCGACGACGGTCGACCGCTGGCAGTGGGACTGGGGCATGATCGTGATCCCGGACCGGCTCGGCGATCAGACCGGCTGGATGGGCTACGTGGCCCGCACGTTCGGCGCGCTCGACGGCACCTCGAACTTCAATCGCGGCTATCCCGGCTGCGATGCCGATTACGTGGAGAAGCCCGCCGGCTGCGAGAAGGCGCGACTCTATGGCGATACCGAGCCGTGCGACCCCGGGGACGTCTACTTCACCGGACCNNACCGGACCGGACGGCTGGAACCGCATGATCAGCATCGGGTGCGACGTCAGCCGCGGCCACAGCGGCAGCGCCGTCTACCACTACTTCTACGACGCACAGCTCGGCATGACGGTGCCCGTGGTGAGCATGGTCGTGTCGTTCCACAACTGCTTCACCTGCGGCGAGACGCAGGGCTTCCCGGCGTACCCGAACTACGGCCGCCGCATCACGCCGGGCGATCTGGGCGTGATCGGCGCGCTGCGGCAGGCGTTCCCGTGATGCCGGGGCACGGGTGCCGGGCGCCCGCCGGCGTTCCGGCACGACACGATGGATCCGGCCGCGGAGCCGCGACCGAGGGCGGGGGTGCGCGCTCGATCGAGCGGCCCGCGCCGTGCGGCCGCGCCCGAGGCCGGCCCGGTCCCGGGACGTCGTGCCGCCCCGCCCGGACCCTCCTTCGTGGGAGCGCCTTCCGGGTGCTCGCCTCGCTCGTGGCGCTCGGCTGTGGCGGCGATGACGGCCCGCCGACCGGCCCGCCGGACGGGACGGGCGAGCCCGCCGCGATCGAGGTGACGCCGGGCACGCTCGCGCTGGACGCGTTGGGCGATTCCGCGCAGCTCACCGCGGTCGTGCGCGATGCCGACGGCGACGCGATCGCCGGCGCCGCCATCGCGTGGGCGAGCGGCGATACGGCGGTCGCGACCGTGGGCCCGACCGGCCGCGTCGTGGCGCGGGGCAACGGTACGGCGGACATCGTCGCGAGCAGTGGCGGGCTGGCGGACACCGCATCGGTCGAGGTCGCGCAGGTCGCGGGCGTCGTCGCGGTGAGCCCGGTCGCGGACACGCTCGCGCAGGGCGACACGCTGCGCCTGAGCGCGACGGTCGCGGACGCGAACGGCTTCCCGCTGGAGGAGCAGCCGACGGTGGCCTGGGCCAGCGCGGACGAGGCGGTGATCGAGGTCGATTCGACCGGGCTCGTGTCCGCCGTGCGCGGCGGCGGCGAGACGGTGGTGACCGCGAGCGTGGACGGCGTCGAGGGCGCGGCGACGATTCGGGTGCTGGACCGGATCGCGTTCAACGTGACGCTCGGCAACGCGGAGATCTACGTCATCAACGAGGACGGGTCCGGGCTGACGAACCTCACGGCCCACGACAGCGCCGATTTCCATCCGACCTGGTCGCCGGACGGCACGCGCATCGCGTTCTACGGCAACCGCGACGGCGGCTTCGACATCTTCGTGATGGACGCCGATGGCGGGAACCCGACCAACCTCACGGACGACCCGGCGCACGATGTCGACCCCGCGTGGTCGCCGGACGGGACGCGCATCGCCTTCGTGAGCGACCGGGACGGCAACCGCGAGATCTACGTCATGAACGCGGACGGGAGCGGCCTCGTCCGACTCACGAACAACGCCGCCGACGACGATACCCCGGCCTGGTCGCCGGATGGTACCCGGATCGTCTTTGCCGGCGCCGACAACGACCTCTTCCTGGTCGGTGTGCAGGGCGGCGGTGTCACGAACCTCATCAACGGGGCCGTCGACGCCTACACGCCCGCGTGGTCGCCGGACGGGACGCGGATCCTGTTCCAGGGCTATCCGGGCGAGGTCTACACGGTCGCGCCCGATGGCACGGGTCTGACGAACCTGACCGACGGTCCGGGCAACGGGTACTCGCCCGACTGGTCGCCGGACGGCAGCCGCATTGCGTTCCTGACCAACCGCGACGGGAACTTCGAGATCTACGTGATGGATGCGGATGGAGGCGGACTGCCCACCAACCTCACGAACAACGCCGCTCACGACGAGTTCGCGCGCTGGTCGCCGGACGGCTCGCGGATCGCGTTCGTGAGCGACCGCGAGTTCAACCCCAACGAGCTGTACGTGATGCACGCCGACGGCACGGAAGTATTCCGGCTCACGCTCAACGCGGCCTTCGAGAGCTGGCCCGCCTGGCGGCCGCGGCCGTAGGGCACGGCGACCGGCGCGAGTCCGGATTCGAGTACATCAGCGAGCGAGGATCGACCATGTCCGACCACGATGCCGCGCCGACGCCCGCCGCACGCGGATCCGACCCCGGTCGGCGCCGCTCCGGACCGCGCGGCGGTGCGCTTCCGCTTTGCGGTGCCCCGCGTTCCCCGTTGGCGACGGTCCCGCCGGTGCTCCTGTCCCTGGCCGGGCTCCTCGTCGGCGCATGCGGAGGCGGCGAGCCGACCGGACCCGACCTGCCCGGAGAACCCGCGTCGCTCACGCTCTCGGCCGACACGGTGCGCCTCGCCGCGATCGGCGCCGGGGGCCGGCTGACGGCGACCGTCGCCGACGCGAACGGCATCGTGCTCGGCGAGGTCCCGGTGAGCTGGTCGAGCGCCGACGCATCGGTCGCGACGGTCGACGGCTCCGGCCGGGTCGAGGCCGCGGCGGTCGGCGAGACGCAGGTCACGGCTTCGGCCGGCGACGTGAGCGACGCGGCGACCGTCATCGTCGAGCAGACCGCGGCGTCGGTTTCGGTGAGCCCCGCGCTCGCCGCGCTGTACGCGATCGGCGACTCCGTGCGATACACGGCCACGGTGCGGGACGCGAACGGCCACGCGATCCAGGGCGCTGCGGTCGCCTGGACGAGCGCGGACGACGCGGTGGCCACCGTGAATGCCGCGGGCTGGGTCACGGCGCAGGCCAACGGATCGGCCACGATCACGGCCGCCGTCGGCGGGATCTCCGACGAGGCCGCGGTCGTGGTCGCGCAGCGCGTCGCCTCCATCGGGGTGACGCCTTCGGCGGACACCCTGAGCCAGCACGATGTGATCGAGCTCGCCGCGACCGTGAGGGACGCCAACGGCGTGCTGATCACGGGCGCCCCTGTCGCCTGGACGACCTCGGACCCGACGATCGCGTGCGTGGACGGCGGCGGGAAGGTCACCGCGACCGGCTGGGGCGCGGACGCCGCGATCATCGCCACGAGCGGCGGCGCGACCGGCGCCGCGAAGCTGCACCTGCGAGATCAGATCGCGTTCGCCGGCCAGCCCAACGGCGGCGGCAGTCTGAGCATCTTCGTGGTGAATGACGACGGCTCGGGTGCCCATCTGCCCTCCGGCGTAGCGAGCGACGCCGATCCCGCATGGTCGCCGGACGGGACCAGGATCGCGTTCGGCGCCAACCGCGACGGCGACACCGAGATCTACGTGATGAACGCGGACGGCACG
>JABAOG010001571.1_pt1 | contig 24377 bp, 21 predicted proteins | sample 7062131 | NCBI WGS metagenome assembly JABAOG01 (sample SAMN14538629, study PRJNA623070) | marine sediment metagenome | biome: marine biome [ENVO:00000428]; feature: marine pelagic biome [ENVO:01000023]; material: deep marine sediment [ENVO:00002113] | place: India: Arabian Sea | collected... | reverse complement strand
GAAGGCACCGATCATCGCCAGCGTCTTGGTCCAGGCGAGCGGCCCGAAGAGCTTGCCCTCGGCACCGGTGAGACCGAAGACCGGCAGGAAGGCGACCACCGTCGTCAGCACGGAGACGAGCACCGCCGGTGCCACCTCGGCGGCGGCGGCGACGACCGCCGGCCGCCGCGGGGTCCCGAAGGGGCGGCGCCGCAGCGACGCGGCGACGTTCTCGGTGAAGACGATCCCGACATGTCCACCATGGTCCCGATCGCGATCGCCACGCCGGCGAGCGCCATCACGTTCGCCTGCACGTCGAAGGCTTTCATCCCGACGAAGGCGAAGAGCACCCCGAGCGGCGGCAGCAGCGACACCAGGAGCCCGCTCCCCAGGGAGCGGAGCATCAAGAGCACGACCACGAGGGTGACCAGGAGCTGCTGCCAGAGCGCGCCGGTCAGCGTCGACTGCACCTCTCGGATCAGCTCCGAGCGGTCGTAGAAGGGCACCAGCGTGACCTGTGCCTCCGTCCCGTCCTCGAGCGTCCGGCGCGGTAGCCCGGGCCCGATCTCCTCGATCGCCTCCTGTACCCGGGCGAGCACCTCGAAGGGGTCCTCGCCGAAGCGCACGGTGACGACACCCCCGACCACCTCGGCGCCCGCATCGTCGAGCGCACCCCGGCGCGTGGCCGGCCCGAGACCCACGTGCGCGACGTCGCCGAGACGGATCGGCGTCTCGTCGCGCACGGCGACCACGGCGTTCTCGAGGTCGTCCGGATCGCGCAGCCGGCCGAGCCCGCGGACGACGTACTCGACGTCGTTGAGCTCGAGGGTCCGCGCGCCGACGTCCGAGTTCGCGTTCCGCGCGGCGTTGGCGACCTGGCTCAGAGTCAGTCCGAGCGAGCGCAGCTGCTCTGGATCGACCTCGATCTGGTACTCGACCACGTGGCCACCGACGGAAGCGACCTCGGACACGCCCGGCACCGACTGCAGCGCGGGCCGCACGGTGAAGTCCTGCAGGGTCCGCAGCTCGTGCAGGTCGAAACCGCCGACGGCCTTCCCCTCGGCGTCCCGGCCCTCCAGCGTGTACCAGTAGACCTGGCCGAGCGAGGTCGCGTCGGGGCCCATCGTCGGCGCCACCTCGGGCGGCAGCAGGTCCGGCGGCAGTGCCGAGCTTCTCGAGCAGCCGTGTGCGCGACTCGTAGAAGCCGATGCCCTCCTCGAAGACCACGTAGAGCGTCGCGAAGCCGAAGGCCGAGGTGCTCCGCACGGTGCGCACCCCCTGTAGGCCGAGCAGCGCGGTCGTGAGCGGATAGGTCACCTGGTCCTCGACGTCCCGGGGCGCCTGCCCGGGCCAGTCGACGAAGACGACCTGCTGGTTGTCGCCGAGGTCGGGGATCGCGTCGACCGCGACCGGCGCGCGCGGCAGCCCTTCCCCGTCGAGGCCGATCGGCTCGAGGTCGAGCGGAGCGACGATGAGCCCGCCGATCACGAGCAGCGTCGTGCTCAGGAGGACGACGACCTTCGAGTCGACCAGGAAGCCGACGACGGCCGTCCAGAAGCCGCGGGGCGCATCCTTCACTGATGCCCCCCGTGGCCCGCGTGCTCGTCGCCACCGGCGGGCGCCGCGCCCGCCATGTGACCTGCCGGCGGAATCTGCGCCTCGAAGGTGCCGCAGGTGAGCATGTCCTGGCCGCGGTAGGCGTTGGCGATGCTCTCACCGGTCTGCAGCCAGCGCGCGCTCTCCCCCGCCCCGAACGCCATCGGACACTCGGCCACGCGGACGGTCTCGTCCGTCGGATTCCCGAAAGAGCGCAGCAGCCCCTCGATCGCCACCTGCACCGCGGGCAACGCGCGGCGGGTCTGCTCGAGCCCCTCGGCGACGCCGAGCTGCCCCACGGCCTCCTCGAGCCCGAGCTCGCGCCAGGCCTCCATGACCTCCGGCGCCTCGCCCGCGACCGAGACCTCCGCGACCGCGGCGGTGAGCGCGTCCACCGATCGCTCGGTGGCAGTCAGGTCGTCGGCGGCGAGATGCGCGCCCAGATGGAGCATCTCGGTGACCACGGTGGCGAGGGTGTCGTGCAGCGCCGGGCTCACCTCGAGTCGGGTCGTGTCGTCGCCCTGGGCCATCATGCCGGCGCCGCCGCGCAGCTGCATCTCGGCGTCGAGGGCGAAGGCACCGTGGGTCACCACGTGCTCGCCCTCGCGAAGGCCCGCGAGCACCGGGAACTGGTCGCCGATGCGCGGACCGAGCGAGACCGATCGCGCCTCGTAGGCCGGCCGCCCGGGCTCGGAGACCTCGACGTAGACCACCGCGCGCCGGCCGGTGAACAGCGGCGCGGTCGCGGGGATCATCAGCGTCGGCGAGTCGTCCCCCTCCTCGGTGGGCACGTCCACCGCGAGCTGCCCTTGGGCGACCATGCCCGGTCGAAGCACGCCGTCGGGGTTGGGGACCTCCACCCGCACGTGGGTGGCGCCGGTCCGCGGATCGACGACCGGGTCCACGAACGTGACCTCGCCCTCGACGGTGCTGCCGGGGAGCGCCTCGAAGGCGAGCTCCACCCGCACACCGGGCGTGAGCAGCGGCAAGTCCGACTCGTAGGCGTCGAGCTCGACCCAGACCGCGCCGAGGTCGGCGACCTCGAAGAGCGGCGTCCCGGCGCGCACGTACTCTCCTTCGCTCACCAGCCGGCGCAGCACGGTCCCGCCGAAGGGGCTCCGGATGGGCACCGAGCGCGTCGGGGTCTCCGCTCGCTCGAGGGCCTCGAGCTCCCGGCCTTCGATGCCCAGCAGCCGCAGCCGGTCCCGGGACGCCTCGAGGGCTGCTTCGGCGGAGCTGCGCACCGCCTCGGTGGCGCCGGTGAGCCGCTGCACCTGTCGCGCCGCGCTCAGGAGATCCTGATGGGCCGCGTAGACTTCCGGGCTGTAGACCAGCGCCAGCACCCGCCCGCGGCCGACGCGAGTGCCGGTGGTGCGCACCCGCAGCCGATCGATCCGGCCGTCGATCCAGCTGGTGACCGTCCGCTGCCGCGACTCGTCGGGCCGCACGCGGCCGCTCAGTCGCCGCGCCCCGACCGCGCCCTCCACGGTCAGCACCGGCGTGGTGCGGATCCGCGCGAGCGCCGCCGCTCGCGGCGAGAGGCTCACGGTGTTGGCCCCGGCTTCCTGGGCTTCGGACACCGGCACCAGATCCATCGCGCACTTGGGGCAGATCCCCGGCTCGTCCGAGCGAACCTCCGGGTGCATCGCGCAGGTGTAGACCGTGCCCTCGGCGTGCTCGGTGGCGTCGTCGGGCGGCAGCGCGCTCAGCCGGCCGCCGACGAAGGCGCCCACCAGGCCGACCACCAGCGCGATGGCCGCCAGCACCCAGCGCACCTGGGCCCGCGGAGGCTCCGGCGCGGAGCCCGACGCCGAGCCCGACGCCGACGCCGACTCCGACGCCGACTCCGAGCTCCGAGATCCGAAATCCGAGCTCCGAGATCCGAGCTCCGAGCTCCGAGCTCCGAGCGCCGAGGCCGACTCCGAGCCGCCGGAGCCGAGCTCCGGCTCCGAACGCGACACCGACCGCTTCTCTTCGATTTCGTCCGTCATCGTCCCTGCTCCTCACGGGGCGTCTCGCTGACCTCGACCGGTCGTCCGACCGCGCGCTCGAGGCGCGCCCAGGCGATGGCGTGCTCGGCGAGCGCCTCGATGTGGCCGAGGCGCACCTCGAGGAGCTCGCGCAACGCCAGAAGCGTCAGGGTCACGTCGCCGGACGTCGCGACCCGAGCGTTCGCGGACTCGTAGGCCGCCACCGCCTGCGGCTCGAGCGTCGACTCGTGCAGTCGGGCCCGCCGCGCGGTGTTCTCCACCTCGGCGAGGGCCGCGAGCACCTCGAGCCGTGCCTGCCGAGCGAACTGCTCGCTGGTCGCCTCCGCCGCTCGCGCCTCGGCCTCGGCCGCCCGCTCGGCGGCGCGGTCGGCGCCGACGTCGAAGGGGAGCGCCAACGTGACGCCGAGGGCGAGCGCGTCGTCGCCATCGTTCGGAGCGCCGGAGTTGATGGCCGGCCCCACCTCGGACCACTCCATCCGGAAGGTCGCCTGCGGCCGTCGCCGCGCCTCGTGGGCGGCCGCCTCCTCACGGAAGGCCGCGGCCTCCGCCAGGGCTTCGGCCACCCGCGGCCGCGCCGCCGCGGCCTCGAGCAACGCGCCCTCGCTCTCCCCGGGCCAGCGAACCGCCGGCGGTGTCTCCGCGATCGTCGCTCGGCTCCCGAGCCCGACGACCTCGCTCAAGTGGTCGGCGTAGTGCCGCTCGTGCAGGCGCACCGCGTCGAGCGCGTCGCCGAGGCGCGCCCGGCGCAGCTCGACCTGCTGGATGGCGGCCAGGGTCGCGCTCCCGGTCGCCAGCCGTCCCCTCAGGACCTCGGCGACCGTGGTGAGCAGCTCGGTCTGCAGCTCGAGAACGGTGGCTCTCGCCTGCGCCCCCCAGAGCCGCCAATAGGCGTCGGCGACCTCCGCGCGCACGGTCAGCGCGATGGCCGCGAAGCGATGGGAAGCCGTCACGACCCGCGCCTCGGCCGCGCTCTCCCGCGCGTCCAGCACGCCGAACTGCGGCAGCGGCCAGGCGAAGCTGACCTTCTGGCGCATCGGCCCGGCTCGCGTGTGGACCGGCCGCGCCAGCGCGGTGTAGCCGAGCATCGGCCGCGGCCAGCGACGGCTCGCCCGAACACGCTCGTGCGCCGCCTCCCAATGAGCGAGCGCCGCGCGAGCGGCCGGGCTCTGCTCGATGGCGCGCGCCACGTAGCCGTCGGCATCGACGGGCGGGGGGGCGTCACTGGGGGTGGCGGCGTCCCGGGCCTCGCTCAGGGTGGGCGCGGGCGGGAGCGTTCGGTCGTTCGATTGGGGCGCCCCGCAGGCCAGCAGCATGCCGGCGCAAGCAGGGATCGCCCAGGTGGGCTTTCGTCGCATGAGCTCTCTCCGATGAGGAAAACGGCGCGCGGCGCGCGCGGTCGTCGCCAGCCCACCGACCCGCGGACGCGGGTCGGCTCACGAGGGGCGGCGAGCCCTCAGCTCACAGGAGGAGTCGAACGGTGTCGGTCGGTCGCCAGAGCGGCGGTGGCGGCGCCCGAGCGCGGTGCACGGCGAGCGCACGACCGCGGGCGGGGTGAACGACCAGGGGGACCGGCCCCCCGAGCGCGACCATCGCCGGCGGCACCTCGACGGCGACCGAAGAGCTCAGCGCGTCCTCGGTGGCGGCCAGGGTGAGCGTCTTGCAGCAGTCGCCGCCCTCGCGGGTGATCCGCTCGACCCCGGCGAGCGCACAGCAGCCCGTCCGCTCGGCGGCGGGGCGCATCACCATCGCGCACTCGTCGACCTTCTCGGCGAAGGCGACGCCCTGCAGGACGGTCGCCAGCGCGAGGAGCGCGAGCACGGGGGTGAAGGTGCGACGCAGGGTCACCCCCACACGGTGATGCCTGGAGCCATGGTGCGTCAAGCCCTCGGGTCCCGGCGCCCCCTTCAGTCGCGTTGCGGGCCCTCGCTCGCTTCGCCCTCGCGCTCCCCTTCCGGCTCCTCGTCCATCGTGTTCGTATCCGGCTCCTCGGCGGGGGCGTCCTGCCCGGGATCGGCGGCGTCCTTCGCCTCGCGCTGCAGGTGGAAGCCGAGGGTGGTGAAGAGGGAGACGTCGGTCCGGCTCAGCGCCTGCGGCGGACGGCTGTCGAAGCGGACCCGCAGCGCCAGGCTGATGCTGAGACCGGTGCCGTGGGTCAGCGTGAGCGCGGCCTCTTCGGCGACGCGGTAGTCGGAGAAGTCGTCGAAGCGGGGCTGGACGTAGATGGTGTTGGTGAACGAGAGCATCTCGTCCACCTGAGCGGTGAAGGTCAGGTAGTTGGTCCACCGGTGGTTGGTGGTCTTCCGCGGATGCGGCTCGTCCTCGGGGATGACGCTCCGCTGAAAGACCTCCCGCTCGAGCATGTAGCCGGTGGCGGCATACGCCTTCAGCGCATCGCTCTCGATGAGGGTCAGCCGAGGACCAGCACCAACGAGCGCGCGTGCGCGCAGGAAGAGGATCCGGTCGTACTGGTTCTGGGCGAAGATCTCGGAGGCCACTCGCTCGTGCCACTGAGCCGTCCACCGCAGGTGCGCGAAGGCGCGACCCAGGTAGGACGCGCCGCCGAACTCGGCGTAGCTCGCCGCCATGTGGGCCATCAGGTGGTGCTTTCCGTGGTTCACTCCCGTCAAGACGTTCGTCGACACCTCGAGGAAGTCGACGTTGCCCCGCATCCAGCCCACCGATCCGTCGATGCGCAGAAAGGGGCCTTCGGCGTCGACGCTGCTGCGCAGGCGCTCGGTGTTGACCTGAGCGGAGGCGATGGCCGGGAGTCCGAGGGCGACGGACGCAGCGAGGAGAAGTGAGCGAGCCATGGCCCCGATCCTAGGGTCGGAGCCTTCGCACACCGAAAAAGCCGCGATCGACGCTATCGTCGGCCCGTGACCGTTCGCGAAGGAGCCCGTCTCGACCACGAAGCGCCCATGCCGGCCCGAGGAAGCTACGCCGAAGGGTATGGGCCGGTCGCCCGCACGTTCGCCAGTCAGCTCGCCAGCGGCGAGGAGCTCGGGGCCGCCCTCGCCATCTATCGCGACGGACAGCCGGTGGTCGATCTCTGGGGCGGCCTCGCCGACCAGGAGCGAGAGCAGCCCTGGGAGCGAAACACGCGCATCGTCCTCTTCTCGGTGACCAAGGGGTTCGCGGCGATGGCGATGGCGCTGCTCGTGGACCGCGGCGCACTCGACCCCGACGCGCCGGTAGCGACCTACTGGCCCGCGTTCGGCCAGGCCGGCAAGGAGCGGATCAGCGTCCGCACGCTGCTCGGTCACCGGGCCGGCCTCGCCTACCTGGACGCGAAGCTCACCCTCGAGGACTGCGTCGATCCCCGGCGGCGGCCGATGGTCCGCGCCGCCCTCGAGCGGCAGCGGCCCGCTTGGGCGCCGGGCGAGAAGCAGGGCTACCACGCGCTCACCTATGGCCTCTACGTCAGCGAGCTCTTCGAGCGGGTCGCGGGCGAACCGATGGCTCCCTTCCTGCGCCGGGAGCTGCTCGAGCCGCTCGGCTCGGACGCCCACCTCGGCGCGCCGCCGGAGCTCGACCCGCTCAACGCCACCCTCTACCCGGTACCCACGCCGGAACGGCTCCGGCACATGGTCGGGGCGGCGCTGCTGCACCCGGATACCGTCGAGGGGCGCGCCACTCGCGCGCTCGTGGCCCGCGACTCGATCAGTCGCCGCGCCTTCAGCAACCCGGCGATGGGCAAGGCCGGTATCCGCGCCTACGAGTCCATCCCGGTGCGCCGCGCGAACCTCGCCTGGGCGTCGGCCACCGCGAGCGCCGACGGCATCGCCCGTGCCTACCTACCCTTCGCGAACGACGGCACCCACGACGGCCGCCGCTACCTGAAGGCCGAGACGCTGGCGCCGCTCCATCGGCGCCAGTCCTGGTCGGATCGGGATCTGGTCCTGCAGAAGCCGGTCGGTTGGTCCCACGGCTTCCTCAAGGAGGAGCGCCACCTCTTCTGTCCGCACCCCGAGTCCTTCGGCCACGCGGGCATCGGCGGCACCCTCGGGTGGGCCGACCCCGTCGACCGCATCGCCTTCGGCTACAGCCTCAATCGCTCCGACTGGCGCATCCGCTCCCCCCGGGCGATCGCCCTCTGTCGCGCGCTCTACGAGTCGCCGGCCCTCGTGCCGCGCTGACCACGCTAGGCGTCGACCTCGCGCCAGAGCTCACCGAGGGGCTCGGCGAGGCGCTCCCGCACCAGCGCGGAGACCGCGGCGGCGTCGTCGGCCTCGCGGGCCTCGGCGGCGAGCGCCTCGAGCTCGCCGAGGTCCAGCTGCCGGATCACCTCCAGCACCAGCGGCAGGGAGCCGACGGCGACCGAGAGCGAGCGGTAGCCGAGGCCGAGCACCAGCGGCAGCGCCAGCGGGTTCGACGCCATGTCGCCGCACATCGAGAGGCTGCAGCCTTCGGCGCCTTCGACGATGCGGCCGAGCAGCTCGAGCACCGCCGGGTCGAGGGGCGACGCCACGCCGGCGACCTCCGGGTCGGTGCGGTCCGCGGCCAGCGTGTACTGCACCAGGTCGTTGGTGCCCACGCTCAGGAAGTCCGCCTCCTCGGCCAGCCGCGCGACTCGAAGCGCTGCCGCGGGCACCTCGACCATGCAGCCGAGCGGCGGCACGCGATGCTCGACGCCCTCCGCTTCCAGCTCCTCGGCGCAGCGCGTGACGAAGGCCCGCGCCTCGCGAAGGTCGGCCAGGCCACCGATCATGGGGAACATGATCCGCAGGTCCCCGGCGGTCGCGGCTCGGAGCAACGCGCGGATCTGCGCCCGCAACAGCTCCGGCCGGCGGCGCAGGAGCCGCATCGCCCGCAGGCCCATGGCGGGGTTCGGCCCCCGCGCCAACCGCTGCCCGGGTGGGAGCTTGTCGCCGCCGAGGTCGAAGGTGCGGAAGACCACCGGCGCCGGCGCCATCTCCTCGGTCACCTGGCGGTAGACCGCGAGCTGCGCTTCCTCGTTCGGAGCTGCGCCCCGGTGCAGGAGGAGGAACTCGGTACGGTAGAGCCCCACTCCCCGCGCCCCGTGGGTCTGCGCCAGCTCGATCTCCTCGGGGATCTCCAGGTTCGCGCGGACGGTGATCTCGACTCCGTCGCGGGTCGCCACCGGCTCCGCTCGCCGCTCGAGAAGCCCCTCGGCGAACGCGCGATAGCGACCGGCACGATCGTGGGCCCGCTGCCGCTCCTCCTCGTCCGGTCCGATGAGGACCCGGCCACGGATCCCGTCGACGACGACCGTCTCCCCGGGCAGCACGCGGTCGAGCACACCGCGGGCGCCGACGACGGCCGGCACCTCCATCGCTCGCGCGAGGAGCGCGGTGTGACTGGTCGCGCTGCCCGTCTCGAGCACCACCCCGAGGAGGTGGTCTCGAGCGAAGACCCGCGCGGCTTCGGCGGGGCTCAGATCCGCCGCGAAGAGGACCACCTCGTGGCTCTGCGGCAGCGCCAGCTCGGCGTCGCCCCGCAGGTGGCGAAGCAGGTGTCGCCCGACGTGGGCGACGTCATCGGCGCGCTCGCGGAAGTAGTGGGCGCTCGATGCGCGCAACGGGGCGCTGAGCGTCTCGACCGTCTGCTCGACGGCCCACTCCGCGCCCACACCGCTCTCGCGGATCAGCTGATAGGCGGCGTCCGCGAGCATCGCGTCCGAGTGCATCAGGAGCTGCGCCTCGAGCACGAGCGCGACGTCCGACTCGCCCTGCAGCGAATCGCGGGCCCGCTCGATCTCCGCGCGCCCTTCCTCGATCGCCTCGCGCAACCGCTCGACCTCGGCCTCTCGGTCGCTCACCCGCCGACGGAGCGCTCGTCCCGGTCGGGGGACGACGAAGCTCTGACCGACCACGACGCCGAGGCAGGCGGGGATGCCGAGGACGGTCTCTCGGCTCACTGCTCTTCCCCGAAGCGATCCGCGATGAGCTGACCGATGGCCTCCACGGCTTCGCGGGCGTCCTCGCCGGTGGCGCACACGCGCACCCGCGCGCCCTTCTCCCCACAGAGGAGCAGGACCCCCATGATGCTCTTCGCATCGGCGCTCTGGCCATCCTTGGCGACTTCGACCCGGCTACGGAATCCGCCGGCCACCCGCACCAGCTTCGCCGCCGCGCGGGCGTGGAGTCCCAGCTCGTTGACTATCTCGAACTCGGTCTCGACTCGTTCGTCGTCATCGCTCATGGAGCCTTCTTACGGTCGGCATCCCGATGGTCGAGGGCGACCTCCCAATCGCCGCGCAGTCGCTGGGCGAGCTCCTCGCTGACGGCGACCGACCGATGGCGGCCTCCGGTGCAACCGATGGCGACGGTCAGGTAGGCCTTCCCCTCCCGCTGATAGCGCGGGAGGGTGTGCTCGAAGAACTGGCCCAGGTCGGCGAGCAGCTCCTCGGTCTCCGGCCGTTGCAGCACGTAGTCGGCGACCTCCTTCTCCCGGCCGGTCTTCGGACGCAGCTCCGGGACGAAGTGCGGGTTCGGCAAGAAGCGAAGATCGAAGACCAGGTCGGCGTCGATGGGCAGCCCGTACTTGAAGCCGAAGGAGACGATGCGCACCACCATCTGCCGGCCCACGCCGCCGCGGGCGAGCTCGTCGACGAGCACGCGCTTGAGGTCGTGCACGGTGAGCTCGGAGGTATCGATGGTGCGGTTGGCGATGGCGCGCAGACCGGCCAGCCGCTCGCGCTCGAGCTGGATCGCCGCCTGCACGTCGCCGCCCTGGGCGAGCGGGTGCGGCCGACGGGTCTCGCTGTAGCGGCGGATCAGCACCTCGTCGGTGGCGTCGAGGAAGAGGACCTCGAGCTCGTGGCCCGCCTCCCGGAGACCGGCGATGGTGTCCCCCGCTCCCTCGAGGAAGGCGACCGTGCGCACGTCGACGCCGAGGCCGAGCCGCTCGACCCGCTCCTTCTCGCTCCGGTCGCTCGTCTCCGCGAGCTCGAGCAGCGACGACGCGAGGGCCGGCGGGATGTTGTCGACGCAGTAGAAGCCCAGGTCCTCGAGGACGTGCAGGGCGGTGCTTCGCCCAGCACCGCTCATACCGGTGACGACGACGACGTGACTCATTCGCTCTCTCCGGAAGGTACGCTGGGCACCTTCGGCGGCGCCAGCTCGCCCGAGGAGGTGCCCAGCGAGCGCTCGATGCGATCGACGAAGGCGCGCGCGGCGTGGTGGCCGGCGCGCTTGAGCAGCTGATTGCGCGCGGCGACCTCGAGGAGCACCGCCATGTTGCGACCGGGCTGCACCGGGATCGTCAGGTGCGGCAGATCCACATCCAGGATGCTCATGGTCTGGTCGTCGAGACCGAGCCGGTCGATCGGCTCCCCGACACCGACCGGCTGCAGCTCGATGACCAGCTGGACGACCTTCGAGTCCCGAACGGACGTGGCGCCGAAGAGGTCGCGCACGTTGAGGATGCCGACCCCCCGGAGCTCGAGGTGGTGGCGGAGCAGGGGCGGTGGCCGGCCGACGAGGTTTCCCTCGGGCGTGCGGCGCAAGGTCACTTGATCGTCGGCGACGAGTCGATGACCGCGGTCGAGGAGGAAGAGCGCGCACTCGCTCTTGCCGATGCCACTGGGCCCGACGAGCAGCGTGCCGATGCCGTGGATGTCCATCAGCACCCCATGCCGAGTCTCGGTCGGAGCGAGCAGTCGGTCGAGCACCGCGTGCACCACCTGGATCGACCGGCTCGAGCGCGGCTCCGCGATCACCAGTGGGGTGTCGTGGGACCGAGCGGCGGCCACCAGCTCCTTCGGCGGCTCCACCCCTCGTGAGACGAGCACGAGCGAGAGCTCCCGGGCGAAGAAGGCGTCGCAACGCTTGGCGCGCTCCGCGCTCTCCAGGGACTCGAGGAAGGAGATCTCGGTCTCACCGAGCACCTGCACCCGCGTCGGCACGAGCCCGACCATGTGACCGACCAGGACGAGTCCCGATTTCTGGATCCGCGGATGGTCGATGGTCCGGTCGAGGGAGCTGGCGCCCGCGACCAACCGAACCATCTCGGCGACCGCCGGATCGTCGAGGAGCGCCCGAACGGACGTGGCGAAGCCGGGCGGGTGGCTCTTGGGCGACTCCATCGCCCCTTCCATACTACGCGACCCCGGGGACGCGCGAGGTGTGGTTCCATGGAGGCCCGTGCCCCGCGCCGCTCTCCCGCTCTTGCTCTCGCTGCTCGCTTGTGGCGCGCAGCCCTGCGGCGCGGACGAGCCGAACACACCACCGCCGCAGGAGCCGGCGGAGCCGCCGCCTGCCCCGGAGCCGCCGCCGCCGCCCCCGACCCCATCGGTGATGACCATCGCCCTCCGGGTGGACGAGCCGAGCCACCCGGTGCCCGAGGGCGCGCCGCACGCCCTGGTCCACGTTCCCGAAGGGTTCCGGTCCGACCAGCCGTGGGACCTGGTCGTCTTCCTCCACGGCTGGAATGGATGCGTGAACGTGCTCATGGGCGCGGGGCCCACTCGCTGCGTGGGGAACATGGGGGCGGAGCACGAGGGTTGGGAGCTCGGACGCGTCTTCGACCAGGCGGAGCGCAACGCCCTCTTCCTGATGCCGCAGCTCGCCTTCGACCGCCGCGACGGCACGTCCGGACGCTTCCGGGAGGATGGCTTCGCGCGCCGGTTCCTCGAAGCCGTCGCCGACCGGGTCGAGCCGTGGCCCGAGCGCCCGCCCCGGCGGACGATCCTCACCGCTCACAGCGCCGGCTTCGAGACCGCCCTCGCCTGGCTCCAGCACGGCGAGGTGCCCATCGACGAGGTCGTGCTCTTCGACGCGCTCTACTCCGGCACCGCCATCTTCGCCGAGTGGTGGAAGGAGACGGAGGACCGACGGCTCGTCTCGATCCACATCGGGAGCGGCAGCACCGCATGGCAGTCGCGCCGCCTGCGCCGAATCGCGGCGTGGGCCAATCGCTCGCTCGGCGAGAGCCTCTCGAGCGACGCCTCGATGGTGGTGATGGAGACCGACGTGCCCCACCGCGACGTTCCCCGAGCTCATCTGGTGGATGCGCTCCGCGGGACGGAGGCCGCGGCCGCTAGTGCCACTGAAAACCAATGATATCGCTGTAATAGCGACACATGTAGGCGACTGCGCACCTTGACAGTGACCGGAGCGCGCGGGTCCAATCGGCGCTTGAGGGAAGGTTGGATGAAGCAATGAATCGACCACACGCATGGACGATCCTGGTGATCTTGGCCGCGCTCACGGGGCTCTTCTTCGCCGGGTTCTCGACCTACGATTTCGTGGCTCATCTCGATCGGCAGGTCCACGGGATCCACTGCTCGTTCATTCCCGGTCTCGACGAAACGGACGCGACCGGCTCGACCGGCTGTCACGTCACCTTGATGAGCCCCTACTCGTCGGTGATGCGCGCGAGCATCTGGGGTGGCCTGCCCATCTCGCTTCCGGCGATGGGCGTCTTCGCCTTCCTGCTCTTCTACGCGGCGTCGCTGCCGATCCTCGGTCGTCAGCGGGATCGACGAGCCACCCTCTTCCTGCTGCTGGGCACGCTCCTGCCGGTCGGCGCCTCCGCGGTGATGGGCTACCTCTCGCTGGTCACGCTGGACGCGGCCTGCAAGCTCTGCATCGGCATCTACGTGTCGAGCGGCGTGTCGTTCCTCGGCGCGCTCCTGCTCTTCCTGCGGGCTCGAAAGAGCGACGACGAAGCGCCCCCGGAAGCGCGGACGAAGGAGCCCGTGGGCTGGGGCCGACTCGCCGTCGCCTTCGCCATCGGCGTCCTCTTCGTCGCGGTGCCCACGGTGGTCTACGCCGGCACCGCGCCGGACTTCGAGCGCTACGTCGGTGAGTGCGGCGAGCTCGCCCAGATGCCCAGCGAGGATCTGCTCGTGCCGCTCGGGCCCCAGAACCAAGGGGTGAACGTCGTCGAGGTCTTCGACCCGCTCTGCCCCGCCTGCAAGGGCTTCGAGGAGCGCTTCGACGCGCAGGCGGCGTCGGCCGAGGTGAACCGCCGTGTGCTGCTCTTCCCCCTCGACGACGAGTGCAACTGGATGGTCGACGACGCCATCCACGCCGGCGCCTGCGCCATCAGCGAGGCGGTGCTCTGCGCGCGCGACACCTCGGGGGTGGAGCCGGAGGCGGTCATCGACTGGGCCTTCGAGAACCAGATCGCGATCCGCGAGGGCGCCGAAGCCGATCCGGAGTCGGCGGCGGAGCGCGCGAGGAGCCAGTTCCCGGCGCTCGCCGAGTGCATCGGCAGCCCGCAGGCGCGGGCGCAGCTCAACAACGGGCTGCGCTTCGCCGTGGACAACCAGATGCCGATCATCACTCCGCAGGTCTTCGTGAACGGCCTGCGGATGTGCGACGAGGACACCGACCTCGGCATGGACTTCGCGCTGCGGCGACTCATCGATCGGGCCGCGGCCGATGGCATCCGCGACTGGGCCGAGCCCGGCGAGTCGATCGCCGCGCCCGAGCCGCCTCCCCGGACGGGCGGCCGAAGCGGGCGGCCGGCGATCCAGCTGCGACCGAGCGGCGAGAGCGAGGCGGAGGCCGAGCCGGCTGGCGAGGCCGTCGAGGGCGAAGCGGCGACCGCGGAAGGCGAGAGCGCCGAGGGTGAAGCCGACGCTGAAGGCTCCGCTGCCGGCGAAGAGGCCACGCCGGTCGAGGAGCCCACGCCCAGCGAGCCCGCACCGCCCGAGGGCGACGAAGCGGCCCCCGCCGCACCGAGCGCGATGGGCCCGAGCGCCATGGCCGCTCCCGCGGCCACCATGAACACCGAGGAGGCTGCCCAATGAAAACCGCCATCGCCATCGTCGCCGTGCTCGGCGGCTTGCTGGCTCTGCTGCCAGCGATCCTCGTGACCACCTGGACCTCGTCCGCGGAGGCGCGCCTCGAGGCGGCGGAGAAGGCCGCCGAGGCCGATCCGCAGGAGGTCGCCGTCGCGGCGGCCGCCAACGAGGAGTACTGCACGCCGCAGCTGAAGCAGATCTTGCGGCGGGTGCTCCAGAGCTGCGGCCTCATCGAAGGCGGCGGCCGTGGCTGCCAGCCGGTGCAGGCGCGCAACGTCGCCACCATGGACGACGCCGACTTCAACGCGCTCTTCGTTCCCATGAAGGAGCGCGGCGGCATCCTCCAGTACGAGCAGAGCTCGGCGGAGCTCGACGAGCAGGACGAGGCCATGATCGACCGGGTCTTCGCCGAGCGGCGCGGCGCCAGCTACTTCTTCGTGGTCGCGCGGGCCAGCCCCGAGGGCTCCGAGGAGGTCAACCGTGAGCTCAGCCGCGGCCGAGCCGAAGCGGTGTTGACCCACCTGGAGGAGTCCTTCCCGAACCCCGATCTGCAGAACGAGGTCGGTCTGCTCTGGCTCGGTGAGGAGTACGCCCAGCTCGATGGTAGCTTCTGCGACTGGGAGCGCAGCGGCGATGTCGCGAGCTGCGAGCCCGAAGACCTCAACCGGAGCGCCTTCGTCGCATGGATCGACTGCCGACTCTAATCACCATCAGCCTGCTCACCCTGATCGCCGCCTGCGGAGACGACGGCGGCGGCGCCGAGGCGCCGGCCGCGCCCGGACGAGTGGTCGCCATGCCGGCGGCCGAGCAGGAGGCCGAGGAGGCCGACACCTTCTGCGAGGTGCACCCCGAAGGGGCCGAGGCGCCCGCCTTCGCCTGGCCCGAGGCCATGGAGGGTGAGGCCCCCGCGACCGCCGAGGGCTGGCGCTGGGTGAACGTGTGGGCGACCTGGTGCCGCCCCTGTATCGAGGAGATGCCACGGCTGCAGGGCTTCGAGAGCCGTCTGGCCGACGAGGGGACGCCGGTGCAGATCGCCTTCCTGAGCGCGGACGCCGACGCCGAGTCGGTGGCCACGTTCCGCGAGGAGCATCCGGAGCACCCCACCGGCCCACGGGTACCGGACACCGAAGCGCTCCGCGCGTGGCTCGGAGGCTTCGGCCTCGACGAGGGCGCTCCGCTGCCGATCCACCTCTTCGTGGACCCCGCCGGCAAGGTCCGCTGCGCTCGAACGGCGGCCATCGGGGACGACGACTACGAGTCGGTGAAGGCCCTGGTCGGCGGCTGAGGCCCTCGGGTCAGCGGATCAGCTCGAGCGCCGACTCGGAGCTCGGCGCCTGCAGCAATCCTTGGCGCACCCCCGGCCGCCGCAGCAGCCGGGACACGTCGGCGAGGACCTTCAGGTGCTGGCTCGGCCGGTCCTTGGGCGCGATGATCGCGACCAGGATGTGAACCGGCTCTCCGTCGACGGCGTCGAAGTCCACGCCGCCGGGGACGATGGCCAACGCGGCGCGGATCTCCTCCAGCCCGCCGACCCGCCCGTGGGGGATGGCGACGGAGCTCCCGACCCCGGTGCTCGCGAGCTGCTCACGGGCCAGGAGCACTTCGAGGACCGCGGCCTCGCCGAGGGTGTCGTCACCCGCGACCAGCAGACCGGCGAGGGTGCGAAGGGCAGCCGCCTTGGTGGCCGCCTCGACATCCGTCGCGATCCGATTCGGTTGGAGGTACTGCGCGAGACCCACCGCGGGCGGATACCGTTCCCACCGCCCGGACGCAAGCCTCGTTTCTGCGACGGCGCCGCCTAGTTGCGCCGCCGACCGGTCTGCGCCGCCTTGGCGTTGCGCACCTGTCGGTCCAGCTTGTCCAGGCAGAGATCGATCGACGCGTACATGTCTTCCGACTCGTCGTGGCCGTCGTAGCGTTTGCCGTCGGCGTGCAGGTGGACGTCCACCATGTGCAGGTGCCGTTCCTTCGAGAGTGTCACTTCACAATCGAGGGGGGCACGCAGGTATTTCTGGAGTCGGGCGATCTTCTCGGAAGCGTATTCCTTGACCCCATCTGACGAAGGCACATTCCGAAAAGTGAAGTTGATACGCATCCGTTCTCCTCACACCGCCTCGCGGCACCCATGTATTTCAACCAAACCAACCGGCGGAGAGCCACCGGCGCGCATCCATCGACCCGTCAGAAGTATTTCTTCCGCTTGGTAGAGCTGAGGATGCCCAACATCTCACGGTACTTCGCCACCGTGCGGCGCGCGATTCGAATGTCGCGATCTCGGAGGATCTCGACGATCTTCTGATCGCTGTAGGGGTTCTGCTCGTCCTCGCTGGCGACGATCTTCTTGATCGCCTGCTTGACGCTCTCCGACGCGATGTCCTCCTTGTTGTCGCGCCGAATCGCGCTGTTGAAGAAGAACTTCAGCTCGAAGAGACCCCGGGGGGTGTGGACGTACTTGTTCGAGGTGACGCGCGAGATGGTGCTCTCGTGCATGTCGACCGCCTCGGCGACGTCGCGGAGGATCATCGGCTTGAGGTACTCGATGCCCTTGTCGAAGAACTCGCGCTGCTTCTCGACGATGCACTCGGTGACCTTGATGATCGTCTTGCGGCGCTGGTCGATGCTGCGGATGAGCCACTGGGCCGAGCGGAGCTTGTTCTGGATGTACTCCTTGGCCTTCGGGTCGTCGGCCATCGCGGAGCGATAGAAGCCGCTGATCTTCAGCTTCGGCATCCCGTCGTCGTTGGCGACGACGTAGTACTCGTCGCCGACCTTGTGAACGTAGACGTCCGGGGTGATGTAGCGCGGCTCTTCGCTGGTGTAATTGCGACCTGGCCGCGGCTCGAAATCGGCGATGACCTGCGCGATGTCGTAGACCTCTTCGACCGGGACATCGAGGGCCTTGGCGATCTTGTTGTAGTTGCGCTTCTCGAGGTCGGGGATGTGGTTCCGGAGGACCTCCATCACCAGCTCGTCCATCCCGATGCTCTCGGCCTGGATCAGCAGGCTCTCCTGGAGCGAACGGGCGCAGCAGCCGACCGGGTCGAACTGCTGCATCATCTTGAGCACCTCTTCGGCGTCCTCCGGGTGCAGGCCCGCCTCCTTCGCGAAGCGGGGGACGATCTCCTCCGGGGGAACCCCCTCCATCTTGAGGAACCCGTGGCCGTCGAGCTGGGCGAGCACGAGCGCGCCGAACTTCTGCTCCTCCTCGATGAAGTCGCCCATGCGCAGCTGCCAGGCCAGGTGGTCCACCAGGTCCTCGCCGACGGAGAGCGTCTGATCGACGCCCGGCATGTCCTCGTCGCGACCGCGCCGGAAGGTCGGCATCGGCTGTTGGAGCGCGTGGTTCTCCAGGTAGCGCTCCCAGTCGATGTCCTCCTTCTTCTCCTTGTCGGCGGACTCGGTGAGCTGCTTGTCGTCGCGCTCGATCTGCTTGTCGATGGTGGGCGACTCGTCCACGGCGCCGCTGGCGACCTCTCGGACGTCGCCACCCTCCAGGGTGTCTTCGAGGACCGGGTTCTCGAGCAGCTCCTCCTGGACGAGCTCGACGAGCTCCATCCGGGACATCTGCAGCAGCTTGATCGCCTGCTGCAGCTGCGGCGTCATCACCAGCTGCTGCGAGAGCCGGAGCTGCTGCTTGATCTCCATCGATTCCGTTCTGCCCCGAGGGCGTGCTCCCAAGTATATGTTCCCGAGGACCCCGAACGGAAGGGGGAGCCGGCGCTTTTGCACATTTCAGGCCATTTTCCGGGCCCTAGAGCCGGAACCTCGCCTTTTCATGGGCGATCCATCGGTACCAACTAGCCCCATCTACGGCTAGCGAGCGCTGCGCCTCGGCGCTAGCGCCGGGCGATTTCGCCCAGCACCTCGCGGAGCGCGTGGAGCGGTCCCACCAGCCGCCAGGAGCGATCGGCCTCCGCCCGATCGTGGGCCGCGACCGCCTCGTCGAGGCGCGCGTCGAGGGCCCGTTGGAGGTCGGCCACCGCCGATTGGAGCGGCTCGCGCAGCTCGGTCGTGGCGTTCGCTCGCGCCGATCCGAGCGCCCCGGCCAAGGGGCCGCGGGCGAGCTCGATCTCCGGCAGCACCTCGTCGAAGAAGCGCGTCAGCGCCCCACCCTCGAGGAGCCCGCGCTGGAACCCCCAGTACGTCGCCAGCGGCGGCCGCACGAACGCGCGAATCGTCTCCCGCAGCCCCTCGGGCTCGAGCGCCGCGTCGGTGAGCAGCCCCGCCAGCCGGGCCGTGAGGCGCGCCTCGCAGTGATCGACCGCCTGTCGCAAGCGGCGCTCGAGGACGTCGGCGAGGAACGCACGGTCCGCCGGGTCGGTCCCCTGGCGTGCGAAACGACTCCGCCGGGGCCGAACGAAGGCGAGCACCTCGTCGGCCGCCGCATCGAAGGCGGCATCGACCTCCCTACCGAAGGCCCGCGCCGCATCGGTCACGGCCAGCTGCAGCTCGGCGCCGACCTCTCCGAGGGCGCTCCGGCGAGCGACGAGCGCGTCCCGACGAGCGGAGCGCTCGTCGGCGAGCGTCGCCTCACGCTCGAGAGCCACGTCCAGGCTCCGGCTGAGCCGGCCGGCGCAGGCGCTCTGCTTGAGCGTCCGGGAGCGCGCGAAGATCCGCTCCTCGAGGGCAGCGAGGAAGGCGGGAAAACCGCTGCCCTCGAGCGCGTCGTCGTCCTCGGCGAGGCGGGCCTTGAGCGCCCGCTTCGCCGACAGCGGAATGGGCGGGCTCCCGAAGCTCTCCTCGACGACGGCGCTGACCCGCTGCAGCTCGCCCTCCTTGAGCCGGTCGCACTTGTTGAGCACCGGGACGATCACCCGGCCCTCCGCCCGCAGAGCGTCGAGCATCTTGGTCTCCGTCGCCTTGCCCGCCTGCGCGGCGTCGAAGATCCACAGGACCGCGTCCGCCCGCCGAGCGGCCTCCCGAGCGAGGCGCTCGTGCTCCTCGTCGAGCGCGTTCGTGCCGGGCGCGTCGAGGATCCACGTCTTCTCGAGCATCTCGCTGGGCAGGACGATCTCCACCCGGTCGACGCGGGTGGCCCCTTCGGCGTCGCTCCCGATGGCCTCCGCCTCTTCGAGCATGCCGCCCAGGGCCTCGTATTCGCCCTCGCGGGTGTGGCCGTCCGCGAAGACCACGCGCACCCGCCGCGCCGAACCGCTGCGCAGCACGTTGAGCGTGGCGGTCGTGGGCACGATGCCGGTGGGGGCGCCACGTCGGCGCCGATGAAGGCGTTGATGAGCGTCGACTTGCCGGCGTTGAACTCGCCGAGCACCGCGAGCAGGAGCGGCCGGTCGAGCTCGTCCCGCAGCTGTCGCGCCCGGCGCTCGACCTCGTCGAGCCGGTGGTCGGCGGCGAAGCGAGCCACCGCATCGATCGCCGCCGCCAGATCGACCTCGCCCCCCTCGAGCCAGAGCGCGCGCAGGGTGCGCTCGCGCAGATCGAGCTCGAGGGCCTCGTCGGCCGACCAGCGGCGGCCCAGTCGACCGAGGGCCTGATCGTGGCGCTCGAGGAGGGTCCGCGCCGTGGCCGGGTCCCCGCCCTCGAGGGACACGACGACGTGGGCGAGGATCTCCCGGGGCTCGGCGTCGGGCTGCAGCTCGGGCAGCGGCTCCCCTCGCTCGAGCGCGACCCAGGCGCGCGCCGCCCGGGCCGCGGGATCCCCCGGCTCGATCTTCTCCAGCGCGTCGGCGAAGGAGCTGAGCGAGGGAGCGTCGTCGGTCCGCACCGCGCGGAGCGCCGAGCGCCACAGGCCCGCGTCTTCGGTCGCGGCGGCCGCGGCGGCGAAGGCCTCGGCGGCGCCGGGGTAGCGACCGTCCCGAGCGAGGACGGTAGCGAGGCTCACGAGCGCCTGCGGTCCGACGCCCTTCGCCACGGCCTCCCGGGCCAAGGTCTCCGCGCGCTCCGGGTCGCCGGCGGCGAGGGCCCCTTCGGCGAGCGGTAGGAGCGCCTCGGCCTGACCACCGGAGGCCGCGGCCTCGAGGAAGCGCGTCGCGAGCGCTCCCGCGCCGATGCGCATGAGCGCCCGGCCCGCGCGGAGGCAGCGCTCGGGGTCGAGGCCGTCCGGCTCGAGCCCCTCGGCCGCGCTGCGGGCCGGCGCGAGCTCGCCGGCATCCACCAACGCTTCGACCAGCGCCAGCCGGAGCTCGTCGTTCGGTCGGATCGCGAGGGCCTTCCGCAGCTCCCGGGCCGCGCGATCGGGGCGGCCGTTGCGCCACTCGGCCCAAGCGAGAGACACGCAGGCATCGGCGAGGCGCCCTCCCCCCTCACTGGCGAAGGAGCGCGCCGCCGCCCGACTCGCCGACGCGGCCAGGGCGTCGTCACCGAGCTCGAAGGCCAGCCGCGCGGTCCAGAGGGCGACCTCCCCGTCCTCCGGCACGAGCTCGCGGGCGTCCTTCAGCGCCGCGAGGGTGCCCTCGCGGTCGCCGAGGCCGTGACGCGCGTGGGCCAGGCCGATCGCGGCCCTCGCCAGCTGCGGTCGCTCACCGAGCACCGAGAGGAAGAGCTGCTCGGCCTCCGCGTGGGCGCCAGCGTCGAGCGCGGCGTCCGCGGCCTCGAGGTCCGCCCGCAGGTCATCGGGCAGGAGGACGACGTCGTCCAGGAAACGCTCGAAGCGATCGAGGAAACCCACGGCCAACGATGTACCATGGGGCGTGGCCGAGGAAGAGTCGACCGAGGAAGAAGAGGCCGGAGTACCGCTCCCTGGTCGGGTGCTGGTCGTCGAAGACGACCGGGTGACCCGCGAGTACGTGGCCGGGCTCCTTCGCGGCGCCGGGCTCGAGGTCGAGGCGCTGGACAGCGGCGCCCCGGCCGTGGACCTGGCACGCAGCGGCAAGGTCGACCTGGTGCTGCTGGACGTCGTCATGCCCGGCGTCAGCGGCATCGACGTCTGCCGGATGATCAAGTCGGTCACCGCCAATTCGTTCGTGCCGGTGATCCTCGTCACCGCGAAGTCGGACACCGCCAGCCGTGTGGAAGGGCTGCGCATCGGCGCCGACGACTACGTCTGCAAGCCCTTCGACGAGCGGGAGCTGCTCGCGCGCGTGGAGGGGATGCTCCGCATCAAGCAGATGCACGACGAGGTCGCGAAGGCGAAGTCTCGACTGCAGGAGCTCGCCGTCCGGGACGACCTCACCGGGCTCTTCAACTTCCGCTACCTCCACACCCGCCTGCACGAAGAGTTCAAGCGAGCGGAGCGCTATCGGGAGCCTCTGGCCTGCGCGATGATCGACGTCGATGGCTTCAAGGGCTTCAACGACCAGTACGGCCACGAGGTCGGCGACGTGGTCATCCGGGGGGTCGCCGAGCGGCTCACCGAGGCGCTTCGCGAAATCGACGTCGTCGCCCGCTACGGCGGCGACGAGTTCCTGATCATCCTGCCGAGCACCCACTTCTCCGGCGCGCTCACCGTCGCCGATCGCACGTGGCGTTCCGTCGGCGACCGTCCCTTCCTGGTCGGCGGGAGGGAGCTGAACGTGACCTGCTCGATCGGCGTGGCGCTCTATCCCAGCCGCGACGTCGGCAGCAAGGACGAGCTGCTCCGCGCCGCGGACGCGGCCCTCTATCAGGCGAAGGACGACGGGCGGAACCGCATCTGCGTCTTCCAGCACCAGGGCTACATCTACAACCCCAGCGACGAGGGCTAGCAGGCTAGGAGCGCCGGCGGACGAGCGCCCACAGGCCGAGCGCGACGAGCCAGCCCGCGCCGGCCGGTCCGCCGGCCGCGCAGGAGCCGCACCCGCCGCTCGCCCCGGAGCGCTGCGGGGTCGGCTGCTCTTCCGGCTCCGGATCCGGAGCCGGATCCGTCGCTCGGGCCGCGGCGACGGCCAGCTGCGGTAGCTCGGTCACCAGGAGCGAGGCGAGACTCGGCGCGGCGCCGCCCACGGCTCCCTTCGCGACCGAGCGCGGCGGCACCACCGGCTCGGGCCGGCCCCCGCTCGGTGGGCCACCCCATACGCCGCGTCGAGGGTTCTCGCACTCGATCGGGCCTTCCCACTCGTGGCGGATGATGTAGCGGCCCTGGAAGTTGTTCACGCTCGAGGGTCGCGCGCCGTTCGGGTCCTCGGGCTCCTCGCTCTCGCCCGAGGACCCGAAGCCCAGCCCCAGACCGAAGCCGTTGTGCTCCCGGCCTCCCACGATCGGCTCCGCCTCGGTGAAGACCAGGTCGCTGTCCAGGTCGCCGCGCCCATAGCGGTAGTGCAGCCGCGTCAGGACGTAGTTGGTGTAGCGGCCGCCGCCTCGCAGCGGCACGACCGGATACTGGATCCGGAGCCGCGTGGCCCCATCGGCGGTGGGGAGAGCCATCCGTCCGATCGATCGCGTGATGCACTGGGCCACGGCCGCGTTCGGCGGATCGACGGCCTCGAGTGCCCCCAGGCTGCCGTCGGGGCTCACCGTGGCCTGGAAGCGAAAGACCGAGCCGACCTCCACTCCCTCCGGCGGGGCGCCCGTGACGCAGGGGCGCGTCCGTCCGTACCAGCGACGGAGCCAACGAGCGACGATGCCGGAGTCGAGGGGACCTTCGGCGTCCACCGACGGTGGGCGGATCAGCACCGGGTCGCCCTCCGACCCCCCGGCGAGGCTCGCACCGAAGGTGAGCAGGTCGGAGGTGGAGAGCACCGGCCCGGGACAGGGGTCACAACCGTTGGCCTGCCAGGCGTACTCGGTCACGACGACGTCGGGCTCGGCGCGGCGCACCTCGGAGAAGAGCGCGTCATAGAAGCCGCCGAAATTCTCGCGGGTCGCGTCGGCGACCTGCAGGTTCGTGGGGATGGTCGCGTTCGGCCGGTTGGCGACCTCGTAGCGCTGACCGCTGGCCAGGATGTGGACGATCAGATCCTGGGTCCCCGGCGAGCTGAGCTGACCGAGCCGAATGGGCAGCTGGAACTGCTCCTCGTCGTAGTGCACCCGCAGCGGCGAGAGCACCGCCCGTCCTTCCTCGAAGCTCACCTTGGAGGCGTCGACCTTCGCGACGAAGAACTTCATCCCGCGCGCGACGTAGGGGCGGAGCGCCTCCGCCGCGCCGCCCGGGATGTGGTAGCCGTTCTGCCGGAGCCAGGTCTCGAGGTCGGACGAGTCCTCCGCGCCGAGGATCACGATCTCGTACTCGCCGACCGCGAACTCCGCCTCGACGGTGACCCGGAGCCCGCCGGCGCCCCGACCGTACCCGCTGCCGGTGCCGCCCCCGCCGCCGTGGCCGATGGTGCCCAGGTTGCCCAGGCCGATGGTCCCCTCCTCGAAGGCGCAGGGGTCCTGCTCCCAGTACTCGACGAGCCGAGGCGAGGCGAGGCGGTCGACGCGGGCGAAGACGTCGTGCGGAAGCGTCTTGACCCGCTCCTCGTCGAGCACGACCGGGACCGGCACCACCAGGGCGAAGTCCTCGAGCGGTCCCCGATAGGCGTTCTGCATCGACAGGACCGTCGTGGTCCCGGAGCGGAGGAGCACCACCTGCGTGGCGTCGCTGTAGAGGGGACCGTCGGCGGCGGCGACGTAGAAGCCGCAGAACGCGCGGGCGGTGGAGGGGGCGACGCCGATCAGGCCGGCGAGGAGGAGGAGGCGGAGGTGCAGCATCGGCTCTTGGACACGGGCGAGCGCGATCCGTTCCGAGCCCCCCTTTCGCGAGCCTACCTCAGCTGACGCCGGCTTCTTCGATCGTCTGCAGGAAGGCGCGCTCGAGCGTCTTCTTCAGCGGCGCGATGTGACGCACCTGGTGGCCGCCCTCGAGCGCGACCTGCAGCACGTAGCGGGGCCCCTCGCCCTCGGGGACCTTCACCTCGAGGGTGCCGCCCTGCACCTCCACCACGCAGCGAGCGAGCTCGAGGGCCTGCCGGAGCCCCGCCGGATCGCCCTTGCCCCGCACCTCGAAGGTGCCGGCCTCCGAGGTGACCAGCGGCGCGAGGGCGCCGGCGTAGAGGACCTTGCCCCGGGCGAGCACGATCACCTGCTCACAGGTCTTCTCGACGTCGGGGAGGATGTGGGTCGAGAGCAGCACGCTGGTGCCCGTGCGCTCGGGGATGTCCAGGATCAGCTGGAGCATCTCCTCTCGGCCACGCGGGTCGAGGCCGCTCGTCGGTTCGTCGAGGAGCAGGAGCTTGGGGTCGCCG
>JABAOG010009053.1_pt1 | contig 24432 bp, 26 predicted proteins | sample 7062131 | NCBI WGS metagenome assembly JABAOG01 (sample SAMN14538629, study PRJNA623070) | marine sediment metagenome | biome: marine biome [ENVO:00000428]; feature: marine pelagic biome [ENVO:01000023]; material: deep marine sediment [ENVO:00002113] | place: India: Arabian Sea | collected... | reverse complement strand
CGAGGTCTCGCTGGCCAGCTTGGCCATGGTGATGGCCAGGTCGGCGATGGCGGCGGTGTCGACCGACCCGGCCCCGTAGCCGTGGTCGTGGTCGGCTCGGGCGAAGCTGGTGCTGACCCCCTCGCCGACCGAGCCGGTGATCGCCCCGGCGGCGGCCGCAGCGATGGCGTGCTGGTGGTCGGCACGGGAGAGCGCAGCAGCGGACCCCGAGGCGGCGCTGGAGTCGGGCAGGATCGTGCCCGGCGTGCCCGTGGTCAGATCGTGGACGTGGTCCTCGCGCGCCGGGTTGTTGCCCGTGCCGGCGGACGCCGCCTTGTTGGCGTCCAGGGTGATGCCAGCAGCAGGCAGCCCGAGCGCCAGGCCGGACCCGAACTGGTGCAGGGTCTCGTCCGCATGGTCGGTCGAGTCCAGGAGCACGCCGTCGTGCGGGTTGGCTTCGTTGCCGTCGACGTGGTCCACGAGGGCCACGAGCGCGAGCGCATCGAAGGCCAGTTCGCAGGTGGCCTGGTCGGCGTGGGACTGGGCGCTGGTCCCGTCGTAGCCGCGCTGGCTCACCGTGAAGGTGGTGCCCGTGATCGAGGAGATGAGGATCTTCTCCTCGGTGGACAGGCCCCGGTCGATGACCGCGACCGTCGGGTCGGTGGTCGGCCACCCCGAGGCCGTGTCCACGGTGAAGGTCTGGCCCACACCCGGGGTGCTGGGGGTCATCACGCCGCTCACCTTGGCGAGAGCAGCGCCGCCTGCGTAGGTCTTGTTGATAGCCATGGGTTCACTCCACGCTGAGCATCTCGACCATGCAGATGCCCTGCATGCGGTGGTCGATGGGGTTCCACTTGCCGGTCCCACCGCCGTGTTCGAGGTTGGCGATGTGGACGTTGTAGGAAGTGCGGCCCTCCTGGTAGGTGACGATCTGCTGGGTCTGCATCAACTCGGCGAGGAACTCGATCTCGGCGAGCGTGTCGACCACCCGCACCGGGCCGCGAGGGGGCGACTCCTGGTGGTGCAGACGCAGCGGCACCAGGAACCGCTGGGTCGTGTCCGGGGCAGGGAGCGCCCGGAGATGCCACCAGCGCAGGCACGGCCCGAGGGTGGCGTCGCTGCCGTCGCGCTCCAGGGTGAAGGTGAGTTCGCACCACTCGGCCCGGCGGGGGCCGAGGTTGATGGCGCCCACCTGCACGGCCCCGACCGCCGAGATCGTGCCGGCGGGGGCCGTAGTCCCGTCGTCGAATGCGGCGGTGGCGAAGATGCGGCCGCCGTCGAGCGGGTCGGTGCGCAGGTGGGTGGTCGAGAACACCTTCTCGTCCAGCAGCCCGTAGCGGATCCGCCCGGTGGACAGCGTGCCCGAGGCGACCAGGTCCCCGGTGGCGCCGTAGAACCCGTCGACGGACACGCCGAAGTAACGGCGGTCGGACAGGGACGCCACGGTGAGCACGGTGCCGCCGGCCGCCGAGTAGATGTCCGAGGCGTAGGCGGGCACGTTGGTCTCGGTGAAGCGCGCCAGGCGGATGCGCCCGAGCCCCGAGTTGCCGGCGGTGATGTTGGTCCAGGTGAACCAGGCGAAGACCTCGGGGCCTTCGGAGTCCAGGACGAACTGGCGGACGGCCCCCACCGGCACCACCGGGCCGAAGCTGAGCGCCGTGGTGACGCTGTCCACGGGCGAGTACCGCCACCCGACCTCGGTGCCCACAAGCATGGCGCCGCTGGCGGCGACCAGGGCGTGCACGGGCTCGTTGACGAACTCGGCGGCGACCACGGGAGGGACCCACGTGGTGCCGTCGTCGGACACCCAGCTATGCCGCACCTCGCCGAAGTCCGAGATGACGCCCCCGATGTAGATGCCCGTGGGCGCAGCGGCCACGGCGTTGAGGACGTAGCTCGGGTCGGGGTGGGTGAAGATGAGCGTCTCGCCGGGGGTGGCGGTCACCTCGTAGAGGCTCTGGCCGTCGGACATGAACAGCCGGCCGAGCCCGGCGAACAGCCGGGTGGCCACCGCCGTCGGGTTGTAGAACAGCGTGAAGGCGGCGGTCCCGGGCGTGGCCCGGTAGATCGAGTTGTCGCTGTCGAGCACGTAGACGTGGCTGCCCGAGTAGGCGATGTCGAGGATGTCGCCCGAGCCCACCAGGCCTGTGGCCGTCGTCCAGCCGGTGGTCCAGGTGGCGTTCTGTTCGCTTCCCGAGCCATTGGAGAAGATGAGCGTGGACCCATCCACCACGTAGAACCGAGCGCCTACCCGCAGGATGCGCAGGTTCGTGTTGGCCGAGGAGCGCTTCTCCTCGGTGGCTGGCAGCAGACAGATGCGGTTGGAGGACCCGTGCCCGAACGAGTGGCCGGTGTGGAACACGTCGATGCCCAGGCTCTTGTGGAACCGCTCGCGGGTAGAGGTCCGCTCGTCGAGCCACTCCTGGCCGGCACCGAGATCCCAGGAGGACTGGGAGCGGCGCCACATGCCGCCAGGCGACAGGGCCACCTCGCCGGGCTCGGCTTCGTCCATGCGGGCGTCGCGCTGCACGGGCAGGAAGGTGCGCGAGTACAACGCCGGCTCGATGAGGTAGGGGTGCCCGGCGATGGCCACCGGGTAGATGGTCGGCACCAGTTCCGGGGCAGCGACCGACGCCCCGGTGTAGAAGACACCCGAGGGAGCGGGACCGAAGGCGGACAGGACCGCCATCTAGGCACCCCGGCGGAACGGCCAGCGGGCGCGCAGGTCCGAGGCGACCTTGGTGAAGCGCATGTGGCGCATGGCCTCGGCATGCTGGGTGGAGCGCAGCAGATCGAACACCGACACGTGGTCGGTCTCGGCGCTCATGCCCGCCTGGCGCCAGTCGGTGCGCGCCGCTCCCGACCCGCTGAGGGCGCGCATGCGGGTGCCCAACTCGACCACCTCGATCCAGGGCGCCTCCAGGCCGACGTCGGAGATCAGGTCGGTGGCGGCGGTGAAGGTCGACAGGTCGACCGGCTGAGCGACGGCGACCCGGGCCGTGGTGTCGAAGCGGGGGGCGCGCAGGAGTTGCAGGTTGTAGCCCGACGGGTAGTCGGTGGTGTTCGCCTCACGCAGCAGCCGGGCGTCGGCGTGGGGGTGGGCGTCCTGGGTCCAGTTGACATACCACCAGTTGATCGAGGTGCCCACCGGCTTGAGCCGGACGTCGAGGAGGAAGTACACGTCCCCGGTGACCCCGGCCAGGTCGTAGGAGCGCTGGGTGGTGACCACGGAGAGGTCCACCACGGTGGTGCGNNGCCCAGGTGCCCGCGGAGCACGGTCAGTTGCCGGGATGCCGAGTTGGTCTCCTGCACCAGGCACAACTCGGTCTCGATCGCCACGATCGAGCCGGCGCCGATCAGGTCCTGGGACTCGTTGAGGGTGAGCGTGACGCCGCTGGCCCCGGGGTCAGCGGCCAGGGTGAAGATCGGCCCCCTCGATCCGAGGATGGCGTCACGCCGCACCCGCTCCAGGAGAGCGTCGACAGTGGTGCCGTAGGCCATGGGTCATGCCTCTTGCCGCGCCCGCTGGCGCGCCTCGGTCCGGGCGTGGCCGTTGGCCGAAGCCTTGGCGGCCCGCCAGTTGTCGAAGAACACCTCGTCGATGACCGTGGCCTTGACGTGCCCCAGCTTCACGCTGGTGAGCACGTGCACGGGGATGCCCATGGCGTTGGCGCGCAGGCAGAACAGGACGTCCTCGCCCCAGGCCGTGCCATGCGAGCCGATGACGCCCTCGGCGAACCACGGGTAGGGGTTCGGCTGGTCGTTCTCCAGAGTCCCGTAGTGCTTGCCCATGGCCGCCAGCGCCTTCCGGTGCAGGAGCAGACAGGCCCCACCCGTGGCCCCCACCTTCACGAGGGCGTCACGGGGGTAGTCGTCGACGATCTCGGCGGACAGGTTGGAGCCCTCGACCACCACCTGGCGGTAGATGGTCGGCCGGGGCTGGTGGTTGCGGCCGCCGGTGAAGCACAGCCCGCCGAGGATGGGCGTCTCGGCGGGATCGGCCACCGCCATCAACTGGTCGAGCAGCGTGGCGGGAAAGGTCATGTCCGAGTCGAGCATCAGCAGCCACTCGGACTCCTCGCCGTAGTTGGAGGCGAACTGGTCGATCATCGTGTTGCGACCCTCGGCGACCCGGGGGCCGGTGGAGATGGCGATGAGCCCGCCGTGCTCGCTGGACACGTGGCGGGAGCCCATGGCGTCGTAGCGGATCAGGTCAGCGAGGCAGTGGGTGAACCACCCGGCGGTCTGCTCGCTGAACATGAACCCGATCACGACTCCGGACATGGGCATCTCCTCTCGGGGGTTCGGCGGTGGTCCCTGGGGCTGGAGCCGCCACGCCCCAGGGACCACCGTCCGATCAGTTGGACCCGCTGTAGCCGAGGGTGTGGAACCGGAACAGGTGCTCCTCGCCCTTCACCTCCAGGCCCTCCTCGCAGACGATCTGGCCCTGATCGGAGTCACCCGTCTTGGCCAGGCGCTCGAAGATGAGCGGCTGGATCACGCGCCGGCGGACGTTCTCCCGGGTGATGCCGAAGGCGTCGTTGGGGAACATCCAGCGGTTGCGGGCCATCAGCACCGAGCCGAACTCGGTGTCGACCCACTGCACGCGGGTGCGGCCCCGCATCGGGTCGTCGATGGTCTCCCGCACCGTGGCGGTGTTGTTGTTGTCGTTCAGGTCGCTGAACGCGACCGGGTTGGCCATGACGACGTCCGCGAAGCCGCCGCTGTTGTAGGCGGACTGCTGCACGGTCTCGATCGCCGTCACCGTCAACTGGGTCGACGAGGACAGGTTGCTGAGGATGAACGAGCGGAGCCCGCCGGTGGAGCGAGCCTCCAGCGAGGTCGAGTCGACCTTGGCGCCGTAGAGGAACGCCTGCTCGCGCTGGATGGCGTTCTCCTTCATGCGCTGGGCCAACTGGTGGGCGAACTCGTTGGACACCCCGTACTTGCGGACCTGCTGCTCGGTCCGGCTCAGGTCGACCTTGGTCGGCCCGAAGATCTGGGTGACGTTGGAGTTCTCCACCCGGTCGGTCGCACGGGCCTGCTCGGGGTTCGAGCCCTCGGGCAGCGCCGTGCCGAGCGCCACGACCAGTTCGCCCGAGGCGACCTGGACGCCGGTGCCGGACCACTCGCGGGTCACGGTCAGCACGTCGGTGGTGATCGTGGTGACGCGCGCCACCTCGTTCACGGCGCCGTCGCGCTTGAAGGTGATGAGGTCCCCGCCGCTGAACCGGGTCCCGTGACCGGACTGGACCTGCACGGTCGTGCCGGTGGTGGTGAGGACGGCGGCAAGCTGCGAGCGCGGGGTGAGGATGGAGTCGTCCATCCACGAGAACACGCGCTCGTCGACCGGCTCGCTGCCGATGACGGTGAGCCCATCAGAGCCCATGCCGGTGAGCAGCGGGGTGTCCACCGGGCTGAGCATGTAGATGGCCTCATCCATGTTGACGACGACCCCGACGGTGAGGTCATAGGTCGTCGCCATGCCAGTGATGGCCATAGGTCAGATCTCCTGTGAGACGAGCCCTGCGACGTCGCGGCGTCGGACTTCGTCGATCTCCCTGCGCCTCTCGCCCGCTTCCTTCACGTGGACCCGGCGCCTGCTGCGCTCGCCCACGTACGGGGAGAAGAAGCCTCCGGGACGGTGCTCACCAGCAACGCCCGCTTCCCACGAACTGTTCACCTTGGGCCGCCAGGGGCGACGGGCACGCCGGGTGGGCGTGGCGTCGTATGAGAACCCGACGCTCTTGCGTCGGAGGCGGCACCCGTAGGTGTCACAGCCGCAGTCGACGGGATGGATCGTCACTGCTGGGACGCCCTCCATCGTTCGGTGGCCTCTCTGATGGTCTCGTCGGCGCGCTTGAACACGGCCGCGGGATCACCGGCGGCTGCTCGGTTGACCNNGGTTGACCAGAACCTGGAGGCCGGCGGCTACCGCCCGGCTCGACATGCCGGCTCCCGGACGCACCCGCTGGCCACCCTGGGCGCCGAAGGCGGCGTCCATGATGTCGATGCCGAGGGGCTTGTCGGGCAACTGGCCGGCGGCCGCACCTTCGCCGTGGAGATCCGACTGGGCCTGGGTCCGGCGGGCCTCGTCGGCGGTGGGGCCGTCGTCGGGGCGAGTCTCGGGTCCGGGCTCGGACGGGGGCGGCGTGGTGGTGGCGCGCAGCGCTCCGGGAACGTCCTGGGCGAAGGTCTTGATGGCCTCCACATCCAGTTCGCCGTCGTAGGCCTTGGCCAGCATCTGGCCAACCTTGGAGTCGAGATCGACGCCCGCCCGCAGGAACGCAACGTCGCGCTGCGCCTGCTGGAGTGCGGCGTTCTCGGCTTCGAGGGCCTGGCGGCGCTCGCGCTCGCGGTTGAGCGCATCGCGTACCTGGGGCAGCGCGCCCTCCTCGGGCGGCTGTTCCTCGTTCTGGTCTTCGGGCATGGGGGATCTCCTGCTGTCCGGTCGCTCGCCGTCGCAGGGTGACGGTGAGGGGGGGCCTCGTCTCCTGGGAACCGCGTCGGCCTGGAGCGGTTCCTCTCTACGCACCCGATCGGGGGTCGAGTGGGACTGAGGGCCATGCCGGGGCCAGATCCCCTAGCTCTCCCGGTTAGCTCACCTCGGACAGCAGAATACCTCGAACGTGACCGATGTCACGTCGGACGCGACGCTGCGCCCCGTAAACGCATCCTGCCCCCGGCCGGGACCGGGGGCAGGCATGCGNNTGGGTGCCCACGACCTTACCCCAGACGCGGTGCCGCCCCCGGGGAGTCTCTGACCGGGGGCGGCACCGAGCGCCGGATTGTCACTCCAGGGCTTCTTGCTGAGATGTCTTGGTGAGACGGGGGGTCAGGCTAGCCAGTGCAGCAGGAAGTGGTCGGCGAGCGCCAGGGAGCCGATGATGACGACGGCGATCCGGGCGGGCAGGCCGCCGGCCTCGATGATCTCCGAGATGGTCGGCGTGCGCCGCCAGCGCACCGCCGCGTACTCCCACGCCGCCCCGACCAGGAGGACCGTGGCGAGCGTGACGGCGATGCTGTCACCGTCCATGGGGGGCTCGCTCTACGGGCGGCGCTTGGAACCCGACCCGTCGCGGCGCTTGCCGCGGGCGGGCGAGGACGTCTTGGTGGTGGCGCGGCGCAGGTCACCCACCGACCGCGGCGTGGGGGCCTGCACCGCGCCGTACCGGAGGCCAGCCATCAGTAGGACCCCTTCTTCCGCTTGGCCTTGGCCTTCGAGCCGCGCTCGGCGGCGCGGGCCTGGCCCTTGGCGGAGCGCTCCCGACCGCGGGCGCTGGCGTGGGAGCGGGAGGATCGGGGCATCTCAGTAGCTCTTGACGTTGGCGTGGGCACGCTTCGACGCGCAGTGCGTCGGCGTGCCCAGGTTGTGCCCGCCGGCCCCGGGCGTCACGCGGACCGCGGTCCCACCGGCGGCGGTGGGGAACTTGGCCTTGGCTCGGCCGCTCCGACGGGACTTGTGCATGTACCTCATGGCGGTCCTCCTGTGACCGGCGTCACACCGGAGGGTACTACTCCTGGCTGGCGGCACCGAAGCCGACGGCACCGCGACGGTCCGAGGCCAGACCGCCCGCACCCTGGGTCTGGGCGGCGCGGGTCTGGCCCCGACGGACCAGGCGCTCGGCCGCCCCGCCCTCCAGGGAGAAGGCCGCCTCGATGCCCTCCTCGCCNNCACGCCCTCCTCGAACAGGGTCTCCTCGAACAGGTTGCGCTGGGCGTCCAGGAGCCCGAAGCCCTGCACGGCTTCGCCGTAGGTGAGGTTCTCGCGCTCCAGGCGGGCCATCTCGGCCTCCGAGATGCGGAACCCGAAGCGGCGGGCGGCTCCGCCCGCCTCGGCGGTCTGAAGCATGTTCTCCAACTCGGGGACGGCCCGCTCGTGGTCCAGGAACACGGCGTACAGAGCGTCGTCCGCTTCGGCGCCGAACAGTTCGCCGAACACATCACGCACGAACAGCGGGGCGTCGATCACCCGGTTGCGCACGTCCCGCAGGCGCACCTCCAACTCGTCGAGGGGCACGTCGTTGACGATCAGGTCGAAGAACGCTTCCTTGGAACCCCAGAAGGCCGACGGCAGGCCGTAGGAGCGCATGAGCGCCCCGGCGGCCGAGCGGTAGTCGAGCACGTCGTCGGGGCTGATCGGCACCATGGTCATGCCCCGCTGCTCGGCAAGCTGGCGCCGGGCCTCGATCTCGGGGTAGGCCGCCTTGAACTCGGGCCGGTCGTACAACTCCAGGAGAAGCTCGTCCTGGGAAGCGTTCTCGATGAGCCGCTGGCTCAGCCAGCCGGCGAGCGACCCGAGCCCGTAGCGCTCCAGGGTGCTGGTCAACAGGGGNNATGTCTTCCACCACTCGGGCCGGTTGCGGGACAAGGTGATCACCTCGGACTCGGTCGGGAGGCGCATGTTGCCCGTCTTGGGGTCGCGCAGGCCGAGCAGTTGGCGGAACTCGGGGCGGTGCTTCACCCAGGACCAGACCGTCCCGGGGTCGATCTCCAACTCGTCGGCGACAACATTGGCGCGCGGGCCGACCAGGTCGTACACCGTGGNNCTCCAACTCCTCGGCGACCACGTTGGCGAACGGGCCGACCACGTCGTACACGCTGGCGCCGGACTTGATCTGCCCCGCCATGTGCGGGAACCGGTGGATCGCCTCACTGGCCAGGTGCGCGTTCCAGTCCTCCAGGGTGCGCTGGCCCATCGTGATCCAGTAGGCCCAGTCGCGCGTTTCCTTCGCCGACACGCCCCGCGCCCACGCCGACTCGGCGAGTTCGGCGACAGCGCGGCCGGCGGTCTTGTAGCCGCCCGCCCCGATGCTGCCCTTCTTGCGCCCGTACTCGATGAGCCGGTGGGTGAACTCGGGGCCGGTGATGTTGATCCCCGAGCCGATCCAGTCGCGGGTGATGTTCGCCACGTCCTGGTTGGACAGGCCGACGCCCAGCCGGCCGGCGGCCTGGCGGAGTTCGGCGGCGAAGGTGGACCGGCGGCGGCGGGCTTCGGCCGGGTCGGTGACCGACAGCAGGTACCAGTTGCGCTCGCCCTCGGTCTTGGTCTTCCACCAGTTCGTCGCCATCAACTGGGACTGGAACTGCCCAGCCGACATCGGGTTGTCGGGGTCGACCGCCTTGGCGAGCAGGCTGGCGATCTCGGGGATGCCCAGCAGCCCTTCCAGCGCCGGGTAGCTCTCCAGGACTCGCTTGTGCAGATCGGGGTTGATCGCCATCAGTAGCCTCCCGCTCGCCCCCACGCCGCCAGGGTCCCGTATCGCCCGAGCGTGTACCGGATCGAGGCCACCATGTTGGCGAACCCATCGTAGATCCCACGGTCGGTCAACTCCCGGGCTCGCTCGGCGAAGGCGGAGCCGATGTTCTGCATGAGCCCGCGCGACGGGTCGCCCCGGCGGGCGTTGGCGTCCCAGTCGTTAACCGCCATCGGGTCCCCGCCGGACTCTTGGTCCATGCGCTGGAGCATCAGGTCGACCCACTTGGGGTCTTGGCCGGTGTAGGCCAGGGCGGCGAGCGCCACGGGCCGCCAGCGCTCCACCCCTTCGCCCGAGGGCACGTAGCCCGGCGGCGGGATCCCGCCTCCGGGCGGCGCCGTGGTGGTCGGCGGCCTCCAGACGTTGGACTGGGGTGCGGGCTGGGTGGTTACCCGACTCTGGCCCGCAAGCTGGGGGGGTGCCGGGGCCGCCAGTTCGGCGGCTTGGGGGGTAGCGAGTTCATCACGGGCCGCCCCGGCCATAACACCAAGCACCATGCGCACCTGCGCATCCATCACCTCCTCGGGGGATTGCGCCCGATCGACCCAGGTCATGTCGAACCCGATCGAGTCGGGCATCGACGCCATGATCGGCCCAGACACGCCGTCCTCCGCCATCTCCAGATGCCAGTCCTCGCCGGCCACGGGCAGGACCAGGCCGTAGCGAGCGGCGTTGGCGCCCACCCAGGCCTTGGCGGCAGGCGAGCCCGAGATGTCGATGGCCAGCCCGTGGTTGTGCTTGGACTGCCCGGGAATGGCCGTGGGGATCTTGCACGCCGAGGCGGGGGCGGTCCAGGTGTTCGGGCACCCGTTGCGCTTACGCAACCGGGCCTGCTCGGCGGTCGACCGGACCCCCGAGGTGACCCCGATCTGGTGCCCGGCGGCCGCAGCGTCGCGCTGGAGCGCCATGAACCGCCACAGCAGTTGGGAGTTGATGCCTTCCAGCGTCGCCGCCATCAGACATAGCCCCCCAGCGCCTCGAAGAAGGCAGGTGCGAACACCTCCCCGATCTCACCGGCGGCCACGCCGGTCGGGTCGGTGCGGCGCGCCTCCTCCTCGAAGAAGTTGGCCGGGGACGGGACGGTCACCGAGGTGATCGGCTCGCTGGAGGGGGCGCCCTCGAACTCGGAGCGCAGGCGGGCGACCTCCTGGTTGTAGGCGTCGGTCTGGAGTTGGGTCTGCTTGGCCACGTACGCGTCGATGACCTCCTCGATCTGGTCCATGTTCCAGGAGAGGCCCATCTGGGTGGTGGCCGAACGGAACACCGAGCGCAGCGTGTCGCGGTCGGTGGTCTGCAACGTGAGCGGCGGCGCCACGAACTCCTCGGGCACGAAGCGCAACTCACCGGTCTCGGGGTCGGTCTGCCAGGTGCCCCGCCCGCCCGTGCGCACGGCTTGGGCGGACTGGGCAAGCTGTTCCTCGGCGGTGAGCCCCGCCGCGTTGGCCTCTGCTAACAGGTCGGCGTAGGCGTTGCGCGACGTCGGATCCCAGCGCCCCAGGGGGGGCATGGAGTCCAGGTCCAGGTAGCCGGCGACGGCCAGCGCCCGCTGGAGGGCGATGATCGCCTCGCTGCCCCAGGATGCCGGCTTCCACTCGTCGTCACGGAAGTAGCGGGGCTTCTGCGCCCAGACCCGGGGGACGGGGCCGGCGTCCAGGGTCTCCTTCAACTCGGGGAACCCGGACAGCACCTGGGAGCGGGTGCGGGCCGACAGGGGCTCGCCCGGGGCGGTCTTCACCACCCGGTAGTTGGGCTCGACGCCGAGGGGGTCCCGGACCGCGGCCCGGTACCGCTCGGGCGAGGTGGCCTCCCGGCCACCCCCGGCCTCCAGGGCCTCGATCTCCTCTTCGATGGTGGGCTGGTCGTCAGCCCCCTGGTACCAGCGGCGCACGGCCATCAGGCGGCCTCCTCTTGGGGCTGGACCTCGTGGCGCAGGTGGCGGTCCCACAGCCGGGCGAAGTCCGGGTACTCGATCGCGATGCGGGTGCCGATCTCATAGAGCCGGGCTCGGTCGGTGGCCAGCGCCTTGGCCCGGTTGATGTTGACGAAGCCCTGCTCGTGCGCATAGTCGACGACCTTCTGGCGGGCACGCCAGTACAGGGCGAGTCCCTGGCCCGCCTCGGTGGCCAGCACCCGCTCGTCGTTCACGGCGTCGCGCAACTCGGGCAGAATGTTGTCGTAGAAGTCCGAGGACCGTTCGCGCCCCCGGTAGTCCAGGAAGCCCGGGTACTCGTCGTAGATGCGCTCCTCGATGCGGCGCTTGGCCGCCCGGTCCTCGTCGGTCCAGGTGTCCTCGGGGCCAAGCTTGGCCAGCAGCTTGTCGACCAGCATCTGGCCCAGGTGGTTCTGCCCGGCCCGGCGCCACTCCTCCATGCTGAACGCCTGGCGGTGACCCTGGGCGATCTGGTCCCGGTAGACGTCGTAGTCCAGTTCCCCACCGCCGGGGCCGAAGAACCCCCAGGAGTGCTCGAAGTCGACGCGCAGGCCCTTGTTGTTGCCGGCCCACTCGCCGAACGCTGCGGTGGCCTCGACCCCGCCGGTCACCTGGGAGGTGTAGGCCTGCATGGACATGCCGACCTGGGGGCCGAAGCGCTCCAGGAACATCTCGTCGGCCTTCTCGAAGCCGTGCTCGTCCACAAGCCGGTGGTACTCGTCGCGCAGGAAGGCGAAGGCGACCGTGCCCTCGTCGGTTTCCACCGCCCACTCGAAGCTGGGCGAGGAGGGCGCACCGAAGGCGGAGAAGGCGCGCACGGCGTAGAGGACCTGGGCCTGCTTGCGGGCCTCCTCCATGAGGGCGTCCCAGCCCGCTCGGCTGGTCGTGTCGAACTTCCCGGTCGAGTACAGGTAGTTGGCGGCGGCCATGGTGGAGTTGGCGTAGAGCCGGTTGGTCTCCATGTCCCAGCCCCCGCCGGCGAACGCCTGCACGCCCATGCGCATCCAGGTGGGGGCGTAGTTGGCGACCTGGCCGATGGCGGACAGGCCCTCCTGGTCGATGATCGACCCGAACGGCAGCAGCACCTCGCGCAGGTTCCCGGACCAGCCAGGCTTGTTGGGCAGGACCTTGGCCACGGGCAGCGAGGCGACCGGCCCGATGCCGGGCACGATCGTGCCGAACATGGACAGGCCTTCCACCCGGCCGCCGAGCCCAACGGGCATCCGCACGCCGGTGAGGTCGGTGATCGCCCCCATCAACCACTGGGAGCCCGGGTACATGAACACCCACTCGCCCCACTCGTCCTTCCAGAAGAACCCCTTCTGGTCTCCGTCCAGGCCGACGGGCGCCCCGAGGACGTCGCCCAGGTCCTCGCCTCGCATGCCACCCATGATCTGGGCGAACCGGCGGATGTTGCGCCAGCCCATGGCGGTGCCCGGGTTGGCCAGGTCCAGCCAGCGGGTGATGACCTCGCGCCAGGCCTCACCGAAAGGCGCGACCAGGCGCATGCTGTCGGCGATCTGGGAGCGCTTGGACAGGTCGTAGAGCAGTTCGCGCACGGTGTCCAGGGCGAAGCCCTTGGCGTAGGCGTCGACCTCGTCGAGGGTGAGCCGGCCGACGGCCTGGATCTCCTCCATGCGCCGGATCGACTGCCGGGGCGCTTCGGTGACGTTCACGCCCACCGGCCCCCACCCGACCCGGGACGCCTCCCGGGCGTGTTCGAGGATCTGGGCCTTGACCTTGGGCTTGGCGAAGCTGACGAGTTCCTCGATGCGGCGCCAGTACGCCTGGCGGAACACGGGGCTGCGCGAGAGGTAGTTGGTGGGCTTGGACATGAGCCAGGCGAAGGCCTTCTCCATCACGGCGCCGCGCTGACGCCGGTTGGCCTTGGACATCTCAGCGGCGCCCATCACCCGGTTCGGCCCGGCCTCGGCGAAGCGACCCCGGAGCGCCCGCAGGAACGGCTGGGAGATCGTGATCCCGTCCGGGTTGGTCACCGAGTGGGTGAGCGCACGCCCGCCCACTTCGCGGCCCCCTCTGAACGAGCCGGTGCGGATCACCCCGAGCAGTTCGTCGTTGCCCCCGGTCATCGTGCGGTTCCAGTAGGCGGCGTTCTCGACGTAGCGCCGCACCGCCAGGCCCAACTGGCCGCGGCGCCCCTTGGGGTCGAAGTAGATCGGGTTGTCCTCGATGAGCCGGTCGAGGATGGGCCGCCCCTCGCCCCGCTCCAGCCATTCGACCACCTCGTCGAGGTTGTTGGACTCGGCCATGCGCCGGGCCACCGGATCGAGGTGCAGTTCGATGAGCCCCTCGCCCCAGGCGGCCGAGTAGCCCTTCTGGTTGCGCCGGAACGCCACCTGCCTGCCGGTGCGCACGATGCCGGGCCGCTCGTTCAGCCAGCCCTGGGTGCGCTGCATCATCGCCCGCCGGTACTGCTCGGCCAACTCGAAGGGATCACCGGCGATGTCCTTGCGGCGGGACAGGACGAAGCCCAGGTAGCTGAGCGGGTCGTTGATGAACGAGGCGTAGTTGGCCGCCCCCATGCGGAACTGTTCCTCGGCGATGACCCGGATCGGCCAGGCACCGCGCAGCAGGGTCGCCGGCTTCCAGATGTCCTCCTGGAGGGAGAACGCGAAAGAGACGGGCCGGCGCAGTTGGCCCTCGGCGTTCCAGCCCAGGTTGGGGTACTTGGAGGTGAGGCGCCGGACCTCCCGGAAGTCGGGCAGGTAGATGTAGCGGTTGTGGGCGGCCAGCCAGGCGTGTGGGGTGCCGATGGGGCCTTCCTCGCCGCCGACGATGACAGCGTCGAATGCGCTCTGCTGTTCGGCGGCATCGGCGAGCAAACCGGACTGGGCCTCACGCATGGAGTCCCGGTAGGCCCGGGTGATCTCGGCCCGGTCCTCGGGGCTCACCCCGGCCTTGGCGAGCACGCCGTCGGTGTGGGCCATGACCTCCTCGACCACCTCGAACAGTTCGTCGTAGGTGTCGGTCTCGGCGACCTTGCTCAGGAACTCGTTGACCACTTCGCTCTCGACGTGGGCGTTGCGCAGCCAGGCCTCGACCTCGCGCATGGGGGCCATCGGGTCCTGTGTGTCGATCTGGTGACCGGGGACGTCGGTGAGCAGACGGGCCTCGGCCAGGTCGGTGGCCTTGGGGATGGAGTGGTACCGACCGGTCTTCCAGACGTCGTCGACGGTGCGCATGGTGCGCCCGCCGAGCATGGGCCGCAGGACGTCGGCCACCTCGGTGGGGGTGGAGGCGTCGCGCAGGGCGCGCACCTCCTGGCGGGTCAGCTTCTTGCCGGTGAGCCGCCAGATCTCGGCGGCGTCGCCGGTCAGCGCTATCTCGCGCAGGACCCGCTGGCCGTGCGTTCCCTGCAACCAGGCCTCGATGGAGGGGCCGTGCACGTGGCGCGCCACGGTGCCCTTGATGATCCCGGCCTTCTCCAGCAGCTTGGGGACCCCCGTCGCCCGCACCGCTTCGGCCGCTCCGGCAGCGAAGGCGAGCGGGGCCGGGGTCGCCTGGATCTGCTGGACCACGGGGGAGGGCTTGATGACCTCGTCCAGGTTGGCCATCCGGTGGCTGACCCGCTCGACCAGGTCCGCCTTGGCCATGCGGGTGCGGCCGGTGATGTTGAAGGTCGTGGCCAGCTTGCGCAGATCGGTGACCTTCATGTTCTTGGGGTCATCTACGTGGATGCTCAGCGCATTCAGCAGCCTCCCCCGGTCCATGTGCCCCCGGCCCCTCACCCCGAAGGTGGCGGCGAGCGAGCGCAGCTTGGCGGTGGACACCGCGGCGCGCTCGGCCTGGCGGGCGGCTCCCACCGCCTTGGCCCCGACGAAGATCTTGCGAGCCTGGGCGGCCTTGCCGATGCCCCCGAGAGCGAGCGCCGCCGGGTCCACGACCTGGGGCACCACGTCGATCAGCCCCGAACCCACCCGGTACCAGTTGTCGTGGGGCTCGATCACCCCGACCCGGGCGAGCCCGCCGGTGAACAGGCGGCCGAGGGTGACCCGCTGGCCGTAGATGAGGCCCCGCTCGGCCTCGCGGTCCAGGCGGATCTGAGCCACCTCGGAGTCAGGGTCGATGAAGTAGCCGCCGCCCCGCTCGGCATCGGGGTGGCTCAGGATGATCCCGAGGTCGGACTGGGATTCGGTCCAGTCCACCGGCCGGTCGGAGCCCCCGAGCGTCCCGTAGACGTTGCGGAGCAGGCCCACGTTCTCCTGGATGGGGGCGTTCAGCGCCGCCAGGGCCAACTGGGTGACCTCCTGGAAGGACCCGGCGCTGGTGCCGGCGATGGCGGCGGCCTGGTGCTCCTGGGGAAGGCGACGCACCCCGGATGGCCCGAAGCGCGGGTCGGGGCCGTGGGTGGCGAGGAACTCGCCCACCTTGCCCACGCCACGCCCGATCACCTCGGGCAGGACCCCGCTGAGCGAGAAGGGGTTGACCGGGTCGACGCCGGCCAGCTTGTAGTGGACCTTGCGGGTGTGGCCGTCGTAGTAGCCCATGCCCCCGCCGGGCTCCAGGAAATGCACCCGGCGCTCTTGCAGGCTGGCATTGGAGAGGATCTCGGCGAACAGCCGGGCCGCCTCGGCCCGGTCCGGCGCCATGCCCGCCGCCACCTCGGGATCCAGGTTGCCGTCCTCGTCCATGAGGGCGTTGATCGCCACCGGCGAGGTGAGTTGGCCCTGGTCGTTCATCAGCCCGTGCTTGTCCACCTGGGCCTGCACCGACCGGCTGTTCTGGAAACGCAGGTACCGCTCGGCGTTGTGCGCCTGGATGCGCCGGGCCGAGCGCGGGTCCCCGGGGCTGAGCCGGCCGGCGCGGATCTTCTCGCCGAGGGCCACGTTGTCGGGGCGCCGGGCCATCTGGGAGGCGCTCAGATGCGCCGCCGCGTAGACCGTCTGGGGGTCGGCCTCGGACTCCACGAGCCCGAGAGCGACCCCCGGGTCCATCCAGGGTGCTGCGGCGGCCACGTGGGCCAGGCGAAGCGCCTGGGCCTCGGTCCACAGGCTGGCGGCCGTCTCGGCGCGCCGCCGGCCGGCTTCGAGCGCCTCGGCCCACTGGAGGGTGTCGTCGGGGTCCTTGCCGAGCCAGATGGGCATCACCCACCCCTCTCGGCCCGCTCCAGGAGTCGCAGGAGGCCCGGGTAGGGGTAACGGCGGGCGATGGCCCGCAGCTTGTAGAGGGCGTCGTTGACCACCGGGCGCTCGACGTTGCGCATCCGGGACCCGAGGCCCTCGGTGATGGGCTGGGCCGGGCGCTGGGAGGGCTGGGCCAGCACCCGGTCGAGCGGCACGTCACGCAGCGCCTCCATCAGGTTGGGGACGGGCGCGCCGCCCCCACCGCCGGTCCCCCGTTCCTTGGGGGCGGTGGGCGTGACGTCCTTGCGGTTGGGCACCGGCATGCGGCGCTGGGATTCGATGCGCCGTTCGCCCTCGCCGTAGGGGACATCGACGGCCGGGCGCGCCGGCTGAGCGGGCTCGCCCGACAGCGTGGTGCGCTTGGCCTTGCGTGGCATCTACTTGCGTCCCTTCTTCCTGACCTTGCCGCCGTACTTGCGGTCCCAGCGGGCGGCGATGCGGGGGTGACGGGCGTGCATGTACCGGCGCTGGCGGGCGCTGGCGTAGGGCACGGTCTCACTCCTCGGCAAGCTTGGCGTTGGCCTCGCGGACCTTGGTCAGCCGCCGGGTGAGCCGGGCGTTCTCGTCCGCCGTCGAGTTCACGGCTGCGTCGAGTTCGGCCAGCTTGGCGGCGGCCGTCTCGCAGGTGTCCCCGCCCTGCTTGCGCAGCTTGGCGATGATGCGGGTGACATCCGCCGAGGTCTGGTTGGGCTTGGTCATGCTGGTGTTCCTCCTGTGGAGCGCAGGGCTCCGATGATCTCCCGGAACCTCTCCAGGTTGGTGCCCGTGTTGGAGACGAGGCCGCCGCCGAAGCCGGCTTCGGCGCCCTCGCCCACGTTCGCCAGGCCCGGCATCTGCTCGGGTCCGGCCGGGCCGGGGGTGGGGGCCTCGGCCTGGCGTTCGGAGGCCTCCTGGTTGGCGATGGCGATGGCTTCGTGGATCCGCTTGCCCTCGTAGATCAACTCGATCATGCGGGCGAAGTCCTCGGGGGGGATGCCGGGCGGGGTGGTGGCCCGGGTCCCCAGGGCGGTCATGGCCATCTGCTCCATCTCCTCGATGACCAGTTGGCGCTCCTCGCCCTCGGGGTCGGCCACATGGGGGTGCATGCGCCGGGCCGTCTTGGCCGCCACCAGGCGGGCGCCGAGCATCTGCCCGATCACCTGGGTGGCGTTGATGTCGTCCATGCCCGGGATCGGGTAGAAGACCCGGTTGTCGACGAACACCTCGCCGTCGCGGTCCAACTCGACGTGCTCGCCGGGCACGAACTCGGCGGCCCCAGGGTCGAGCGGGGAGAACACCGAGTAGCGCCGGGTGGGCCAGCGCACCCGGAAGGCGCGCAGCAGCAGTTCGTTGGCGGCGGTCAGGTAGCGCTCGGCGACCCGGTGGAGTTCGGTGGTGCGGGGATCGAGCGCTGCGCCCATGAGGGCGTCGATGCCCCGCCCGGTGCGCAGCGCCCCGTAGGTCTCGCCGCCGGCCTGGGGGATCAGCCCCGAGGAGACCCGGAAGTTCCGCTCCAGGCGGTCCAGGGTGATCTTGTTGTTGGGGTCGGGGGTGCCCCGCATCTCGCCGATGGAGTCGGCGTCGACCACCCGGTTGACCTCGCCCGTGGCGCCGTCGTGCCATTCCCCGTCGACCAGCCGGGGGTTCTGGCCGGTCTTGGCCAGCACGAAGCGGTCGGGGAACACGCTGCGCTCGGTGGCCCGAATGTCGAGGTAGTTGAGCCGGGCCATCATGTCGACATGCCCGGTGAGGCTGGCCAACTGGGACACGATGCGGTCCAGGGTGACCCGCCGGGGCATCACGGCCGGGCACACGCCCAGGATGTTGGGGTAGCGGTCCAACTCGAAGGCCCAGCGCACCGGCTCCTGCACCCAGTTGTTGTAGGTGTCGCGCGGGCCGAGCACGCCGATGACCACCTGGTCGGCGTCGACCCAGCGAACGATGTCCCAGATCTCGCCCTCGTTCGAGGACGCCGGGGCTCCGGCGTGGGCGGGGCGGGGGAAGCGGGCCTGGGTCTGGGGGTAGCGCTCGTGCAGCCATTCCAGGCTCTTGCCGACGATGAAGCCCACGTTGGTGGGCAGGCTCATGTCCTCGGCGGCCTTGGGCTCGGGGTAGGCGCCGAGGGGGTCCCGGCACACGAGGCGGGGCTCGCGGGCGTCGAAGTCGAACACGACCTCCAGCGCGCTGACCGCGTAGCCGGCCAGGTGCCGGTACATGCGCCCGAGCAGCAGGTCCCACCAGGACTTGTCCCAGGTGTAGTAGAGCGCCTTGCGCCGTCGGGCGGCGAAGTCGGTGGAACGGACCCCTGACATCTTGGCCGGGTCGATGGCGGGCACGAAGATGTTGGGCGGGGTCTGCGCCGCGTACATGGCGGGATGGTCGACGGCATCGGCGATGAGCAGGGGGGCCAGGGATTCGAGGGGGATGTCGTCGTCGGGCTCGGGCACCGGGACCACCACGTCGGCGTTGTAGCGGTCGCGGATCTCCAGCATCCGGTCGAGCAGGGGCGACATGGACAGCCGGCGGCGGGCCATCTCAGCGGCGATGTCTTGCATGGTCATCACCATGAGCGGGAACCTCCCCGGACGCTGCGGTAGGGGCTGCGTCGCCGCGAGGTGCGGGCACGGCGCCGCAGGGGGGACGGGGCCGAGCGGAACACCTCGCCGTCGATGAGGGGGTGCACGGGCGTGTCGCGCACGGCCCGCCACTGCCGGTACGCGAACCACAGCGCCATCACCAGGTCCTGGGGCAGCTTGGCGCCCCTGACCCAGGGCCGCCACATATGCAGGTGGTCGAGCAGGGGGGCCATCTCCTTGCGGGAGGCCTCGTCGGCCCAGGGGATGGTGATCTCCTCGCGGATCATGGCCATCTGCATGGAGGGCACGCCGATGTCGGGGTCGGCCTTGTCCCGGCCGGTCGAGTTGGGCANNCCCGAAGCGGCGCTGCAACTCGATCATGCGGTCGTCCTGGATGAGGCCCTTCTGGAAGGCCTTGTCCTCGATGACCACCAGGTTGACCACGGACTGGGGGGTCGTGAAGCGGTGGCAGTAGTCCTCGATCAGCCCGACGATCTGGGAGTACTTGGACAGCCCGAACTGCAACTGGCAGGCGAGCACCTCCAGGCGCTTGGGGCGGGCCGCCGCTGCCAGCACGGCGTTGCCGCCGCCCACGGCCGGGTCGCAGGTGATGATGACGGGCACGGCCTCGATCTCGCCCGGGGCGATGCGGGCCGTGTCGTTGTGGTCGAGGGGTCGGGGGTCGGCGACCACCGAGCGGGTCTCGTCGCGCATGGAGGTGGTGGTCGCCTCGTCGAAGGTCATCGAGGCGGCCGCCTCGGGGCGCTGCATGTAGTTGCGCGCCCAGGCCTGCTCGCCGACCCGGTAGCGCAGGGCGGCGTAGCGGAACCGGTGCAGGCCTTCGATGAGAACGCCGCCGTCGTCGTACCGGTCGTACTTCTCGGGCCACAGGAACTTCACGCCNNGTCTCGGGCTTGTCCATGGCGGGCTTGGTCTCGGGGGTGGGCCAGGGCGGGCTGTCGGACACCTCGTATGCGGGCAGGCGGATGATGCGGTCAGGGAGGTGGGCGTCCATCATCTGGCGGTAGACGTCCCACTCGCCGACCCGGGTGCCGATGATGACGGTGCGCCCGAACATGGAGGGCCGGGACAGGAAGCTCTGGGAGATGATCTCGAAGTACTTCTGGGACAGGTCGAGGGACTTGACGTCCTGGACGTCGTCGAGGAGCAGCAGGTCGCACCGGGTGCCCTGGACCCGCCCAGTGAGGCCCACGCAGTTCATCGAGTAGTCGCGCTCGTCGCTGGCCCGCTTGTCGCGGATCGAGAACCGGCGCGCCCCCCAGACCTGGGAGTCCCGGCGGCCCTCGGGCACGAAGGGGCCGAAGTCCTGGGCGATGGAGGGGGTGGGGCCTTCGGGTTCCAGGCGCTCCCGGACCCGGCTGACGACCTTCTCGCCGTGGTCGACGGTCTCTGAGCCCACGGTGATGCGGAAGCTGGCGTCCTCGACCAGCTTGTAGGTGCACCAGTCCTCCAGCAGCGTGGTCTTGCCGTGCTCGGGCGGGATGAGGATGAGGGTGACCTCGCCCGGCTTGGCTTCCTCGATCGCCGTGGCGATCTGCTGTTGGAACCAGGTGGTCTCCATGCCCAGGTAGCACTGGCGGAACGAGATGAAGGTCCCGTCGTAGATGCGGTGGGCATGGCGGGCGCGCCGGCGCGCCTCGTCGACGCGGGGACCGAAGTCCGGGAAGCGCTCGCGCCAACGCGAGTAGGCGCTCCAGCCGATACCGAGGGCCTTGCAGGTGTCCTTGGAGGTGTCCCCGGTGTCAGCGACGTGCGCTATGAACCGCTCGCGCCGCCGGGCGGCGTCGAGGGATGTGCGCCGGTTGTACCGGTGCACGGTCGGGCGCTCTCCCTGGGCCATACGAGCCCAGAGAGTAACTGTGACTCAGGTCACATGAACAACCGTGGGCAGCCCCGAGGACGGTCGAGCACCGGCAGGAGTACGCGCTTGCGTCCCCGAGGCGCCCACGGGCCGGGTGGCTGGGGGGTCTCCCGGACCCGGCGATCCTACTCGCAGTAGGCCCGCAGCTTCTCCACGGCCGTCGAGGCGCTGGCTTCCCAGAACAGGTCGTCAGTCTCCCCTGGCGTGAGCCCGAGGAGACCCTGCGCGTACAGCGGCACGTTGGCGCGCCCTTGGTCCGTCCACACCTGGTGGGCACGCCGGGAGTCCTCGTCCCAGTCCGGGTCGGCGCCTGCCAGCAGCGCTGCCCATCCGGCGATGCAGGCGTGGGTGCCGCAAGCGCTGTCGAGCAGCCAGATGCCCTGCCGGTGGGCCTCGGGCGTGGCCTCGATCTGGGCGAGCACCAGCTTGCGCCGCTCGATGTGCCCGGCGGCCAGGAACTCGGTGGGTGTGCAGACCCTCATTCGGCTTCTCCCCTGCGCAGCGTCTCGGCCGTTCCCATGAGGGCGGCGTAGACCTCCTCGAAGCGGCGGCCCTCGGCGTCGTTCCACCAGGTGATGTGGGTCGCCGTCCGGTGGCAGTCGATCCAGGGCTTGGTGTTGCGTGTCCGCTCACCGAACCCGAGATGGCGGGCCAGGGCGTCCTGGGCCTCCATGAGTTCGCGTTCCTCGGCTACGGCCGGGTCGTCGGACAAGATGACCTCGGCGAGCGCCCCGACCATGCAGCGCGCTTCGCCCCTGCGCATGTGCAACTGGCACCAGCCGTGGTCCTCCAGGTACCAGGCGGCGTCTTCGAGGTGATCGGCGATCTTGCTCATAGGGGCCACCATTCGTCCGCGTAGTAGATGAGGGCACCGATGATCACGAAGACGATCACGGCCCAGGCCTCGATCATGGCCACCATCATGGGCTCGGGCGGCCACGGAGCGCACCGTGATCTTGGTCACACGGCCCGAGCGCTGCGCTCGAAGGCCTCGCGGCGCCGGGTGGTGCCCGCCGGCAGGCGGTGCCGCCAGTCGGGGCGGGGGTAGGAGTGCGGGCGGGGCCGGGACCAGCGCCCGGCGCTGGGGGGGTGGCTGTTGGTCAGCCGGCAGGGGCAGTCACAGTGCCCGGCGCAGTACCGGTGGCAGCGGGTGGACAGGATCTGGCACCAGACGCAGGTCTCCATCACCTGATCTTGTGGCCCCCCAGCGCCCCTGACAAGGTGTTCTATGTCACCCCGACCACCCTGCGGCAGGTCCGACCTCATAGCGCCACTGCCAGTGGCCGGGGGCGGGGCCATGGGCCACCTCCCAGGCGGCCGCCCCCGGGCGCTTGGGGCCGAGGGAGAACACGAACAGGTTGACCACCATGTGGTCGGTGACGCCCACCACGATCGCCGGGCACCAGTCGGGCGACTCCTCGTCCTGGCCCTGGGCCAGCAGCACGATGTCGCCCAGGCGGGGCACCGAGGTGCTCACAGGTCGGCCCGGCGCATCAGGTCGCCCAGGTGCTCGTTGTGGGCCGACACCTGGATGTGCAGGGTGATGATCCGCTCGGCGAGCGGGCTGCGCCCCGGCCGGCGCATGCTGTCGGTGGTCTCGGTGGGGATCTCGGGTCCCAGCACGGTGGTGAAGGCGCTGTAGACCTCGGCGAGGGTCTCGGTGAGGCCGTTCACGGCCGTCTCCAACTCGATGAGCGCCGTGGCGGCGCCCATGTAGGTCTGGTCAGGCTCGGCCCTCAGCATCTTGCGGCTCCTCGCTCTCGGCGGCGGTGGGGGCGTAGACGTGCCACGCCCGGCCCGCATCGTAGGCGAAGCCGTCTGGCAGGTCGGCGAAGGCGCCGAAGGTGCCGGCGACCGCCTCGGGGTCCTCGTCCAGGCCCTGTTGGGCGAGATCGGAGCGGATCTGGCCGATGATGTGCCCCGGCAGACTTGACCTGAGGCGGGAACGGGACGCATCATCGGCCATCAGCCCGTCAGGCTAGCCGGGGAAGGGAAGCACCGTTGGGCACACCGGGACGCCAACAGGCAGCCAGGCGCTACGCAGAGGCCCGCGGGCACACCAAGCGCTGCGAGGCCTGTGGGGCGATCCCCGTGCCGGAACGCTCGGTGCTGTGCCGCACCTGTGCGCTGCACGACCCGGAGGCGGCGTGAAGGGCTCCGACGCCGAGTACGCCCGCCGCCTGGCGCTGCGGGACGCACGGCGCGCCCAGGTGCGCCGCCAGGCAGGGTTCAGCGACGAGCCCGCCCACCTGATCCGTGGCGCATCCGCTGGTGGCACACCCATCAGCGGCAAGGGCAAGGGTTCCAAGGGGGGTGGTCGGGCACGCCGGTGACCACAGCGGCCCGTTCACCCGGGTCGTGTTGCCGGCGAGACCGGAGCGCCCGAAGGGGACACGGACAGTCCCCCGGGATCCCCCTGCCGATGGCGGGCTGTGACGCCGAGAAGGCGGGTCCGGGTGCCCGGCGCCTCGCAACGCACAGCCAGTGCGGCCGGCCAGGCGAAACAGCCAACAACCCGAACCGAACCTGGGTGACACGGCCATCCCCCCGGGCAGCGGTTGGGACGTGCCGTAGCGCCAAGAGCGAGACGAAGGGAAGGTCCGGTCCCTCCCTGCCCCCAGGGAACCGGTGGACCGCCACCAGGGGGCGAAGCCCCCGAAAGGCAGCCTCGTTGCACCCCCCGTGTGGCCGTGTGGGTGCACCCGAAGGGTGAACGCCCAGGTCAGCGCCCGCAGGCCGTGGTCGTGGCCAAGCGACAACGATACCGGCGCTGCGGCCCCGGTCAAGGCACACCCCCCGGTGTTAGGCGCGCCTAACACGGCGGGGTAGGGGACCCTAATTAGCTATATTGGCTCCGCCGAATAGCGTCTATGGGGCGTACCTACTTCGGGTCTATGGCGGGTCCCGGCTAACGTGTATGGCCACCGGCGGGTACCGGCTATGACACCCGTGATCATCGCTCAATAGCGCACGCCTGCCACGCTGTATTGTGAGCGCCGTTGCGCAGCAATGGCGCTGACCGCCGAAGGCGGAATCGTTCGTGGCACTCACGCTCAATGCCCGATCGTATACAACGCAAATGCCTGTGGGCGCCGCTGTGGCCCGGGTGGNNCGCTACACTTGGGGCCTCGGGGGGCGAGCGCCTCCCAGTGGAGGGTAGGACCGATGAGAACCGATGATCCTGTGATCGGCCGGGCGCGCACCGCTGCCTGGTTGGGTCACCACTACGGCCCGGACGCAGCCGAGGCGTTCGGCACCGCGTTCGACCAGGGATGGTCGGCTGCGACGCTCGGGGGCGAGCGGTGGGGCACCGAGTACCACCTGCTGGTCGGCCTGGTCTGGCGTTCGGTCGGCGACGGGAACCTCACCCCGCAGCGGGGGACGATGACGTTGGTCGCCTGGCGCGACGGGGCGATCGCTGCCCGACGCGATCGGGGGTGGGCGCGATGACGCCGGAGACCGCGATCACCTTGGTGAACGAGTCACTGCGGACGCCGCCGGACGTGCGGGTCGACGCGAGCGACTACGCCCACCGCCATGAGGCTGCGATCAAGCTCACCGTGACGGTGCTGGGAGCACCTGCCAGCGAACGTGAGCATGCGCCCGGCTACGCGCTGCGTGTCGACGCAGAGGCACGCTTCATCCTGCCAGTGGGGCCCATCGCCGACGCCGCCGACCTCGTGGG
>JABAOG010000405.1_pt1 | contig 24467 bp, 26 predicted proteins | sample 7062131 | NCBI WGS metagenome assembly JABAOG01 (sample SAMN14538629, study PRJNA623070) | marine sediment metagenome | biome: marine biome [ENVO:00000428]; feature: marine pelagic biome [ENVO:01000023]; material: deep marine sediment [ENVO:00002113] | place: India: Arabian Sea | collected... | reverse complement strand
CTCGATGCGGAGGATCCGGAGGGTCTCTCTCGGCTCGTCGGCGAATGGCGGTCCGTCGGGGTCTTCGAACGACAGGGCCAGGGTCGAGCTCGGGATCGCCAGGGCTCCCCGGGCGGGCTCGACCGGCGTCCGTACCGCCCCGGTCGTGGCCCGCAGCCGGAGCGAGGCCACGCTCCCCAGGGGGAGCACGCCGCCCAGGGCGGCCGTCACCCCGAGCCGGGTCACCCCGTCCTCTAGACCGGGCACGCCCATGAGCGCCGCATCCGTCCGCCAGCGGGTGGCCACGGCTCCCAGCTCCAGATAGGGTCGCAGGCGCCGGGTCGTGGGCAGGCGGAACCGGAGCGCCGACTCCAGCGACAGGACCCGGAGGTCCACGGACTCGGCATCGCTTACGGCCCTCACGGTCGTGACGAAGAGCTCCTCCTCGCCCTCGTACTCCGGTCGGAGTGAGGCCCGGGTCAGGCCGGCGCCGATCCGCACCGCCCAGACCGGCGTGAGCGAGACGATCGCCGAGGCGCCGGCGTGGAGCCCGCCGTCCACGGACAGGACCCGCTTCAGGATTGCGGTGTCCAGCGGCGCGCCTCCCGCGTCCGTGCGCAGGGCCCGCACCGGCTGCGACTGGATCTCTCCCAGCCCCGCCGTTCCCACGGTGACGGCCAGGGAGAAGCGCGGGGCCGGGGGGGGTGGAGGCGCCGGCGCGGCGAGCGTGTCCTGGGTCGGCGCGGCGAAGGGGTCGGGCGTCGGCGCGCGGGAGTCGGGCTCCTGGCCCCGGACGCTCCCGGCCGCCAGCGCGACCAGGAGGAGTCCCCGGGCGAGGCTGCGCCCCACCACGTCAGGTTCTGGCGGCTGCCGGCGAGCCCGGGCCGCCGGAGCCCGGCGCGTCCGTGCTCACCGGTCGGGGGGTGCTCCGTGTGCGCTGCCAGATGACGGCGGCCACGAGCACGAGCACCATGCTGGCGATCTGGGAGGTCGTGAGGCCCAGGAGGACATGGTCGGTCTTCGCCCGTACGAACTCCACGGCGAATCGCTCGACGGCGTACATCACCAGGTAGAGGGCGAAGAGCCGACCCGGGCGGAGCGAGCCGGAGAGGCGCCAGAGGATGGCGAACATGACCAGCGCCGCGGCGATCTCGTACAGCTGGGTCGGGTGCACGGCCAGCACCGCCGTGTCGGGGATGTCGGCGGGGATCTGGGTGCCGATGGAGCGGAAGTACCCCGCGGTGGTGGGAGGGTATCCCTCCGGGAACGCGATCCCGACCCAGGAATCCGTGGGTCGCCCGTAGTCGTCACCCACGAGGAAGCAGCCCAGGCGTCCGACCGCGTAGGAGATGGCCAGCGCGGGGGCGGCGGAATCGAACGTCTTCGCCAGCGGCAGGCTCCGGCGACGGATCTGCCAGTAGAACGCGGCGACCCCGCCGATGAAGCCGCCGTACCATACCAGCCCACCCCGGTTCGTGAGCTCCCGGAGGGGGTCGGCCAGCAGGTCGTCGATATGGAGGCCGACGTAGTACAGCTTGGCCCCGAGGATTCCACCCACGGCGATCCAGAGGAGCATGTCCCACGCGACCTCCGGGTCCATCCCCCGCTTCTCGAACTGCCGCGCCAGGACCCATGCCCCCACCACGAACGAGAGGAACATCATCAGGCCGAACGAGGTGACCGTGAAGTCGCCGATCGTGAACAGGTGGGGATACATGAAGCTCCGGGTGGTTCTGCTGAGTTCTTACTCCCGTCGGCCCGACGCGCCGGGCCTCGCCGCCGCCCACGGCGCCGGCACCCATCCGCAACGGGGTCTTAACCCGGAGAATCTAGCGCCGGGCGTAGGGGTCCGCCACGGGCCCTCGGCCCGTCACGACGCGTGCTCGATCTCGTCCGGGCTCTCGGCGAGCTCCGCCGTCTCCTCGGCCGGTGCGGTCCATCGACGCACGGCCACGACGATGAGGCCCGCTCCGCCCAGCAGCGCGAGCGCCGGCAGCAGGTAGACGACGAGGTTGAACCCCCGGGCCGTCGGCTCGAGAAGCACCCACTCGCCGTACTTGCTGACGAAGTACTGGCGCACCTCGTCATCCGTGGCGCCTGCGGCGACCTGGGCCCGGATCAGGTCCTTCATGTCCTGGGCGAGGGGCGACGGCGAGTCGTGGATGGAGAGCCCCTGGCACACCGGACAGCGCAGTTGATCGGCCAGGGCGGTGGCCCGGGCCTCCAGGGCGGAATCCGCCAGCGGACCGCTCCGGCTGGTCCGGAGCCCCTCCATGTCGGGCTCCTGGGCCTCCACGGGCCCGGTTTGGCCGGCGCCGACCCCCAGGAGCAGCACGGCCGGGAGCCAGAGGGCGAGCCGGCGGCGCCTCATCGGCCCACCTCCTCGCCGGACCCCGCGTCCGCCGCGGGCTGCTCGGCGAGCATGGCCTCGATCTCCGTCACCAGCAGCGTCTCATCCACCGCGCTGAACACTTTCCGGCGGACCGTGCCGTCGGGGGCGATGAAGAAGGTCTCCGGGACCCCCACGAGACCGTAGTCGATGGCCACGCGCTGCCCCGGGTCCAGCAACGCCGGGTAGCGCTGCCCCCCCAGCTGCCGGATGTAGCTCCGGACGGCCGGCGGCTCGTCGTTGTAGACCACGCCGAAGAACCGTACGTTCCGGTCCTCGTAGCGCCGGGCCACGCGCTGGAGCGCCCGGTGCTCGATCCGGCACGGCACGCACCAGGACGCGAAGAAGTTCAGCACCACGATGTCCCCCCTCAGGTCCGTCAGGCGCACCGTGTCCCCCGTCACGTCCTCCCCCTCGGGCGTCGGCCCCGAGAGGGCCATGACCGGGAGGGCGAAGTCCGGCGCCGGGCGGTCCACCAGCGGTGACGGAATCAGCCGGGGGTCGCCCCGGCGAAGTCCGAAGGTGAACAGCAGGATCAACGGGATCACCACCAGCATGGCGATCCCGGCGCGCTTCCAGCTCATGCCGCGACCCCCTCACGGGGCCGGCGCCTCCGCGCGCCCGGGCCGCCCGGTCCGGGGGTCCGCCGGACACCGTAGTCGTCCGCCCGGCGGCTGCGGTACTGGAGCGCGACGAAGGCGCCCGTACCGATGATCAGCGCTCCGACCCAGATCCACCCGACCAGCGGCTCGACCAGCGCCCGGATCGTGACCGTCTCCCCGTCCTCCTGGAAGGCCATGAGGGTGAGGTAGAGATCCTCGTGGGCGCGGGTCCGCACCGCGGGCGTCGCGATGGGCTGATCGCTCATGCGGTAGTAGTTCAGCTTCGGTCGGAGTGTACCGATCTGGCGCTCGTCCTTCAGGACGGCCAGCTCGGCCGTGATGGAGAAGCGGCGGGCCTCGTCGGACCCCCAGATGTCGTCGAACCGGAGCGTGTAGTCGCCGACCTCGGCGGTCTCCCCCCGGGACAGGGTGAACTCGTGGTCGAGGGTGAAGGACGACGAGGCGATGATCCCGACGGAGACGATCAGGATCCCCAGATGGGCGATGTAGCCGCCATAGCGGCGGCTGTTGGCCATCACGAGCCGACCCGCGGCGGACAGCGGGTTCTCGCCATGGGCCCGCATGCGTGCCCGCATCCCGATCCAGAGCTCGCCCAGGTTCGCCGTGATGGCGAACGCAGCCAGGGCGATGCCCAGGAGGGCCAGGAGGTGGCGGCCGCCCACCGCCATCCACACCACCGCGCCCAGGACGCCGACGACCCCGGGCACCACGAACCGACGGAAGTGCTTCTCGGTGGCCTGACCCCAGGGCAGGACCGGCCCGACGCCGACCAGGAAGATGAGCATGACCGCCAGCGGCAGGGTCATCCGGTTGAAGAACGGCTCGCCCACCGTCACGCGCACTCCCCGGATCGCTTCCGCGACGAGGGGGAAGAGGGTTCCGAGCAGCACGGTGAACGTGAAGGCCGCCAGGACCAGGTTGTTGAGCAGGAACACCGTCTCCCGTGACGCGGCGGACTGCAGCCGTCCCGTGCTGCGAAGCTCCTCGCTGCGCCCGGCGATGATGGCGACGCTGGCCATGAGCGTGAGGGCGATGAAGCCGAGGAAGTAGTAGCCGATATCGCCCTCGGCGAAGGCGTGGACCGAGGACAGGATCCCGCTGCGCGTCAGGAACGTGCCCAGGATCGTCAGCAGGAAGGTCGCGATGATGAGGCTGACGTTCCACACCCTGAGCATCCCCCGCCGCTCCTGGACCATCACCGAGTGGAGGAAGGCGGTGGCGGTGAGCCACGGCAGGAACGAGGCGTTCTCCACCGGGTCCCAGGCCCAGTAGCCGCCCCAGCCCAGCACCTCGTACGACCACCACATGCCGGCCACGATGGCCAGGGTCAGGAACGCCCACGCCGTCAGGGTCCAGCGGCGGGTGACCCGCAGCCACCGGTCGTCGGTCTGGCGGGTGATCAGCGCGCCGATGGCGAACCCGAACGGCACCACCATCCCCACGTATCCGAGGTACAGGAGCGGGGGGTGCACCGCCATGAGCCAGTGGTTCTGGAGCAGCGGGTTCGGCCCCGGGCCATCGGCCGGCACCGGGAACACCGGCTGGAACGGGTTCGCCGGCCCGACCAGCAGCAGGTAGAAGAAGGCACCCACGATCAGCATGGTGCCCGTGGCGACGGCGAAGAGGTCGTTGTCGCGGGCCCGGTGCAGGTAGACCACGGCGGCGGTGAAGCCGGCGAGGATCAGCCCCCAGAAGAGGATCGAGCCTTCCAGCGAGCTCCACAGCGAGATGATGGTGACCCACGTGGGCGTGGCGCGGCTGCCGACCTGGGCCACGTACGAGATGCTGAAGTCATGGGTCAGCAGGGCGTAGACCATGCCGAGGTTCGCGGCCACCATGAGGCCGAAGATGGCGTAGGCCGCCCCCCTGGCGCTTGCCACAAGCGACCGGTTGCGCGTGCGGACGCCCCAGAAGGCCGCCGCCGCGCCGTAGATCGCGAGTCCGAGCGAGAGCGTCGAAGCGCTGAATCCCAGGAGTCTGATCACGGCCCACCGTCCTCACGGATCAGCGTCTCGTACGCGTCCACGGGACGGTGCCCCTCGGGCGGGGCCTTGTACTCGTTCGAGTGCTGGACCATCAGGTTCGTGGATTGGAAGACTCCCTCCCGGTGGTAGGAGCCCTCGACGACCACGCCCATCGTGTCCTTGAACATCGCCGGCGGCGCGCCCGAGGAGTGGACCAGCAGGGTGTCGGTCCCGTCCGTCACCCGGAATCGCAGGTCCAGCGCCTCGGCGTCCCACTGGATGGAGCCGGGGACCACCTGACCGCCGAGTCGCACCGGCTGGTCGTAGGCGGCGTCGCCGCGGGCCAGCAGCTCCGAGGGCGTCAGGAAGTAGACCAGGTTGCTGCCCAGCCCGCCCCAGATCAGGTATCCGAAGCCGCCCAGCACGAGAATCGTGCCCAGCAGCCCGATCGTCTTCTTGTTCACCCCTCACCTCCCAGTTCCGCCGCGGTGTCCTTGGCCCGCCGGTTCAGGACGAGCAGCCGTGCCGCGTACCCGATGAGCCCGATCCAGGTGACCGCGTAGGCGGCGATGACGAAGTTCCAGACGTTCGCGTCAGACATGCAACTCACTCCCCTCCAGTACGGCCTCCTCGTGGAGCGCCTCCGCGCGGCGCTGGATCCGGGCCGCCCGGTAGCGCCACGCCACGAACGCGATCAGCACCATCAGGAACGCGATGGCGTTCGCCCGCAGCGCCCACTTGTAGATCGGCGTCAGCGTGTCCGGCGTCGACTGCACCTGGTGCAGCGTCCGCCACCAGCGCACCGACATGTACACGATGGGGACGTTCAGCGCGCCGAAGATCCCGACGCCGGCGCTCCAGGTGGCCCGCCGCTCCGGGTCCTCCGTGAAGGACCGCAGCGACAGGTAGCCGACGAAGATGATGAAGAGCACCGCCGTGGACGTGAGCCGCGCGTCCCAGGTCCACCAGGCGCCCCACGCCCACCGCCCCCAGATGGACCCGAGCACGAGCGTCAGACCCGTGAACAGCGCGCCGATCTCCGCGGCCGAGGCCGCCAGCAGGTCGGAGCGCTCCGTCCGCTTCCACAGGTAGACCACGCTGGCCCAGAACACGATGAAGAACGCCAGGAACGCGTTCCACGCCGCCGGCACGTGGACGTACATGATCTTCTGCGAGTCCTGGTAGTCCTCGGCGGAGGGCGAGTACGTGAAGCCGTACCACTGGGCCACGATCACCGCCACCGGCGCGACCACGCTGAGGATCACCAGCCACGCGGGCGCCCGGTCCTCTCGAAGGGCTTTCAGGTCTTGCATCTCACTCCTCGATAACGGCGCCGAACGCCAGGATCGACGCACCCAGGAAGATGGTGTCGAAGGCCAGGAGCAGCCGGATCCAGCGGCCCGCATCGCCCATGGCGTCCCCGGCCAGGAGCGCGGCCGTCGCCTCCACCGCGGCCACGAGCACGGGGACCAGCATCGGGAACAGCAGGAGCGGCAGGAGCACCTCCCGGGCGCGGCTCCGGCTCGCCATGGAGGCGTAGAACGTGCCCAGGGTCACGAACCCGAGGGTGCCCAGGAAGATCACCAGCGCCACCAGGCCCAGCGTCCCCGTCAGCGGCATGTCGTAGAGGATGATGGCCAGGGGGACGAGGACGGCCTCGACCAGGAGCACGAAGACCAGGTTCGCCAGAAGCTTGCCCAGGAAGATCGAGCTGCGGGCCCCCGGATACAGCAGGAGCGTCTCCAGCGCTCCGCCCTCCAGCTCCACCTGGTAGGAGCGGTGGAAGGCCAGGTTCCCGCTGAAGAGGACGGTGAGCCAGACGATCCCGGCCGCGGCGGCCCGCAGCGAAGCGGTGTCGGGACCCAGCGCGAAGCCGAACATCAGCAGCATCAGGGCGGCCAGGAAGACCACCGCGTTGAAGTTGGCCTTCGACCGGCGCTCCGTGGTGAGGTCCTTCCAGGCCACGGCGCCGACCCGGCTCATCTCGGATCGCACGCTCATCGCACCACCTCGGCCCTCAGTCGGGGCTGAGCGGCGGGGCCCGGAACGATACGGCCTTCCTGGAGCGTGACCACCTCGTCCACCACCTCCGCCGAGCGCTCGGGATCGTGCGTCGCGACGAGGGCGATCCCGCCCCGGTCCGCCGTCGCCCGGACCATCCGGTTCACCAGCTCGATCCCGTCCGCGTCGAAGCTCGCGTACGGCTCGTCCAGCAGCAGGAGCCGGGGCGGGCGCATGACCAGCCGGGCCAGCGCCAGCCGCCGGGTCATGCCGGAGGAGAACCCGCCCGCCCGCTCATCGGCGGCGTAGGACAGGCCCACCCGCTCCAGCGCCGCATCCACCGGGACCGCCCCGTCCCCGCCCCACATGCGGCGCGCGAACTCGAGGTTCTCCCGGGCCGTCAGGTCCCCGTACACGCCCGGCGCGTGGTACAGGGCGCCCACGTGGTGGCGGATCGCGTCCGTCTCCTTCCGCAGGTCGTGGCCGAAGATCCGGCCGCCGCCCCGGGTCGGACGCAGCGTCGTGGCCACGATCCGGAGCAGCGTCGTCTTGCCGCTCCCGTTGTGGCCCATCAGCGCCAGCGCGGTGCCGGGCACCACCCGCAGCGAAGCCCCACGGAGCGCCCAGCGACGTCCGAAGCGCTTCGCCACACCCTCTACGTGAATGCCGTCCTTACCCACGCCGGCGCCTCCCTGCCGCGTCGCATGTCTGCTTCGAGCCCGAAGATAGCCGCATTGATACCGGGGTTCAATCCCGGAAAAGCCCGCTCGATCGTGCGGGAAACCTACGCATCCCGGGGTGGGGAGATCCCCGGACGGCCGTGTGGGAAAAGCGCGGACGCCGGCGCGCCGGGTCGCGAGCCGGCATCCCTCGGCGGGGCGGCCGGGCGGACCGGGTCCTCCGGGCCGGGCTCAGAAGGTCAGTCGAGCCCCGATGCCGCCGAAGAAGCTCCCCCCCTCGACACCGTCGAGGGTGGGCTGCCGGGGCGGCAGGCCGGCGTCCTGGAAGAGGCCGAGGTCGACGACCTGGGTCGCTTTCTGGTATCCGATCTCCCCGACGATATCGAGGAGGAGGAGGCTGACCCCGACGTTGCCGTGCACGTTCCAGGCGGCGGTGGTGAGCTCACCCTGGACGCCGTTCGCGGTGCCGAGGCGGACGTCCTGGTCGCCGCGGCACTGGCCGGCGGGGCAGACCAGGACCCAATCGAAGGCCACATCGCTGGAATAGATGTCGTACCCGGCGCCCGCTGCCAGGTCGAAGAGGAGGAACCCCTTGCTGATGCCCGCGCGGAGGCTGACCGTCGAGAGGTCGGCGGTGAACTCCGCGGGGTCGTCGGAGTCGGGGTCGTCCAGGTCGCCGAAGGAGGCGTCGCCGAGCATCGTCCGGTACATGGCGGAGACGGAGAGTCCCGGCAGGACGAGGCCCTGCTTGAGGATACCCACGCGGGCACCCACGCCGGCGTTCACGATCCCCTCCCCGAGCCCCACTTTCCGGACCACCGGGAGGTAGGAGAGGCTGCCCAGGAGGTCGATGGCGCCGAACCCACCCAGGGTGGGCCCCGCCTGGATGCCGTTGAACAGCCCGACCACCACGTCCCCCTGGAACGAGCCGATGGGGACGTCGGCAGTGCCCATGGGGTTCAGGACGCCGGCGTCGTCGAGGCGGGCGACGAACCCGTCCAGCAGATCCGGCGCGTCGGCGAAGGTGCCGTTCAGCCGGGCGGTCACGCTGATCCGCGGCACGGCCCCCAGGCGTCGGCCGATGGTGGTGGCCGTGCCCAGGGTGTGCGCGCCCCCGGAGAATGCGATCCCCATGGTCGGCTGGACGACGGCGAGGGCGTCGACGACCTGCCCGCAGAGGTATCGGAACTGGGCGGTGACCTCGGCGGGCACGCCGCCCGGGATGGCGGGGTCCGCGACCGCCTCGAGGGACGCGCAGGATTCCAGCAGCGCTTCCTGACCGGCGGCCGGGGCCGCCAGGCCGAGAGCGAGCACGGACGCGGCAAGGCNNGGGCCCAGGGAGAGTGACCGGCGGCGGTCCCCGATCGTGGACCGCCGCCAGTTTGCGCCACGGGTGGGGCGGCTGTCAAGCGGGCGCCTGGGTCATCCGTCGCCGCCGAACTCGACGGCGGGGGCCGTTTCCACGCCCTCGGGCGCCTCGAAGGGCTCCTTCCGGTCCGCCCCGATGACCCGCGCGGTGAGCGTCTGCGGGAAGCGGCGGACGTACGTGTTGTACTGCTGGACGGATTCGTTGTAGTCGCGCCGGGCCACGGCGATCCGGTTCTCCGTCTCCGTCAGCTCGTCCTGGAGCGCGATGAAGCTCCGGTTGGCCGTGAGCTGCGGGTAGGCCTCGACGGCGACGTTGAGGAACAGCCGCAGGTTGTCGGCGACCTCGGCGCTGGCCCGCGAGAGCTGGTCCGTCTCCGCGCCCCCCTGGACGGCCTGAGCCAGCTGCTCCCGGGATCGGGTCAGGCCCGACCGGGCTTCGGCCACGCGCGTGAAGGTCTCCTCCTCGAACCGGGCCGCCTCCTCCACCGTGGCCACCAGGTTCGGGATCAGGTCGTTCCGGCGGAGCAGCTCCGCCTCGATGTCGGCCCGGCGCGCGGCGACGTTCTCGTCGAGCTCCTGGATCCGGTTGTAGCCACAGCCGGACAGGGGCAGAGCCAGGGCGAACAGCAGCATCGTGGTGCGCTTCATTCTCCATCTCCGTAGAGGGTGTCCACGTACTCGGCGGTCCGGGTCAGGACCTCGTGCACGCCCCGGACCAGAGGGTCGTCCACGTCCGGCTCCGGGACGTTCCGCTTGCTCCGGAGCTCCCAGAGCCGCCGCAGGGGGGCGGGGTCGGCGTCCACCAGGCTCGCGCCCCGCTCCAGGACGCCCGGTGTCGAAGGAGGCACGGGCTGCCCCGCCAGGCGCAGCGCCGCCCGGAGATAGGTCGCCACCGATGGCAGCGCCGTGAGCAGCAGCCGGCCGAGGTCCTGCGGCCGATCGGCGGCGGCGAGCGTCCCTTCCCGGAGATGGATCAGCTTGCCCCGGAGCTCACGCTCCGCCTGGAGCCGCAGGTCGTGGTCCCGGACCTCCGCGCCGGCCAGCGGGTCCTCCCCGTGGAGCACCTCCCGGTCCGCGAGCATGTCCGCCGTCTCGATGGCGAAGGCGTCCCTCGCCGCCCGCCACTCCTCCCCGGTGAGGACCAGCGGCAGCGCACGCTCCGACTCCAGCCACTCCCGGGCCAGGGGCGCGAGGCGACGGAGCAGCTCGCCGTCCACCCCGTCCACCAGCACCAGCAGGTTGACATCGCTTACCCCGCTCACGGGCTCGCCCCGGGCCACCGACCCGTGGAGAACGACGCTCTCGAGCCGATCCCCCAGGGCCCCGGCCAGCTTGCCCGTGAACTCCTGCGCCTGCGATCTCAGTCCGCTCATTCTCACCAGCTCCCGGATACGCCGCCACCGCCGAACCCGCCTCCGCCGCCGAACCCTCCGAACCCGCCGCCGCCGAACCCCCCGCCGCCGAACCCGCCCCGACCGTGTCCTCCGCCCATGGGGAACGGGAAGAACACGGGAAACGCGCCCCTCCTGCGGCGTCGACCGAAGAAGAAGAAGAGGAGGAGGAACAGGACCAGGTAGAAGACCATGCTCCCGCCGCCGTCGTCCTCACGCTCCGGGCCGTCGGGGGGCGCGAAGTCCCCCGTGAGCGCGAAGCCGAACTCCTCGGCGTACTCCCGGGCCAGGGCCGTGACGCCCGCGTGGATCCCCCGGCCGTAGTCCCCCGCCCGGAACGCGGGCAGCACGTGGTCATCCCGGATCCGTCCGGCCTCGGAGGCGGTGATGAAGGTGGTCGTGTTGGTACCCGTCTCGATGCGGAGCTCCCGCTCGGTCGGCGCCACCAGGAACACCACCCCCGTATTCCGGAACCGGTCGCCCGCCTCCCCCTCCCGGCCGATCCGCCATTCCCGGCCGATCTGGAGCCCCACCTCCGTGATGGGTCGTCCCTCGAGGGACGGCAGCGTGACCACCACGATCTCGCCCCCGGACCGGGATCGCACCTCGTCGATCACCCGCTGAATGCGCGCCTCGTCCTCCGCGGGAATCACGTCCGCGAAGTCGTTGATGTAGCCCACCGGATCCGGAAGCTGGACTTGCGCCGACGCGGGGACGTGCGGCAGCAATGCGACCAGGACGGTCAGGAAGCGTGGGCCCGGCACGGCGCGGTGCTCCTGGATCTCGGGGTTCGGTGATCTCGCGAGGCGAATGATAACCGTCCCGACCGCCGGCGGTAACCCGCCGGCTTCCGGCTGCCCCGCGAGGGGTCCGACCGCGAAGGGATCCGTGCGGCCGCGGGCGTCCGCAAACGGTGTGCGGGCCGCCCCGCCCGGACGGTGTGAACGGGCCCGGCAGGACTCGAACCTGCGACCCTCGGTTTAGGAAACCGATGCTCTATCCGACTGAGCTACGGGCCCTGGAAGCAGTCGAACGATGGCCCGCGGTGAGCTTCGGGTCAACCGTCGACCGGCCGGGTCCGCTTACTGCCAGGCCGTGAGGCGTGCTTGCCGCCGGAACCGGGGGCCCGTATGGTTCAAGAGAGCGAAACTGCTCGGCGATGCCCGAATTTCCTTCTTCGCCGGAAGCGCAGCAATGTCACAGCAGCACCCTGCCTGGCCTCCATTCTGGGCCCTCCTCGTTTCCATTCTGATCGGCACCGCGACGACGGCGTGCAAGGACACATCCGGTCCCGGTCGGACCCTCGTGTTCACGACCCAGCCGAGCACGGCGATCGCCGGGGAGGCAATGGCGCCGGCGGTCGAGGTCATGATCAGGGACGGGGACGGCAAGCCCCGTTCGGGGACCGTGACCCTGGAGCTGGATCCCAATCCGTGCGCCTGGGCCCTGAATGGCGGGGTGACCGCCCAGGTCCAGGACACCACGGCCCGATTCGCGAACCTGTCGATGGACAAGCCGGGGCGCGGCTACATGCTGCGAGCCAGCTCGGGCGAAGCGACCGCGGTGAGTCGGCCGTTCGATATCCTGAGCGACATCTCGGTGCCCGGGATGTACCTCGAGACCCTGCTCTGCCTGAAGCCCAACCCGCAGAGCGACAGCGAGGCCCTCACGTACGTGCCGGAGACCGACGCGTTCTGGATCGCCGATGACGACCATGGGTCCATCTACGAGGTGGAACGGGCCACGGGCGCGTACGTCACGGAGATCGAGCTGAGCACCATCCTCGATGCGTTCCCCGAGGCCGCCCAGTGCGATGACGGCGACGGCGATCCGAGCACGACCTGCTCGTACCTGGACAATTTCGAGCTTCTGACCTATGACCGCGCGGCCAGCGAGCTCTATCTCGTCAACTCGGTCGACATGTCGCCGCCGGACCGGCCGGCGATCTTCCGACTGGCCAAGGGCGACTGCGCGGCGTGCTTCGACCCGGTCGCATGGCAGCCTCTGCCGTTCGAAACCCGGTACTTGAGCGTCGTCGCCCGCGACGGCCAGATCCTGCTGGCGCTGAACGACCATCTCTACGAGTACGATTACGACACGAACCACCTGGCGACCGTCGACATGAACGGCGACTCGCTGCCGCCGGCCTACGAGACGTTCAGCGACGTGGTGGACATGAGCTTCGACGGGACGTCCATGTGGATCCTCACGGTCAACCGGGTCCTGCACCAGGTCGAGTGGGCCTCCCGCACCGAGGTGGCCACCTTCGATCTCGCCTCGTTCGGCTTCTCGCTGCCCCGCGGTCTCGCGGTGGTCCAGGACACCGTCTATATCCTCGAGGGCGACATCCCGAACCCGATCTACGTGCTTCGGCGGACCGAGCCCTGATATGCGTGAGGTCGAGCCGGCCCGCGCCAAGGCCCCCGGCGAGCACGCTACGAGGGTCGCGGCGTGGCATGCGCCTTGCCCACCCCCTTCCCCATGGCCGGACCAGAGAAAGTCAACCTTGCAAGGAGGTTCGATGCGCATCACCCGATTCATTCCGCTCGCCCTGCTCCTGACGGTCGTCACCGCCTGCGCCACGACGGTGCGGGCGCCCGTGGACACGGTCCCGGCCGGCAACTACCTGCTGGTGGATCCGGAGCCGGCGGAGTACACGGCCGTTGCGGTCAACCAGGGCGCGTACACCGTCCGCGTGGGCGACCAGGTGTGGTCCGGGAAGCACTGGCTGGACGGCGACGGTCGCTACCACATGGTGGACGACACGGGTCCCTGCGCCGGCATGGAGTCGGTCTGGACGTACGAGATGATGGGCAACCAGATTACCATGAACCTGGTCTCGGACGCCTGCACGACCCGCGAGTTCGCCGAGACGCAGACCTGGGAGCGGCTCTGATCTGAACCCCGGGGCCCCGCCGTGCGCGGGGCCCCGGCCTGTATCCCCCGGCGGCTTCCTCCGCCACTCCCGGCCGTCGCCGACCCGGCGACCGGTCGGCGGACGCTGGCGCGCGCCTCCCTGGCGCGGCGTCGGTTCCGGTCCGGGTGGGAGAGCCGGCGGGGGTTTCCTCATCCAGGTGCAGCCGCCCCGGGAGGGGGCCCCGCCCCGCCGCCCTCGCCTGTTCCCGGCCCTTGGTGTCCGGGCCCGGTCCACGCCGCGTCTTGACGCCTCCGGGTCGGGGACCGATCGTGACCCCCGCGGGGCCACGCCGACCGCGCGGGCCCGGCGCGCGGACCAACCGGAACCCAGGATGCCGAGGTGGTGATGTCGCACGCACGATTCGCCCGGGCTGGCCGGCTCGGGGTCGGGCTCATGCTCGTTCTCGCGGGGCTCGCCCTCCCGGACGCCGGATGGGGCCAGGGACTGGAGCGCCTGTTCTACTACGTCGACCGGGAGTCGAGCTTCGACAGCTTCCGGGAGCATGTCGGGGACATCGACATCGTGGCCCCGGTGGCCTACTCCGTGGACGAGGACGGCGTGGTCTGGGGGGAGGTGGACCCGGTCCTGGTCCGCCTGGCGCGGGAGCACGACATCGCCGTGATGCCGCTGATCCACAACCCGGGCTTCGACCAGGAGATGCTCCACGGCCTGCTGGAGAGCGATGCGGCGCGGGAGCGGACCATCGCGTCGCTGGTGGAGCTGTGCCGACGCCACGGTTTCGACGGGATCCAGTTCGATTTCGAGAACCTGCACATGAACGACCGGGACGCCTTCACCGCGTTCTACCGGGAGACGGCCCGGGCACTGCACGAGGCCGGGTTCCGCATCAGCATCGCCGTGGTTCACCGGCCGGACGCGCTGCCCGGTCCGACGCGCTATCACAAGTGGATCTTCAAGAACTGGCGGGCCGGGTACGACCTGGAAGCGCTGGCGGAGGCCGGGGATTTCGTCTCGGTCATGTCGTACTCGCAGCACACCCGGCGGACCCCGCCCGGCCCCCAGGCGAGCGTGGCCTGGGCCCGGGAGGTCGCGGCGTACTTCCTCGAGCACATGGCGCCGGAGAAGCTGTCGCTCGGGATCCCGCTGGGGTCCCAGCACTGGTACACCTCCCAGGAGGATGCCATCGATCCCGAGCGGGCCCGCTCGTACAGCGAGAGCCTGAGCCACCGGCGGGCCACCACGCTGGTCGAGCGCTACGGGGGCGAGGTGCTCTGGAGTGAGGCGCATCAGGTGCCGTACGCCTTCTACCAGCGGGGCGGCACCTGGGAGTGGATCTTCATGGAGGACGAGCGGAGCTTCGGCGCCAAGCTCGAGCTGGCCCGCGAGCTCGGTCTGCGGGGCTTCTCGGCCTGGGTGCTGGGCCCGGAGGATCCCCGGATCTGGGACCGCCTGTAGTGGGCCGCACTCCGCCGGTCCGGTCCGGTCTCGCCCGGCGCCGGCTACCGCTTCGGGCCCCGGGGATCCCGGCCCTGGCGCTCGCGGCGGCGTTCGCGGGGCTGCCGGCCGCCTGTACGCCTCCGCGCCCGGCTCAGCCGGTCGAACGAGCCGCCCCGTCCACCCGGCCCGCGGCGATCGACGGGTTCACCGACGCCGCCGCGCGGCGACAGCGGGAGCGGGAGCGACTGTTCCTCTCCGTCCCCTCCCCCGAAGGGGCCGCCGAGACCGGGCGCTGGCTGGCGGCGACCCCGCACATGGCCGGAACGCCGGCCCAGGCGGCGCTGACGGACAGTCTGGCCGGCTGGCTCGCGGGGCTGGGATTCGAGGTCGAGGTGGAGCGCTGGGACGTCTGGCTGCCGCACCCCGAATCGCTGGCCCTGGAGCTGGTGGAGCCGCGGGCCCGGACGTTCGCGCTCCGGGAGCGGTCCGGGGCCCCGGCGGGCCCGTACGCATGGAGCTGGAACGCGTATTCGGCGGACGGCGAAGCCCGGGGGGCGGTCGTCTACGCGAACTATGGCCGCGCGGATGACTTCCGGGTGCTTCGTGAGCGCGGGGTCGAGGTGGCGGGCCGCATCGTGCTGGCGCGCTACGGCGGCGTCTTCCGGGGTGTGAAGGTCCGGGAGGCGGAGGCGCGGGGCGCGGCGGGAGTCGTCCTGTTCCCGGACCCGGCGGACGATGGCTTCGTCCCGGGCGACACGGTGCCGCTGGGACCCTACCGACCCGCCGGATCGGTGCAGCGGGGCACGGTCAGCTACCTCTGGCGGTATCCGGGCGATCCCCTGACGCCGGGGCGGCCCGCCCGGCCGGGGGTCCCACGCCTGGATCCCGACAGCGCCCTGAACCTCCCGACCATCCCCGTCCTCAACATCAGCGCGGCGCAGGCCCGGGAGATCCTGGGGGTGATGGACGGGCCGGAGGCGCCGGAGGGGTTCCGGGGCGGGTGGCCGGAGCCGTATCGACTGGGCGGTCCGGGGGCGGTGCTACGGCTGTCCGTGCGCCAGCGGTACCGGCAGCGGCCCGTGCGGAACGTGCTGGCGCGACTGCCGGGTCGAGAGGCCCAGAGCGTGGTGGTGGGCGTGCATGTCGACGCGTGGGGCCGGGGTGGAGTGGACCCGCAGAGCGGCGTCGGCGCCGTCCTCGAGATCGGACGGGGGCTGGCCGCGCTCCGGTCCCACGGCTGGCGGCCCCGCCGGGAGCTGGTCCTCGCGTTCTGGGGCGCCGAGGAGTTCGGCGCGGTGGGATCCACGGAGTTCGTCGAGGCTCACGGGGACTGGCTCGATCGCCGCGCCGTGGCGTATCTCAACGTGGACGTCCTCACCGCCGGCTCCCTGGACGTGAGCGGGAGCCCGTCGCTGCGGGACCTCGTCTGGGCGGTCGCCGGGGAGGTGGAGGACCCCGTCGCCGGTGGCACCCTGGCCGACCGCTGGCGGGAGCGGGGGGAGGGGGCCGAGGGGGAAACCGACAGGCCGGTGCTGGGCCCGCTCGGCGTCGGATCCGACTGGACCGCCTTCTTCCACCACGCCGGCGTGCCCTCGCTCCAGTGGACGATGAATGGCCGCGGCACCTACGCGGTCTACCACTCGGCCCTCGATGACTACGACTATCTCCGGGTCCACGCGGACAGCGCGCTCCTGTACACGCCGCAAATGGCCCGGGTGATGGGGCTCGCGGCGCTCCGGCTGGCCGAGGCCGACGCCCTTCCCTTCGACTACGGGCACTACGCCCGGCGGGTCACCGCGCTGGTGGACTCCGCCCTCGCCCGGCGGCCGGCCATGGTCCCGGACCGGGCCATCGCCTCGCTCCGGGACGCCCTCGAGGGGCTGCGCGACGCGGCCGATGCCGTCGGCGCTGCCCGCTCGGACGCTCTCGCCCGCAACGACACGGCCGCCCTGCGCCGCATGAACCTCGTCCTGCCGCGGGTCGAGGCGGCCTTCCTGGTGGGAGGGGAGCCCGGCGAGTCGGACGGCGGCGGCCGGGACCCCGGACGATCCTGGTACCGGCACGCCCTCCTCACGTCGGACCCGGCCACCGGTTACGGGACGATCCCGGTCCCCGCCCTCGGCCCCGCGGGCCCCGGGACCGAGGGGGCGGACGGACGCGGGGTCCGGTCCGTGCAGGAGCTGGAACGGGCTCTGCGCCGCGCCGCGGCGAGACTGCGGCGATTACTCGACTGACACACACCGCGTCCCGATGGGTCGGGACCGAACGAGGGGCGGTCGCCTGACGGGCCCCGGGAGCTGCAAACGACATGAGGCCACGCACCAGATCACCGATCACGGCCGGCGTTCTCGCCGGCGTCCTCCTGAGCGCGGCGGGCGCACCGGGCGCGGCGGCGCAGGAGGCGTCCCCGTGCCCGTACGCCCAGTGCGCGCTGCGGATCGAGGGCAGCCTGGTGGTCCGGGGCGCGGAGCCCACCATCGTGGCCTCGCTCCGGGAGTTTCGCCTGGACCGGATCCATCTGTCCGGTCCGATCCCCGACTCGGCGTTGACCCATTTCCGGGAGTTCGAGCGGCTCGCAGACTCCGCCGCGCCCTGGTTCCTGGCCAAGGACGTCCTCTACTGGACCGATGCCGCCGCCACGGCCTACTTCCTGGGCTCCCTGCTGTTCGGCGGTCGCGACAAGGCGGCGAGGATCGCCTTTCCGGTGAGTCTCCTGGCCTCGCTCGGCGAGGAGATCACCGGCGACAAGGCCGAGGCGAAGATGGAGGCGGCCGAGGTGGAGCTGGCCCGGGGCGTCTGGTGGTACAACCGGGAGCTGCCCCGGGACTGACCCCGGGACGACGGTCTCCCGGCCGACGCTATCGGCGGCCGGCCAGGTACCCGGCCACGAGCCCGGCCAGGGTGGCCGTCAGGCGATCGGGGGACGAGACCTCTTCGGCGACCGCGTCGGCGCCGCCCTCCCGGAGCAGGCGCGCCATCCGCTCGAGCTCGAACGCCGCCTCTTCCAGGGCGTCCGGAGCTTCTCCGCCGTGGAGGGCGGCCCCTTCCAGCGCTGGCTCCATCCCGTAGGCCGCCCCCTCCGGTCCGGCGCCGACCCCGGGCTCGTCGGCATCGACGAAGGGCTCCGCCTCCATCACCGGCTCGGCCGAGGCGGTCTCCCACCCGTCCGGGCCGGGCTCGGCCACCGGCTCGACCGGCTCCGGCTCCGCCTCGAACGCGAACGGCCCGGCGGCCTCCGCTCCCTCGGCGGGCTCCGGGACCGTGCCGGGCTCTCCGGGCCGTGGGCCCTCAGCGGCGCGCCGATCGGCGCGCCGGGCCACGCCCGGGAGGTACGGGGGCGCGATCTCGTCGGCGTCCGGGGTCGGGTCCTCGGACCACCGCGTCGTCGCGGGCGGCGCAGGCGCTTCGTCGGGGCCGGGCCCCTGCCCATGTGTCATCGCCGACTCCTGTCTGTGCCGGAAAACTGCAAAGGCTGGAACGCCAAAAAGATACGCCCCGCCCTGCCGCCACGCCACCGGGATGGGCCGGGGCCGGCCCCGAGGATGGTGGCTCGAGCCCGTCAGCCCAGCACCAGCTTGATCACCACGAAGCCGCCGAGCAGCAGGACGAGGAACAGCCATGCCAGGCGGTCGAAGTACCGGTCGATGAACCCCTGGATGGACGGGCCGTACACGTAGATCAGGCCGGCGACCAGGAAGAACCGGGCGCTCCGGCTGATCGTCGACGCGAGGAGGAAGATCGGCAGCGAGATCTTGAAGGCGCCGGCGGAGAGGGTGAAGACCTTGAAGGGGATGGGCGTGAACCCCGCGGCGAAGATGGACCAGAAGTCGTAGCGATCGTAGAGCGCCTGCACCTGGGCGAACGACCCCGGAGACACGCCCGGTACGTAGCTGAAGAAGAACTGGTCCACGGCCTCCCACACCCCCCAGCCGATGGCGTACCCGGCGAGCCCGCCCAGGACGGAGCCCACGGCGCACACGGTGGCGAACCACAGCGCGCGGCGGGGCGCGCCGATGGCCAGCGCGATCAGAAGCGGATCCGGCGGGATGGGGAAGAAGGAGGACTCGGCGAACGAAAAGCCGAACAGGGCCCAGGAGCCGCCGGGCCGCTCGGCGAAGGACAGCACCCAGTCGTAGAGGCGACGGACCCACCCCACCTCCTCGGCCGGGCCCGGGGACACCGGGCCCGGGACCTCGGCCCCGGCGAGCCCCTCCTCCTCGAGCCGGTCGTCGGGGTTCGGCGTGGCGGTCATTCGGGCCACCCGAAGCGGCCGATGAGCGGGACGAACACGCAGCCCGTCACCCGGCTCCGCTCGGTCCCGTCGTGCGTCTTGCGGACCAGGGTCAGCTCCTGTGTGGTTCGGTCTCCCACCGGGATCAGCAGGCGCCCCCCTGGCGCGAGCTGGTCCACGAGGGCCTTCGGGACCTCCGGGGCCGCGGCAGCCACGAGTGTGGCGTCGTACGGCGCGTACTTCGACCAGCCCACGGTTCCGTCCTTTGTCACCAGCGCGATGTTGGTGTACCCGAGCTCGTCGAGGACCTCCCGGGCCCGCTGCGTAAGCTCCGGGATCCTCTCCACCGCGTACACGTTGCCTGCCAGCTCGGCGATCAGGGCGGTCTGGTAGCCGCTGCCCGCCCCCACCTCCAGGACCCGATCCTCGGGGCCGATGTCCAGCACCTGCAGATACAGGGCCTGGAGCGACGGCTGGGAGATCGTCTGGCCGAACCCGATGGGCAGCGCCGTGTCGTCGTACGCCCGCCGACGGATCGGCTCGGGGACGAACCGGTGACGGGGCACGACAGCCAGGGCCGCCAGGACCCGCGGATCGTGGATCCCCTTCTCCCGGACCCGGTCCACGAGCCGCTGTCTCTTCCTCTCGTACGGGTCGGTCACGTGTCGAGCCCCCAGCCGCGGATGTCCTGCAGCAGGTCGAAGTCGGTCAGGTCGAGCTGGAGCGGGGTCACCGAGACGTAGCCCTCGTCGATGGCCCGGAAGTCGGAGTCCTGCTCCCCCCACCAGCGGCTCTCGCCGCCGCCGATCCAGAAGTACTCCCGCCCGCTCGGGTCCCGGGACCGGGTCAGGGAGCCCTCGTAGGCCCGCCGCCCCAGCCGGGTCACCCGTACTCCCTTCGCCTCGCGGGCCGGCACGGCGGGGAGGTTCACGTTCAGGAGCGTCTGGTCGGGGAACTCGCCCCGCTCCACGATCCGGCCGAGCAGCGTGGACACCGTGGGGACCCAGTCCTCGATGGCCTCCGGGTCCCGGCCCGTGTAGGACACGGCCACGGCCGGGATGCCCAGGATCGTGGCCTCCATGGCCGCCGCCACGGTCCCGGAATACAGGACGTCATCGCCCAGGTTCGCCCCGTGGTTGATCCCCGAGAAGACGAAGTCGGGCGGCTCGTCCATCAGCTCGCCCAGGGCCAGCACGACGCAGTCGGTGGGCGTGCCGTCCACCACGTGGGCCTCCCGGATCGTCCGTACGCGCAGGGGGTGGTGCATGGTGAGGGAATGGCTGGTCGCGCTCTGCTCGCGGTCCGGCGCCACGATGTCCACGTCCCCGTGGTCTTCCGCGGCCCGGACGAGGGCCCGGATCCCCAGGGCGAGGTAGCCGTCGTCGTTGGTGACCAGGATGCGCATCACTCCACGTCGTCGGCGCGGAGCAGCGCGAGGATCTCGTGCAGCTCGGTCCGGATCTCATCGACCGTCGCCTCGTCGAGGGTCCGGCTCGCCGCGGCCTCGTACTTTCCGCCCTCCCGCAGCTCCTCCACCTTCTGCCGCGCTCCTTCGATCGTGTACTTCTCTTCGTAGAGCAGCCGCTTCACCAGGACGATCAGCCGAATCTCCTTGCGCTGGTAGACCCGGTTGCCGGCCCGGTTCTTCGACGGCTTCAGCGGCGGGAACTGGCTCTCCCAGTACCGCAGCACGTGGGGCTTCAGGTCCACCAGGTCGCAGACCTCGCCGATGGAGTAGTACTCCTTGCGGATGATGGGACGGTCCGTCACGTCCAGAACTCCGGCTTCGGCTCCCGCTGCATCAGGGTCCGCACCGCGTCCGCCGGCGCCCGCCCCTCGAACAGGACCGCGTGGACCTCGGCCACGATGGGCATGTCGATCCCTTCCCGGACCGCCAGCTCCCGGGCCGCCCGGGCCGTCTCGACCCCCTCCGCCACCATCCGCATGGCGCCGAGGACATCCTCGAGGCTCCGGCCCTGGCCCAGCTCGTAGCCCACGGTCCGGTTCCGGCTCAGGTCGCCCGTGCACGTCAGGATCAGGTCGCCCATCCCCGAGAGGCCCGCCAGCGTCCGCTCGCTGGCGCCCATGGCCAGCGAGAGCCGGGTCAGCTCGGCCAGCCCCCGGGTGATCAGCGCCGCCATCGTGTTGTGGCCGAACCCCAGTCCTGCGACCATGCCCGCGGCCAGGGCCATCACGTTCTTCAGCGCCCCGCCCAGCTCCACGCCCGTCACGTCGTGGCTCGTGTAGACCCGGAAGTAGTCCGTCTGGAAGAGCTCCTGGGCCCTGCGGGCCGCGTCCCCGTCGCGGCTCGCCACCGTCACCGCCGTGGGGTGCTCCCGGGAGACCTCGGCGGCGAAGCTCGGCCCCGAGAGGAAGGTGAAGCGCCTCGCCCGCAGCTCCGGGAGCGCGTCCTCGAGGACTTCGGCCATCGTCTCCAGCGTGCGGGTCTCGATCCCCTTCGAGGCGCTGATCACGAGGGCGTCCCGAGGGATCGCGTGGGCGGCCCCGCTCATCACCCCCCTCACGTGCTGGGCCGGGCTCACCGACACCACGATGCCGGCATCGGCGACGGCGGCGGGGAGGTCCGATGTGGGCGTCAGGTTCTCCGACAGCTCGATGTCCGGGAGGTAGACCGAGTTCTGGCCCGTGCGCTCGATGGCCTCGGTCACGTCCTCCTCGTACGACCACAGGCGCACGTCGTTGCCCTTCTTCGCCAGGAGATTGGCCAGCGTAGTCCCCCAGCTTCCCGCCCCCACCACGGCGATGCGCTCGCTCATTCAGGCCTTCTCCGTGCTCCGGCTGAAGCGGTTCTCCTCGCCCCGGACCAGGCGCCGGATGTTGGACCGGTGGGCGTACACCACGAACAGCGCCAGGCCGATGGACAGCCAGATCTCGGCGGCGGGCTCGTTCGTCGCGAACACGGCGAAGGGCAGGACCAGGGCGGCGACCAGCGACGCCACGGACACGATCCGGGTCAGCGTCACCACCACGCCCCAGACGATCGCGCCGATCAGGACCGCCCACGGGGCCAGCGCCGTGAAGACGCCGGCGCTCGTGGCCACGCCCTTCCCCCCCTTGAAGCCGACGAAGACCGAGAACACGTGACCGAGGATGGCCGCCACCCCGTAGGCGAACGCCCATTCCAGCGGCTCGGCCCCGTCCCAGAGGGGGAACAGCGCCGTCGGGACCCAGCCCTTGCCCACGTCCACCACCACCACCGGGAGGGCCGGCCGCCAGCCCAGGACCCGGAACGTGTTCGTCGCTCCCAGGTTCCCGCTGCCGTGATGCCTGAGGTCGATCCCCTGCACCGCCCGGGCTACGAGGAAGCTCGTGGGGATGGCGCCGACCAGGTAGGCGAGCGCGAGGAAGGCCCAGGTCACCGCCGGGCCTCCTTCCGGCTACGGAACTTCAAGCGCAGCGGCGAGCCCAGGAACCCCCACCGGCTCCGGAACCCGTTGTAGAGGTACCGGCGGTAGTTCTCGGTGATGCCCTTCCGCTGGTTCACGAAGATGACGAAGGTCGGTGGATTCACGCCGCTCTGGGTTCCGTACAGCAGGCGGACGGGCCTTCCCCGATAATGCGGAGGCGGCTGGCGCTCCGCCAGGTCCCGCAGCACCTCGTTCACCTCCGCCGTGGGCACCCGCCGGGCCCGCTCCTCCGCCACCTCCAGCAGGCGCTCCAGCGTCTTGTGGACCCGCTGTCCCGTGAGCGCCGACGTGAAGATCACCGGGGCCCAGCGCAGCGACGGCGCCCGCTGGCGCAGGAACCGCTCGAACTCCGGCGCCGTTCCCGTCTCCTTCTCCACCAGGTCCCACTTGTTCACCACCACCACGAGCCCGCACCCCGCCTTCCAGGCCTTTTCCGCGATCTTCAGATCCTGGACGTGCACGGGCTCGGTGCCATCCACGAGGAGCAGGCAGACGTCCGCCCGCGTCACCGCCCGCTCCGTGCGCAGCGCGCTGTAGTACTCCAGGCTCTCGTGGATCCGCGACTGCCGTCGCAGCCCCGCCGTGTCCACGAAGATCAGCGTCCGGCCGTGGTAGCGCATGAGGGTGTCGATGCTGTCCCGGGTCGTGCCCGCCATCTCGCTCACCACCAGCCGCTCCTCGCCCAGCAACCGGTTGATGAAGCTCGACTTGCCCACGTTCGGCTTCCCCACCACGGCCACCGCCAGCGCCTCCTCCGGCGGCTCCTCCATCTCGGGCAGGTGCGCCACCAGGGCGTCCAGCACGTCGCCCGACCCCTTCCCGGACAGGGCGCTCACCGGCCGGGGCTCGCCCAGGCCGAGCTCCCAGAAGTCCAGGTACGAGTGGTCACCCGGAAGGTTGTCCACCTTGTTGACGACCAGGACCACCGGGACCTCGGTCTTCCGGAGCAGGTCCGCGATCTTCAGGTCCAGGGGCTGGACGCCTGCCCGCGTGTCGACCACGAAGGCGATGACCTCCGCTTCCTGGAGCGCTGCCTCGACCTGGCGGCGGATGGCCGCCGCCAGCGGCTCGTTCACGTCCGGCTCCAGCCCGCCCGTATCCACGATGTAGAACTCGCGGCCCGCCCACTCGGCCCGGGCGAAATTGCGGTCCCGGGTCACCCCCGGCGTGTCCTCCACGATGGCCTGCCGCCGGCCCACCACCCGGTTGAAGAGCGTCGACTTGCCGACGTTCGGTCGGCCGACGACCGCGACGGACGGGAGCGCCCGGCTCACAGCGCGTCCAGCGCCGCCGACAGCGCGTACGCCGGCACCACGTCCATGGGCAGCGTCGCCTCCAGCGACGCCAGGGGCAGGCTGTCGATGAACAGGGCGTCGTCGTTGAGCGCCTCCGCCGGGATCAGGACCGCGTCCAGCGGCCCCGCGGCCTGGACCGCGGCCCGGACGTCCTCCCCGGCGAGTAGCCCCGCCGTCGTCACCGTCGGGCCGAACAGCCGGTTCTCCACGGGGATCACCTCCAGCGCCGCCCCGCTCGCCCGGGCCAGGCGCCGTACCGCCGGGGCCATGACCTCCGCCATGCGCGTTCCGGTCACGATCCCGATCCGCTTGCCTGACAGCGGCGGCGGGGACATCGAGGCCGCGTCGTCGAGGAACCGGCGCACCGCGCCGACACCGTTCTCGGTCAGCGGCCAGTCGTCGTAGTAATCGGGACCCGGCACCTCGCGCCCCGCGGCCAGGAACATCTCGTCCCCGGCGTAGGCCCAGCCCGTGCCCCGCTCGGACCGGGCGCGCCGGCGGGCCCTGTCCACCCCCTCGATCGCCGCTTCGGCCTCCCGCGGCTCAAGCAGACGCACCGGCCGGTTCAGGTTGTACCGGGTCAGTCCGACCGGGACGATGGAGAGCGACAGGACGTTGGGGCCCAGCCGCCAGAGGTCGTCGACGGTCCGCTCCAGATGCTCGCCGTCGTTCCAGCCGGGACACAGCACCACCTGCGTGTGGACCTCCGTGCCCGCCTCCACCAGCTCCGTCAGCCGGTCCAGGATATCGCCGCCCCGGGGCACGCCCAGCAGCCGCATCCGGACCTCCGGCTCCGTGGCGTG
>JABAOG010013519.1_pt1 | contig 24498 bp, 4 predicted proteins | sample 7062131 | NCBI WGS metagenome assembly JABAOG01 (sample SAMN14538629, study PRJNA623070) | marine sediment metagenome | biome: marine biome [ENVO:00000428]; feature: marine pelagic biome [ENVO:01000023]; material: deep marine sediment [ENVO:00002113] | place: India: Arabian Sea | collected... | reverse complement strand
AGCGACCACAGCAAGCTCAAGCGCAGTGGCATCCGGTGCTGTTACCTGCGTGACGTAACGCCCAATAGTAGTTCCACTCAGCACCGACTCACCGTTGACCTGTATATCAACCGAAGCCAGCGATTCATTATCAGTGACATCCACCACCACATCGACTGCATCACCAATAATGAAGGAAGAGGTCGGCTGCGGTTCGACTATCGTCACCTGTGGTAGCTCGGCATCCGCATCCAGTGGTTGCGTATCCGNNGCACCATCCAGCGTGCCGTCACCATCACTGTCGGGGTTGGCCGGGTCGGTGCCGTTGAGCGTCTCATCGGCATCACTCAGACCATCCTGATCCAGATCGGCATAGGCGAAGAAGTTGACAATATCCCGCTGATCCGCTGCGGTGAGGTTGGTCAATGCATTCCCCTCAACCCTGCGTACTGTGCCCAGTGATGTCTGTGCCGTACCGACAGCGCCATCCATCAAACCAAAGTGCATGATAATTCGGCGTTCACCCGGCGGTATGGTCATGTTGTAGTTAACGCGCCACTCATCACCATAGTAATAAGNNCTTCGGTAGGGCCCGGCGAAAAGATGTGAGAGCACCGGCCGAGAACTACTCGTTTTATCCCACAGGGTGATCGACTCATCATCCGTGGTAAAGAGATCGTCGTTGCTAGACGTTGTCAATGCCGTATTGGCGTCGCCGGCTGCATACCAGGACTGAAGCTGTAGCGTAACATCCACTGGTGCAGCACCCGGATTCGAGACAATCTCCATATAGCGGATAAAGGCTCCACCAGTACTGGGAACAAAGGCGCGGCGGCTTATGCGCAGGTCACCCACAGACTGAGCGTTATGGAAATACTCACGCCCGTCCGCAGATACCCCAACATAGTTACTTGTATGATAGTCGCTTCTGTACGCCGTACCGTTCACTGTCAGCAGGAAGGCATTCGTTGATGCGTAAGGATAGGTATAACCAACCCTTCCACCGCTTGTAGTTGGGTGTTCGACACGCCAGTAGCGATTATTCTCATCATAGAGATTGTGGTAGCTGCTGCTATTGAGTGTTCTTTCATCTGCAGCATAATTCGGGTCGGTGCCATCGGTGAAGAGCTCATCGATATCCCAGCGTCCACCACCGTCGCTATCCTTGCTGTTTGGATTAGTGTTGTAGGTATTAACTTCCCAACCATCCCACAGCATATCGTCATCACTATCCTTGTCACGAGGGTCTGTATCAGCCTGGAACTCAGCAATATTGCTCAGACCATCACTATCCTCATCACCATCAGGTAATGCTGAGGTCATGTTATTATCGATCTCGAAACCGTCACCCATACCATCTCCATCGGTATCGGCCACCAGCGGATCGGTGCTGTAGTTGTATATCTCCTGATAATCGGTCAAGCCATCATTATCGGTATCGGTGCTATCGGCGCGCGTACCCTGCTCCACTTCGATATTGTCATTTACACCATCACCGTCGGTATCCAGTAGCAACGGGTTGGAGTTGTAGCTACTCACCTCATCCCCATCCAGCAGACCGTCACCATCGGTATCGGCTACCAGCGGATTGGAGCCGTGGGTCTGCTCACCCAGATTATCGAGACCATCGCCATCGTTATCGGCATGGGTTTCACCGGTCCCGGCTGCTGAGAGCGGATTGAATTCATACTTCAACTCGAAGCCATCGAACAGTTGATCGCCATCGCTGTCGTTGCTGTATGGGTCCAGTCCAAGAGGGACCTCATCTGCATCAAATATCCCATCATCATCTGTATCCGTGCGCACCTTGAAGTTAACAATGCTCTTAACCTCTTCGCTGGTTAGTCCATTAAATACAGAAGGAATACTTAGATCCCGCAGTTGCTGAGCAATTTCCACACCCTGCTGCGCAGTTGTACGGTGAGTCACAAAGTGCATGATTGCAACTCTCTCACCCGCAGCCACATTAATACTATAAGCAACGTTTAAGTCATCTTGGGATGCAAAACTGGCTGAGGATGGCTGTAGAGTACCATCATGCATTACATGCACTGAATTCCGACTGCCGTTTGAAGCCACGAGATAAGTATCCGCCACATTGTATGCACTGTCACCACTTCCAGTACTCAGTGACCAGTAGACATAATTCTGCATATCAGCGTACAAATTAATGGAAACACTACGCTGGGTTGTGGCTGTGTTTTCGAAAATCTCCAGATAGCGTACAAAAGCGTCATTTTCAGGCACATACACCTTACGAGTCACTTTCACACCATTATTGACAAAACCTGACAGAGCGACTTCACGACCAGCGAACTCCAAAGTTTGACTACTTGATGTGAACCCGTATCCATTCACTGTCAGTTTCGGCCAACCTGTAGACCACAAGTTTCCGCTGTGTGCATAACCCGCACTATAGACACTCCACAGGTTACCTAAGCCATCGTACAAACCATGCGGATTATTTGCGGTACCTGCCGGACCGGTTTCAGGAACTCTTATGCCTCCCGCTCCAACACTCAGTACGAGATCACCCACATCGATGGCACCGCCACGTATTGGGGTAAAGTAGTCCGAATCAGCTGCTACGGTCTCTTCCCCGAACAGAGTCTCTGCATGCACCATCACCNNCGTTGGCACATTAATAATGCTGAAGTGGCCATCAGCACCTGTAACACCTTCGACACCACCAACTGTGACCGAAACACCTGCAACCACACCGCCCAGTGCATCAACCACACGCCCAGAGACAGTCATCAGTGGGTCTTCAATTACGGCATGAGTACTCAACCCTGTCGTACCAACATTACTATTTGTATCTTCAGCAAGTACTTCCAAATTAATTTCTGTGATGCCAACAGGCACAACATAGCTCTGCTCATATGGCGCTTCGCTATCGCTACCAACCTGCGTACCGTTCACCATAAAGCGGACTTCGGTGACGAGACCGTCATCCACCGCATGAGCTTTCAGCGTAAGCTGCTGACCGTAGACAAATGTGGCATCAGCAGCAGGCTGCAGCAGGGTGACAGATGGCGCGGTATGGTCATAGTTCCACGGCTCCGGATCTTCACCATCGTTGAGGCCATCATCATCATAGTCGCTGTCCAGCGGATCGAGCCCCATGGTCACTTCCGTGCCATCATCCAGTCCATCGCCGTCGCTATCCGCAATTTGCGGATCGGTCTGATGATCAAGGATTTCCTCCTTGTTGCTCAGACCATCATCATCCCAGTCCTCCAGTGCATCAGCAGGATTATTGGGATCGAGGTTACCGTAAGTACCGGAGATTTCGAGGGAATCGGAGAGGCCGTCTCCATCGCTGTCGGCATTATCAGCAAGGGTTTGGTGTTCGAAGATCTCAGCATAATCAAAGAGACCATCACCATCGGTATCCACCAGATGGGGATCGGTATTATAGGTGGATTCAATATCATCTCTCAGCCGATCACCATCAGTGTCGGCAAGCAGTGGGTCAGAGCCGTAGGTATTAAGCTCGAAACCATCAAGCAAGGTATCACTATCGGTATCGGCAACACGGGGTTGTGTTCCAGCGGTCTGCTCCTCGAGGTTAGTGAGGCCATCGCCATCACTATCGGCCTCTGCCTCACCGAGGTCGTTGAGCGGATCGAAATTGTGCTTAACCTCGAAGCCATCGAGCAGGCCATCACCATCCTGATCCGGATTGAACGGGCTGGTGCCATGGTTGAACTCGTAAATATCCTTGAGCCCATCCTGATCACTGTCCTTCAGCGTGCGCTCGTACATATCCGTCAGCACATTAGGCGCATAGATTGAGCGGTAGTTGCCCGATGCAGATAGATTGTACAAACGAACTGTGGAGAAGTAGACCAGACCCTCACCATAGGGGTAGCTGATTCCACTGATGTAATCGAGGTAGCGCTCCTCACGATAGAGCTCAGGTTTGACGTTGTCTGCCAGAGATTCCAGTTTCAGATAGCCATAGGAGGCATAGTTTTCCGCCAAAGATCCCAAGGGTAGACTGCCAGCTGGCCCCTCGCCGATTGCAGACCAGCGATCCACCACGTTATTGATTCTTGAGCGGGCATAGTCAGTATCGTAAACCAATCCGCTGGCTGGTGATCCAGGCAATGAGGCGTTCACCCCATTGGTGGCAGTTGGGTACTCAACATGACTGATGAGTATGCCGCCGTTCAACACATAGTCGTCCAGCTTCTGGGCATAGGCACTGCCATAAGAGCTGAACATGTAGTAGCTGTCAGCCAGCAGAACATCAATGTCACTCAGATCGGCTGTCGCCAGGTTACTGATATTGACCGCCGTATACCCTGCAGCCTCAATGATGTCGCGTTGATAGGTTTGGCCGTAATTCCACCTCGCATGGTAGTAACCCACCTTCACTGTACGGCTGTAGAGCGCGATACGTCCCACATCGGTGGTGCCACCCCATACAGGAGCTACCGGAGCGCTGACCACGGTGACCGTCTCTTCACCAAGCTGGCCGGTAGCGGCGACAGAGATTTCGCCACGGGCAACCGGCACCTGGGTAATGACGAAGGTACCATTTTCCTGGCTATATGCAGTGCGACCTAATGCCTCCACACGCACGCCGGAGAGCGGCTCCTCCTGTGCATTTACCACGTAACCGATGACGCTGGTGAGCGGATCGTCGATCAAACCGAATTCCAGCTCACCGGTGTCAGCCTGATTACCGTTGGTATCGGTCGCAACCAGGCGAATAGTAATAGTGTCTACCAGTGTTGGCAGTTCAAAGTCGATAGCGAACGGCTGCTGGGTACGGTTTGCAACGAGCGAACCATTAATATAGAACTCGACGCTGGTAACTCGTCCATTGTCTGTGGCGTTCGCCTCAATGGGAATGGTCTGTCCCTTAAGCAGAGTTGCACCCGGTTGTGGCGATGCCAGCGAAACAGCCGGTGAAGTGGTATCGGGCACATTGGGCTCACTGTCTTCATCATCACGCAAGCCATCATCATCGCTGTCCGGATCGGTCGGATCGCTACCCACCGTATTGACCTCTTCGGCATCCGACAGGCCATCATTATCCGTATCACCATCATTGATCAGCGTCCCGGCATTCACCTCCTGCAGGTTGTTCAGGCCGTCTCCGTCTTGATCCGTAAGTGCATCCGCAGGATTGCTTGGGTTAAGACCATTATCGATCTCCACGTTATCATCGATACCGTCGCTATCCGTATCGGTTGAGGTCGGTGAGGATGAAGGAACGTGGGTAACCTCGAAACCATCGCTCAGGCCGTCACCATCCGTATCCTTGACCAGCGGATTGGTCAGGTAACGGTGAACCTCGTTGCCATCACTAAGGCCATCCCCATCCGTATCGGAAACGCTGAGACTGGTTCCCTGCTCCAACTCAGCTTCGTTGTTCAGGCCATCTCCATCCAGATCATCCAGAAGATCATTCAGGCCATCACCGTCACTGTCTGCAAGCGCAGGGTTAAGTCCGGCATTCGACAGTTCGGTGGCGTTGTCCAGACCATCATTATCGTAATCGAGATCCGCTGCAAAAACCTGAATCTGCAGGCTGTTCCCCACTGCAAGCGGTTGAGACTCATAGACTCCCTGCAGGGAGAGCTGAGCAAATCCACCATCGGGCAACCCACCCTCTTGCAGTTGATTTAGGCCGGGAATCGTGACCTGGCGACGTGTCGTGTAGTAGGAGCTGACGCGCCAATCGAACGGCTGCCCGAGACCGTTAATGGTGGCAATACCGTTTGCGATGTAGTTGCCATTAATGCCACTGCCGTAGGTTATTGGCAGGGTAACAGTAGCCCCTTCCAGCACCTTCATCGACCCGACATAGTTGATCAGTACATCTGGCGTACAAACCGTTCCCTGCTGCTCCAGAACCGGGTCATCACGTTCAGTGCCAAGGAGCACAGAGCCTACAGTGGAGTAGTCGTAGCAGTGGTTGAGCGCAAACGGATTGACTGTCGGGGTAAATACAACGGTATTACCCTCAAGCGCCGGAATCCCGGCAACCACTGTGCCGCCATCAGTAATCGTGACATAGCTGCCGGTGTTACCCGGATAGATTGCTTCATCGTAGGTGAGGCGTGCCTTCAGTTGCAGTTGGGGATCGACGGAGATGGTGGCGGTTGAGATCTCCGGCGGGGCCTGAGTGAACTGCAGGGTGAAGGTATTGCTGATGTTTATCTCTGATAGCTCGGTTGGGACACCGGCAATGGAAAGCACAACCTCTTCAAACTGGCTGTTGGACACATCCATTGTAGTGAAGCCACTACTGAGCTGAACAGTGCTGTTAGCGCTATCGCTGTTGATGATGGCCGAGCCTGTTACCGCTACCTGAATATCAAAGTCAGCCGGTTCATCGGCGACATCGAACACCCGGTTGCCATACTGATCGAACAGCGCCAGTTGTACTGGAACCACATGCTTTACGCCATACACTGCAGCCTCAGCGCCTTGTTTGTTGCCCTCCTCATCACGGAATTCAACTGTATGTACCACATCAGGCTGAACCGAGATTGGGATCACAGCAGTTTGCTGCAGCACACTGCCGCTTCCTGCGTCATAGTAAGGCAGAATGCCTACCGGCAACTGCATTGCTGCGGTGTAAATCCGCTGCCATTGTTGCGGCATTAGCAGAAAATGCTGATACGCCGGCTCCGAGCTGGCCAGTCACGACTTCACGACTCTCACCATCAATCGTCGACGTGGTAATGGTAATACCATCAGCCGGGATAGTGCTGAAGCCCGCCGGGAGAGTGAGCTGATAGCCGGTAATATCATCATCTGTGACGACGTTGAACTGGCTGTCGAGCGCTTGCAGCTCTAGCGTAAACGGTGCACCGGCAACCACTGCATCCGGGATTGAGGCAACGATCTTTCTGGTCGGACCATGTTTCACCGTAATGGCGTAAACCGCGCTGTCCACCAGAGGGAATGCCGGGAGTTCAGCACGGAGCTGGTAACTACCGGTTTTATGAGCCGCGGTAAATGCATGAGTGGCAAAACCGCCGTCATCTGTGGTGTTGCTGTTCCGATACGTCGTCGCACCGGTGGCCAGATCCCTCAAATACCACTTGATGGTCTGGTTCGGAACAGGGCGTGAAGAGGCATCCAGAACCTGAACCCGGTAAATCGCCTCATCCTCGACCTTGATGACTGCTGGATTCTCCTCAACCGTTGCGGATTCAAAACGAATGAGATTCGGCGGCTGGGTGAGATGTATCGTCTTGAACAGCGTCTCGGAGCTCTGACCCAGCGCATCGGTGGCGACCACCTTGAACGTGAACTCGTCTTGCGGCAGCTCATCCACCGGCATCACAAAGTTATAGACGAAGGAGGTCTGGCTAACGGAGCCTTGAGTAAACGTCTTCAGAATTTGCTGGTTATCACCGTTAAACTGAACCAGCTGTAACTGCAAGCCAGAGGGCGCGTCATCAACCTTATCCACATCTGAGAGGTGGATCGACACAGAGGAGCCATAGAATGCATTCTGCGGCATGTTGACGCCTAGTAGCGAAGCGTCGGGCGCCAGATCCGGAATTACCGTTATGCTCTTCTGCAGCGTACTATCCTGACCGCGCCCGTCTTGCAGTCGTGCTGTCAGCGGTAAGGTCAGAGGATCACTTAGCCTTTCAGCGCGTTTATCCACTACAGAGTATGACTTTGCATTAATAGCGGAGACGCCACCTAACTCATAAGTATCGGTAAATCCGTTCCACTCTACATCAAGCTGCGACAGTCCCACATCATCCGAAGAGGAGAGCTTGATGCTGAACTCAGATTGCTCCCGGATGGTGTCCGGAACAATGAGGTTTGAGATGACCGGAGGCTGATCCTGCGCAACCGCCACGACAAGCGTAGAGGAAGCCGTATTGCCAGCCCGATCCGCAACATCCAGCGTATAAGCGTAGGAACCAACTGCGGCATCCAGGTGTTGATAGTGCAGTGACGTGCTGTTATAGGCAATCGCCACAATCTCACCGTCCCTGCGCAGGGTAGTCTGAGCAATCCCGCCGCCTTCATCACTTGCTGTGGCGACCACATTGAACGGATAACCCGCAATCGCCTTGTTTTCTTCCGGATAGACAGCGTCTCCTGAAATCTGCAGGCTGGAGATTACGGGCACTATATTATCGTTGTAACGATAGAATTTACCTACAGACGACTCGCGGNNCGTACGGACGACTCGCGGGCATTACCAAATACATCCACCGCACGGGCCTTGATCGAGTAACCTGAATACTCTGTCCCATAGTCGAAACTTGCCGAGAAACTCTCGCCCTTGTAATAGGCGATCCGCTGCCACTGTGTCTGTCCGTCAGCGGACATCAGCAACTCGATTTGTGCAATCGGCTGTGCGCTGTTCAGGACATCCACAGAAACATTGAGCGGCGCGGGCAGCCAGCTATGCTCGTCATAATCGAGCGAGACAGTAAAGTTGTTAGACACCGTATTCGTTGCATGCAATTGCAACTCCCTGGTGAGAGACTCGACTATCTCACCGTGCACGGTTTCGAGCTTGACCGAGAAGTCAAACACCTGATCGGCAGCCAGCCACTCGCGAAGGTCAAACCGGGAATTGAAGGGCGCCTCGACATCCACCCCAATCAGGCTTCCATTGAGGTAATAGGAGGCTGCACTAATCCCTCGGTCTCCAAGGTATGAGTGAAGCTTGGTATCAGCGTTATAGATAGTTCCAGCAACCGGAGCAGAGGCCACAGCCGTAGCGGACTGGGCCGCAGCGGGAATGCTGAGAATCTGTAACCGGTCGCTGCCGCTTGCAATGGTAATTCGATCCTGCTCTATAGCAAGTGCGGTGGCGATATAATCCAGTTCCAGCAGTGAATCCGGATCCTCTTCCAGCGTATCAGGATTGTACGCCACCAGGCGATTTACGTCGCTTCCGCTTGAGGCGACCCACAGCCTGCCCTGCCCCAGTTCCATCACACTGATATCGACAATACCGGTAACCTGCTGTAACTGATAGTCCGAGAGATTCAGGCGGTACAGCACATCGTTTCTGATGAAGAACAGATAGTCACTGCTCATCACCATCGCCGAGGCACCGTATCCGGTAATTGAGGTTAGCTCAGTCACGCTCTCCGCGCCGGCCGTGGTGTTAACCGAGAAGAATCGCCCGGAATCGGTCAGGGCAAAGAGGCGTTTACCATGTGATGCCATATTGATAATGGTGTCACTGGAAACATCAATTGTGCGATAGATCTCGTGAGTATCTGCGCTGATGACCTGAAGCGAACCGCCCACCGCTACCATTGCCTCGCCGCTCACAACAAGAAGATCAGAAGCACCAATGCCATCAAGCAGCGCAACCTGTGAACCACTGCTGACACTTTTCACCGCAACGCTCTGCTCCTGCTCAAGAAGCAGATAGTAATACGAGCTGTTGGCGACAGCCTTGCTGACGTATTTTGTGTAGGGAGAGAAAAGATTCCTTGCGATCCACGCCCCGCTGATTGATTGACTATAGACCACGGCTCCGTAGTTCTTTGCTGCCGTAATCACATTGCCATTCATAATGGAGACATCCGCCAGGTAACCCCTGACGCTACTACTCTGCAAGGTATCAAACTGGGCGTAATAGGTGGATCCATACTCTGGCAGATTCAGAATCTGCCCCTGCTCGCCACCCAACAGAATCTTTCCGCCGGCAACGCGTGCCCCGGTTGCATCATTTTGCAGGGCAACCTGTGCGGTCGCCAGAACGCCTACAGCCGTCTTACTGCTGACATCAATCAGCTGAACCCTGCCAACAGCACCATCAAGTGCGACCAGCTTGCCATTCAGACTCACCAATGCCTGAGCGGAAACACCACTGGCAACCATACCGTTAGCAGCCCCGCCGCCATATTGATAAAGTCGCCCATCCTCATCCGCGGCATAAACCAGACCATCGTAGTTAGTTATTGCGGTAAAGCGACCTACACCGCCAGGTTGCCTAGTGAACCCATTGATAACCAGTGCATCCCCGGTCAACACGGCAAAACCGATACCAGTACTGCGAATATCAAGAACCGGTTTACTCTTGGTATTCTCGGTTTGTAGCGTAATCTCCGAACCAAACCGTTTTAATGTATACAGCGTACTGCCTGATGATGCGGCGATATCTGCGTTGTTGACCGCAAGATTATCGACCCTGCCAAGCAGATTAATATGGCCGACAGCGCGCATGGGAGCCCCACGCTCCAGCAGCGTCAGGCCAAAGCCATTGACGGCAATGACAAGATATTCACCACTGTGCGCAATCGCGGTAATTTCACCGTCGGCATCAAACACCTTGCCAGTGCTGTTATAGAGTGAACGACCGAGTGCATACCAATAGTCACCCACGTCGCTCAGGAAGGCATCGTACGGCAGAGTCTCGGAGGCCATGGAAATAGTGAGCGGCGGCAGCACGCGGCTGAACCACTCCCTGTTCGCCACGTTTCCATAACCATCACTAACGGCCACCTCAACCTTAATCTGCTCTATTCCCTGCCCTTCAGGCAACACACCAACCAAACTGCTGCCACCGCCAAGAATAAGCGTACCATTCTGATCAAATACTGAGGTTGACACATCGTAGCCTGCATCAACACCGTCCACTCTGAGATTCAACTCAGACCCGGCAGAGACAAAGGCAGGGAGGCCAATCAATTCAGGTGATATGGTGTCATACCGGGCCGCGACTCGTATGCCTATGCTGGATTCAGTTGGGCGGTAGTCATCATTGAAGAACGCGCGTGCCCTGAAGACGTAATTATCCTGCGAAACGACGGCCGGCATTGTCACATCGACACTGCCGGAAGCCTGCCGGGTCAGCACAGTGAGAACCCGGTTTTCATTAAAGTCGAAGAGCCCGAATTCGATGTATTTCAGCGTATTCGCGGAGGCATCAAAGCTCACCTCGTAATCGAATGTGACGACATCTCCCTCCTGTTTCAGCTGGTTGTTCTGCACCCCGCTGATAATGATGGAGGCATCGCTGTTTAGCGTCTCGGTAGTAAGTGTCTGCGGGAACTCTGTAGCCCGATAGTTCAAACTGTAGGCCTGAGACCCCGCCTCAGCGATCGTATCCAGCCAATGGTAAGCGTCACCGCTCAGGGTCTGCACCCCTGGCACCGCAACACCACCATCATCCAGGGTAGTGGAGTCCAGGGAATCATTCGCACCAAACTGCATATGTAGTGGAATTAATACATTGGTTGCAAAGATGGCATCCTGAGCCGGCCAAATAGTGTCCACTGTCGCATTAGTGGTTCGAGTAAAGGGTATCGTCTGCGATACGCTGCCGACGTGATCGGCAAACATGGCGCTGATATCACCCAGAAGGTGTTTGCGTTCAACATACCAGGCGTTGCCTGCCGGAACCTGCTGACCATTGATCTCCACAGGCTCACTCAGCCAAAGCGTCTGTACAGGCAATAGAAGGCCGTTCGCATCGGACAGGCTGAGCAGTTGCCGCCCAAGTGTATCGGACATCCCGGAGCCACTGATAAGAATGCCAAACGGCGTCTCGTGTGGCGTCAGGACGGGCTGTGGTGCAACGCCGGTCACTGCAATATCAATGGCCTCAATGGAATTACCAGAGGCACTGTTAATCACCCGGTATTGTTTTCCTGGTGCCGTCGCGAGCTCATCTATCGGCGTGGAGAGTGAGCCGACATACTCAGTACCCAACCAAGCCTGCCACACTTCACCATAGGAAAGCGCATCAATATTGATCCAGGCAATCTCACCATCCCACACAACCCGGCTTGGCGCGGCATCGAGCACAAAGCTGCCGGTCAGGCTGAGCGCACCGCTGGCTCCCAGTGTATAGAGCGACGCCTCGGCATTCTCATTCCAGGTGAGCAACCTGTTACTGTTCAGCGCAAAGCCGGAAACATCTGTCAGTGACTGGCTAGAAGTCACCTGCAGAGCAGGTGCATCCGCAGAAGTCAACTCGATGAGATGAATACCGCTCTGGGTCAACACCGCAACCCGCTGCTGCGCTACAAGCAGTTGCATCGGTTCCTGTTCAAGCGTCACCCCAACCAATGGCAGCAACTGACCGCGACTGTAGTAAAGCCCGCCAATTGTCCGACCGTACTGAACAAACAGTGTATCGCCGGAACCGCCGATCACATCACCTAGAATCGGCATCTCAACGGCTGTAGAGAAGACACCTTTGAGCAAAGGCAGGAAGCGTAACCAGTCTTCACCATCACGCCACAGATGCAACAGCAGACCGGTGCCGGTGAATGAAAGGTCAATGACCGTGCCGTTATCAAACTCCTCTATAACAGTAGAGGCATTACGCAGTACATAACCGCTACCAAAGCGGTTTTCCACCCAGTAAGGTTGGGCAGGATTGCCGGGGACCATCACCAAATCGACAATCTGTGAATCCGTGACGCTGGTCTGGTAGAAGGTATTGGCGCCATCAGCCAGGTAAGCGATTTTGTCGATGGTCTGCGAGGCCTGCTTGCTATGGCCGGATCGATCCTGCAGGACTGTATTAACAGTCAGCGAGGCACCCTGCGTGTTCGCCGCATGGGTCAGACGAATATCACTCAGCGGATAGGGCTGCGACGGATCGGAACCCGATGGGTCGACCATTTCGACATAGGAGTCGCTGCTGAAGTCTTCCATTCCTGCTGGAACCGGCGCGATAACCGACAAGTCGGTTCCGGTAAGGATGCGGCTTGCCGGCGCTACCTGGAGTTCAACCTTTTCATCTATTCCAAAATCAGCAACCAGATTGATAAAGACACGATCATCAACCACCGCCGTTTGGCCTTCATGCACGTTCTCGGCGCGCAACACCAGTACGGTGTTCTGCGACACAGCCGGCATGGTTACTTTCAAATCAGCGACATCGGATCCCGGAATATTCCTGCTGACCGAAATCGGTGCCGGATTGTCGACATTGGACGGATCTGCTGCGATATCAAGATAGAGCAAGGCCTCGTCCATACCCTGCAAACGAATCTTCAGATCGATACCCTCGCCTGCATGCAATATCGAGCCATCCTCAACGCCCAGGATCTCCAGCTCGGGCTTGGACGCAGTGGTGTCATAGGGATAGATCGTAACCGTATCCACCGCACTTGCGTTGCCACTATTGTCAATGGCGCGAGCATGTATGGTGGAGGGTTCAGTTTGCCCCTCATCCATCATAAAGCTGAAGCGGTTGGAGTCCGTGATCGTTTTGCAGGCCAGGGCATCGGCAAACGGATCACCACCAGGCACCGAACTGTTGAAGCACAATTCGGTATAAGCAATGCCCGAGAGATCAGAACTGCGGAAGTACACATCCACCATCTCGCCTCTGGGCGCATATTCACCATCTGATGGCGAGGTTATGGCAAATTCCGGTGGCGTCTGATCGGCATGCAGTAGATAACTCTGGTCGAAACGTACGCTGGTTGATGCGCCACTGGCACCGTAAACCACACGCAATGCCACAGGCACAGTGGCGGAGTTTTGTTCACTGCCATCCGGAAGCACATCGCTAAGACGCGGATTGACATAATCATAGGTGACCAAAGCATTTTCGTTAAAGAGGGATGCAGGCATCCACTCGCCATTGAATAGCTGTACATAGGCCCTGGAGACCAGATCCAGATCACCAGCGAGCTTGAACTTCAACTTGACGGGCTGCAACTCCTCAACCCATTCCGGTTCAATGGCGAAGGCCCCCGGCTCATCAGCCAGCGTTACATTGGCCTCGGCTACTGCAGCGGTAAACTCTCTGGTGGTTGCATTGACGCCATCGCTCGCCTTTAGCAAGACGGTAATGGACGAGGCATATGGTGAAATGGGGAGCGCAAAACTGCGGTTACTGATTTCCGTCCAGGCATTATTGAATGTCGCACCGCCATTGGTCGAGTAGCGGTAACTGAACTTTATCTTGTCCAGCTCAACGTAATTATCTTCGGCGAAGACTGTAAAGTTGTAGGTGGCGCCCTTTTTCAGTTCCGTAGCCAGTGTTACGAGCTTACCGCCTGTCTTAAGGGTGAGACTTTCATAGCGAGGCCCAAGAACATCAGCCGCCATAAAGCCGCTGCTGTAGACACCATTGTCGCCATAGAAGTTACCTGACAGGTCCTGAATGCCATAGATGGTCGCCTTGTACTCAGCGTTGTTGTCAAGCGCAACATCCGGGCGCAGCTTAAGGGTAATAGTGCTGCCGGAGACGCGAAGCGGTTCAAACCGATCAGAGATATCGACCTTGGACTCTTGCCTGATCTCATAGTCCTTGTAGGTCTTGGTNNCGGCTCGCCGACAACACGGATATCCTCACTGGCGCTCAGTACCAGAGGATCATAGTAGCCAAGCTCGCTCGCTACGCTCACCCTGGGTTTTGCATAATCCATAGAGGTGAGCCAATATTCAGCTGCTGCTTCTGCCTGCTCCGCTGTGGCATCACGCACAAGAGCGACCTGATAGCTCATTCCCAGGATCGTTCTGGGAGCGATAAACTGCAGCTGACCATCACCCAGTTTGTATGGCTGCTGGTTGCTCTCCCCTGGCTGCGCTCCCTGGCCTGCCGGGTAGAAATGTACACGGATATCCGGTGACAGGCCTTCAGCTACCACCGTGATCGTGTTGCCACCGCTCTCACTAATCGTGTGTGTGTCGGCGTTATTTGAATAGACCTGATTTATCTTCAGGGCCTCAACCACCGAGACGGCCGCCGGGATAGCGGCGCGCTGCCCGTCCCCTTTCACGATGACTGACTTGAATCCACCGCTGGCTTGTGAGGCGCTGAAACTGATCTGTTGCCCATTCCCCGATACAGTGAACTGCCCTGCAGACAATACAACATCACCAAACTGCAATTCGGTGACATTTTGTAGCTGCTGGCCAGAAAGTGTGTAACTAACGACGGTATTGGTTGCCGAAGTCCTCGGAGAAATAGCATCAAGCTCAATGGGGGTGGAGCCGAACAGCTTGCTGGTGGTGATGTACCAGGGCCAATCGACCGAAATATCCGCACCATCAATGGATGAGACCGGAACGCTTGAAAAACCGAGGTGATAGACTTCACCCAGCTCGTAAAGATCATTAAGCGGGGTAAATTTCAGTGTGTTGCCCTCCAGCCTGCTCTCGCCATAAACAGGCTGCAGAGTGGAGAGTGCATAAGGTTGCATGGTTATGTCCAGCCATGCATCAAGGTCTAGCCCAAGTCGTAGCGAAATCTCCGCATCCTGTGCAGAAAGAGTTCCAGGATTTGCTTTGGTGACATTCAACAACGGAACTTCAGCGCTGTAGTATTGCGATCCATTTCGCCACTCCAACAACCCACCATTAAACTCTACCTGTGACGCATAGGAAGAATTGGTTATGGCGACCAGAGGAGTTGCGGAAACTTCCCGGCTGTCATCGAGATTAAGGTCTGCCAGCACCATATCACCCGACTGTACGGGAATAGCCAACTCGCCATTCACAACGCGGTAGGCACCCGGCAGTACCGCAATGACGGGATCGGAAGCACGTGACTCCAGCAGAGCGCGGCTCAAGACACTGGACTGCCCTGCGCCGTGCAAGGTGATGCGGGAACCTTTTACCGAGAGGCTGGTGACAGACAGGACACCATGATAATAGATATGCTCAGTCACGGCCGGAGCTTGCACGTCACGCAATTCGATGCGATCGCCATAGAGGAGGTATAACCGGCGACCGTCTGCCTTCAGGTCGATCAGCTGTGCGCCATCATCGCCAGTAAGCGAAAGCTGCGCCAGATCATCGCTCAGCAGATGCCCATAGTACAGTTCGTCACCGTTTCTCAGAAGCAGCGTCTGCGCCGTCACCAGCAGGTGCTGGTAGTCCCGTTGACGAACATTTATCAGCTCATTGATCAATTGCGGCGCATAAAGGTTGCTGATATCGAGGACCTGCACATCGCTATTTTCTCGCAGCAGGACAAGATTACTTCCCGAGAAGGTCACTTCGGCAATGCGCCCTCCCGCTTCATATTTAGAGAGGAACTGCGGCTGCAAACTGTCCTGCGTGGTGTATATGCGCAGGTCTCCCTTATCACCGTATGTAGTGACCAGCAGGTCGCCATACGATAGTATTTATCGATGCCCGTCAACCAGCGCTTGCCCCCAAGCACAACTGACAGGCTACTATTAACGGCCCTGTCCTCGGTAAAGTCGCCGTTGCTGATCTCAACTGTCAGTTTACCAACCGTCTCATCGGGGATCGCGGCACGCAACGTGGTGGCGGAAACCACGCTCATGCGGGTGGCAGGCTTGCCGTTTACCCGCACCTTGGTGTGTTCACCAAATCCTCTGCCTGAAATGGCGAAATACTTTCCTGAGTTGTATTCAAATTTCTTTACGGACGTTTTAACGCCATAAGTGCTGGGGTTATACTCGCCAATTGCCTGAATGACAGGGTCCGTAATATAGGTGATAGCCGCCGCCTGGAAGCTCTCAATCCTGTCATTGCTCACAGCGACACCGACCAGCTTGTTGGAGTAAGGCATCTCCGTCAACGNNGTCAACGCCGGTAAACGGAAGCTGATCTCTTCAGCGGTAACAGCAACAATATCCGAGGAGGACACAGCCACTCCGCCCACTTCAATAATGCTGTTGGCGTCAAAGCCTTCACCGCGAATCGTAATCATCTCGCCGCCGCGCCAACTTCCGGCACGCGGCTCAATGGAATCGATACGCGGATTCGTTGAATCGACAGCAAAGAATCTGAAGTTGTAGTCATCATCCAGCGTCTCGCCATGCAGATCCTCAACCACACTGGAGACATGGACCTCATACATCTTGTCAGGCTGCAGTGCGGATGACGGCCTGAAGATCAGGCGTGAACCATCATTATTGACCGTTTGCGAAACAAAGCCGGAGACAGGAACGCCATCCAAAGTGAGTTGAATAAGCGTGTCACCCTGCGAATCTATTTGTGCGTAGTTGAGAATGCGGTTGAACTGAATCTCTACCGGCATATCGATGGGCAGATAGCCGGATGAAAGCGGCTGCTGTTCAACTATCTGCAATTGCTTGTTCAGAATAGTCTCGACCCCGCCCCCGATATTATTGACCTTGTAAGGCTCATTCACCGGATTCTCTACCGCTACACCATCTTCGTAAGCGAATACGGTGCCTACATAGGTCGCCTCAGGAGTAAAGTCCATGGCGACAACATTACCCAGGGCGCTGAAATAATTCTTCAGCTTCACGGGTTCCGCCAAGCGGTAATTCAGCCATGGTGAGATATCAAACAACTGCAAATCACCCTGGCCGGAAGCGACGTAGAGTGTCTGGCCAACCAGTTCCATCTTCCCAGCAAACAGTGATCCGTTGCTAATCAGATAGGCCAGTTTCAGATCGGTAACAGGCGTTGCACTGTCGTCCGAGTTAAGCATATAAAGCTGCACCGTCGCCGTCTCTCCGGTGGAGACCAGCAGCTTGTCACCGTATACCATCAGGTCGGCCGGGACGAGAAGGTTTTTCGCCTTGTCGGTTGTACTTACGCGGCGCACCACATTGTAGTTGCCGGAGGCGAGTTCAACCTCAATGACCTCGTGCTTTTCAGGGAGTGTCATCCACAGGCTGTCCCCTTCTATCCACAGCTTGTCTGGACGTGATGACAAGACATCCAGCGTAATCTGTTTGAGGTGTGTAAGCTTTTTGTCATCTTTCAGCAGATGTATATCTATTCCCTTGTCGGTAGCGACATAGATCACGCTATCCCTAACTACAACATCCGAGGCAAGGCCCGGCAGCGTCCACTGATTAAGGAATAGCGGATCGGTAGGCAGGGTCAGGTCAAAGTGGAACAGTCTGTTGCCACCGACAACCAGCAAATTGTCTTCATACAGGGAGAGAGCGGTGAAACCAACCGGATTCAAACCATTGGTAACATCGAACAGATAGGGTTTCTCTTCTCCGGCAAACTCCTTGGTAAGCACAATGGGGTGAACCGGATCCGACAGATCAGCCAGAATTAGCCTCGCCACATTGGTCTCTATCCGCTTGACCGGCTGACCCCGATCACTGGTGAGCGTAAAGCCACCCCCCGTTACCGCATACATTAATTGGTTGCGAACGGCGACATCAGCCACCGGGCTGGGTTTGTCATTGGGGAATTCCGCTCTTCCTGTACTACGGCTGGTATAGAAATAGGCGGTGTCAGCGAAACTTCTTTCGCCGGGGAAACGGGTACTCTCAATACTTACCTGCGCGGAACCAAAACTGCCTGCAGGCGCCAGAACCTCTATATGATTGCTGCCATAAATCTTGTATATGCCAGCCTGTGCACCGGCAAAATAGACCGTGTTGTCATGCGAGAAGCCGCGACCATAAAGATGCACGCGGTTACCACCCTGTGGCGGCCCGGTATTGGGAGAGATGTCATCGATCGCGATCTGCGGAAGGATCGTCAGTGCACCATAGCGAATATAACTCAGATCCTGATCAAGACGTTCAACTCTCAGATTAATGCTTGCCGATGCATCGCCAAGCTGCAGATCGGGTATCGAGATCTTGATTTCCTGGTTTGTTACTTCGTGAATCTGCTCAGCGGTAAGCTTCACGTCCCCNNTACCCATACTGCCAGGTCCTCCCGCAGCAAGCCAAAATTACTGCCGGTAATCAGGGCAAATTCCGTTCCATTGGCATGGAAGAAGTGGTCAGCCACGCCATTGTCCGTTACACGGTGGACTGATTCGATGACAGGACGAATACCAACGCGACGCTTGTAACTTGCACTCACAGGCTGCAACAGAGCATGTCCATAGATATCCAGCAGTGCATCACTGATATGCAGCGTAAAGTCGCCGGAGAAGTCACCGCTGATCTTCACCTCCATCTCGGCACCATACAAGGTATTGATCGCACTAACCTCGACACCTGGCACAACATTGCCATCGGTAGCGATGACTGAAATTGCCTGGGCCAGATGTTCGGCGCTGGTGTTGATAAGGTTGCTGAACTGTATCTTAATCACCTCGTCCTTCGACAGCAGAGCACCGGATGAAGGGGTAATTTGTGTGGCGACCAGATAGGGGTTGTTATTGATACTCGCCCCACCTTGCTGTGCCTGCATGGTGACACCCTCAACACCTATCAATTCGGACCCATTGTAATCAGGGAGGTTATGCCAGTACGCCACTTCATACTCACCATCGGCGTTCATCCTGTACATCAGGTATTCACTGTTGGAGGTAACATTAACCATGCCGTGGTGGACCACCATCGAAGGCTTGCTATACCCATCCAGGTAACCGCCGGAAACAGTTCCCCGCTCAAGCTTGTGGATTTCGTAAACAGGGTTATCACCAAACTCGGTGAACACGGCCAGATAGAGCTGAGAGTCCTTCAGATAGAGTACATAGAGGCTGTCACCCTGCCACTGCAAGTCCACCGGTGCGCCAAACAGTCCGCCTGCTTCATTATTATTAAACTCGATATTCGGATAGCCGATGGCCGCAGGCAGCTGATCCTTGTTCACATCGAAGAAACGGATATAACCGGTGCCCAGATCATTGGCGGCTGCCACCGCCATCACACCGCGCTGTTCATTAATCGCCACATCCATGGCGCGATGCGAAGAGAGAGGAATGCTGTTAATCAGCAGCGGCTCAGTGATGTCAGTAACATCAACCACATGCACCCCACCGGTATCACCTGCAAGAAATGCCTGATTACCCAATACATCAAGCCCGTATACCGGTGCATCAAGTTCAAGCTGAGACTTTCTGACGGGGCGCACCCACAGGTTGATATCGTAGATCTCAAGACCGTACTTGATGGAGGTGGGAGTGCTTCTGCCAACCAACCCTTTCACACCGACAAACAGAGTTGAGCCTACAGTCTTCGCCGCCCCTATCTGCATCGGTGGATAATTAGGCAGGTCGAATCCTTGCCCCTGAGGAATGGTATAGGAGAGTTCTCCAACCTTTACTTCCTGCACCTCACCGCCGCTTGGAATACGCAGGAAGACTTCATACAACTCAGGCTCGATCACTCCTGGAATAACAAACTTAAAGCTATTAAGGCTAACAACGTCATCACGCAGGTCGATGGTCTCTTCACCCAGCAATTCGGTGAACGGACTGTAGCCTGTGTAGATCTCCTTGTCGCTGTAACGGGCACGCAGCACAACACGCGTACCCGGCACAATCACCGCTGCAGAGGCCGAGACACTGGCACGCACCCCACCCCGCTGATCAGCGGCGTCAGGCGACAAGCGGTAAGTGACATCATTCAGTGGGATGTCTGCGCCAGTGACCAGGGCGCCCATGTATTCATCGCTCAAGCCATTATCGACCACCCGCAGGTTGTGCGAACCCACGCCCAGGTCGAACAAATCCAGCGCCTTGGCGTGAATGATCAAGGTGGACTCATCCTGCCAGGTCACCGACACGGGATGCTGGTTCACATAGACTTCGACATCTTGGCGGAAGCCGGAGCCGTGAATAGTGATCTGCTCCTGACTGCCAAGATGATAGATGGCGTTATCAACACTGTGGATCTCAGGCTGCAGCGCTTCTTCTGCTGTTGTACTGAAGCGTAGATTGTAGGGCGCCCAAAGGCGCGTGGCGCGCGTGTTCTGCGCATCATTTATTGCTAGACGCATCTGTGTGCCGGGTTGACGGTCGAAGACAACCTCGAACAGCTCCGCCCCCTGCGCCTCACCCTGAAGAATGTTCAGGGTAAAGGCCACCTCGCTTTCCACGCCTGTCAGGGGATCGCGCTGGAACAGCTGTACCGCACCCTCGGCCTGCAGACTCTCCAATGTCACAGGCTCATTGAAGCGGATCGTAAGTTGATGTTGGGTAGAGAGTGACAGCAGACCACCCTCTTCAATGGATGCGCCAGTGACTATTGCCCCCGGCAATTCAAATGTGGAGAGGCCACTTCCACCGCCACCGCTGATCACACGGTTCTTGAACACATCGACATCAACTATATGCTCCACATTACCGGCGGAAATCACTCTGGGCCTGATCGGATCACTCAAGTCGATAAAGACTACACCTCCCCTTTCCGAGGAAACCATCAGCAGGCTGCCGACCAATTGCAGTTTTACTGCACGTCCCGCCTTTTGCTGCAAGTGTCCATCCAGCACAATCCGGGTACGTTCCTCTACACTGTCGCGATGGAAGATCTCGACTCCCTTGTCGCCCAGCGCAGCAATAATGTAGTCGCCATACAACACCAGGTCATGCAAATTGCCCTCGAAACTGAACTGGCGCTTCAGCAGCGGATCCATAAGGTTGACCGCCTGCAACAGGGTGGATGCCGGCTCATCGGTGGGGTTACTGGAGGTGTGTCCTCCAAGGCCAACAGGGCACTCTCCTGCCCAGGCGGCGGAGCCATGCTCACCACCGGTATAGAGCCAGCCATTCTTTATCTGCAGCACGGTACCGCCCTTTATTCCGGACACCGCGGCAGAGCCCAGAACAACAGGGTCGTCACCCACCTTGTAGTTCACTACATTAATTGAATTGGCCTGAGCTTCGCCCAATTGAGAACTACAGTCCATCGCATTCTGAGGCGGCTCAGCCAGCGGAATTTGGCTGGAGGCGAAGAGACTGTCGCCCTGCTTGACCACATTAACGGTCTGGCCACTCAGGCGCTGCTGATTGATCATCTGCAGGCCATTCTGGTCATCCAGATTTAGACGCGCCACGCCACCAGGGCCCGTTGCCACATAGAGGCGTTTGCGCCAGACGCCCTCTTCCAGCTCTCTGGTCGGTTCGATGCGTATCGAATCCACACCATTATTAAGTTCGACTATCTGGGCTCGGCGGATGATGTCAAGCTCCGCCTCCGTTGGCGGAGTCGTTGACTTCCCTATCTCGATGGCAGAGGCCTTGAGCATCAGTCCCTGGTAGGCATCACCCGAGGTAGGCAATGCTGTTTCACCACCAACCAGTAGTGGGTTGTATGGGTCCTGGATATCAAAGCTGGCGGCAAGGAAGTTATCGGCAAAGGCAGTATCACCAATCACAGGAACAGCGTAACCCTGCTCAATGTAGCCGCTATTGGTAATCGCAACACCCGTTTCCTTATCGAGCCAGATATCGCTTGGGAAGATCGTCGAGGGATTGACCGAGGCGAGACGCTTGAGGCCATAGCCAAAGCCCTGGTCGCCCATTAACGACGCCTCATTGCCATAGCGGTCCTGAATGTAGAGATCGTGCAGTCCCGGCACGCCTTTGGGAGTAACAAAACGCAAAGCGGTAGTCGACAGAACCTCAATACTGTTGACCGGCATCGAACCAATGCGCATCTTAAGCCCATCCATAACCGTGTTACCGGGCTCAAATCCGCTGCCGGTCAGGGTCACCACGGTCCCGCCCGAGACCGGGCCCCAGAGCGGGAAGAAGGAATCCATCGCCACCGGATTGTCGACCACCAGGCCGCCATAAAGTGTTGCCGATTGCCAGATCCCGTCCTTTTGCGCCTCTACCGTCACATCGTATATACCCGCCACATCGATAGCCGGTACCGTTGCGGTGATAATGGCCGACGCTTCCATCTCGTCATTCGTCTCCACCGACTCAATCGCCGCCATCACGCCACCAACGTAGAGGCGTAAACGCGCTGCATCCGCCGGCGCGCGAAGGACAGAAACCGTTATCTGCGAAGCCTTGTTCAACTCTGCCCGCCGTGGCACTACCGCCTCGACACTCAGCTGATCGTAACGTGCGCCGCGATAGGTGAATTCCACCTTCTGCTCCTGTTGCAGGCTGTAGAGCAACACATAGTGGACACCATCATTATCAGGCTTAACTGCCGCTACCCCTTTCTCAACCACGAGCGTGAGTTTATCGCCAAGCTGCAGTAAGGCGGCCGCATCCGGATTGATAGTGATAATTGCATCATTGTTAAGTATTTCGACCGTACTACCGATTCGACCTCCCGAGCCGTCAATGAGGTAGAAGTTATCGAGATTCTCGGCATGCAGATCTATCGCCTTGTTGAATCGGGCACGAAGGCGCAACTGTCCATCTACATCCCGATCCAGAATGCCTGAAGTCGGGTCAACATAGATCAGCTTCAACACCACATCAGGTGTGATCTCGACAAATCCTTTGCCCGCACCGATGGCAGAGTAGTTACCCGCGACCACGGTTGTGACGATACTTGAGGTTTCCATGCCATAACTGAGACTTGGCCTGGATGGCTGCGTGACATCAACGGTAACAATGCCCTCGCCACCCAGCGCCAGATAGGCGGTATTGCCTCTGACGTCAACGTCGTAGACAAAGCCTGCATCAGTGACCCTGGCGATAACCTGAGGATTGTTCAGGTCATTCAAGTCAACAATAACCAGACCGCTAGCGCCTGCAGCAAGATAGGCGTAATGCCCTGACACCACCACCCGCGACGCCGGTATATCAAGGGTGGCGATAGTGCTGACACCACCGGTGGCACTGTTTTCAATCACGTAAAAACCGCCGCCGCCGACCTGCTCCAACTCTGTCAACTTGTTCGCTTTATAGTCAAAATCTCCACCGACAGCCACATAGTGGGTGGCTCCACCTGCAGCCTCACCACCGACCAGGGCTACATCGAGCAGGTGTTTGTTGTCCGGCATGGCGTGGTCACCGGCAAGATAGATCTTGCTGTGAAGATAACTATCGACAAAACCGACTCCGGCATCGCCCATGGCGATGACCACGCGATTATTCTCCACATCTACCCCGCGCGCGGCGGCGCTTGGGAGCTCGAGCGAACTGATGACGGTGGAATTGTTTATGTCGTATGAATCAAAGGCAATGACAAAGAGACGGGCCTCTTGCGGCTCTCCATTGCTCGACAATTTGGTGCCAGTGACGAAGACCCGATCATTGGCCTTCTCGAAATAGCTGTCGATGCCAAGAGCAACAAAACCATCGGGGAGACGAACCTGGGCCATTATCCGATCGTCATAGTCATCAGCATTATTGTTGATCTGCTGCAGCAGGTCGTCCGGGTTTAGCAGATTTTCCACGCTGCTGGTGTATCCCGATGAATCAACATTGTAGATAACGACACCACTCGTACCATGCGCCGTAAGGAGATAGCTGCCACTGGGATCGAGCATGGCATCGTAAACATGATCACCCGGCCCGGAAATTGCTGCTTTTACCGGCTGCAGATAGGTGAACGCCTGCTTCAACACACCCTGTTGACCGTTACCCAGTGACACCGTCACATCAACGGTGCCGATGGGGCCACCAGGTGTGACTACCTCCAGGGTTTCGCTATCCAGCACCTTGATGTTATCGGCAGAGACATTAATGTCACCAAACTTGACGCTAAGCTGCCCATCCTCAAAGCGGAAACCCTGCCCGTAAATCCTGACTTTGGTGCCGCCATTCAGTGACCCTTTTTCAGGAGAGAGACCATTGAATAGCAACGGCTCCACATACTGTACTGCGCCAACCTCGCGGCCCACGCTGCCATTACCGGCCACCACCTCAAGCGTCGCGGCCCCGGGCGTCAGTGCCGGTGCCTGGATCAGGTAGCGATATTGGTTATCTCCCAGTGCCTCATAGGAGTTAACTGCAGCGACCTGACCGGAGACGGT
>JABAOG010008394.1_pt2 | contig 24518 bp, 29 predicted proteins | sample 7062131 | NCBI WGS metagenome assembly JABAOG01 (sample SAMN14538629, study PRJNA623070) | marine sediment metagenome | biome: marine biome [ENVO:00000428]; feature: marine pelagic biome [ENVO:01000023]; material: deep marine sediment [ENVO:00002113] | place: India: Arabian Sea | collected... | reverse complement strand
ACGATCGCGTTGTCGACCAGCATCCCCAGCGCCAGGATCAGCGAGAACAGCACGACCATGTTCATCGAGATCCCGACCGCGTTCAGGACGATGAACGACAGCAGCATCGAGAGCGGGATCGAGATCGCCACGAACGACGCGTTGCGCACCCCGAGGAAGAAGAGCAGCACCGCCACGACCAGGATCAGCCCGGAGATGATGTTGTTCTCCAGGCTGCTCACCATCTTGTGGATCTCCTTCGACATGTCGGCGGTGATCTTGATCACCGTCGTCGCCGGGAACGTCGGCTCCAGCTCGGCGATCGCGGCCTTCACCGCGTCCGCCGTCTCGATGATGTTCTCGCCCGACCGCTTCACGATGTCGAGCGTGACCACGGGGTTGCCGTCGAGCCGCGCGTAGCTGTCGCGCTCCTTGAAGCCGAAGTCCACGCTCGCCACGTCGCGGATGTAGATCGGCCGGTCGCTGCCGCTCGTGACGACGATGTCCTCGATGATGCGCGTGTCCACGAACTCGCCGTCGACCCGGACCAGGTACTTCTGGTTGCCGACGTCGATCGCGCCGCCGGGCACCGTCACGTTCTCGTTGCGGATCGCATCGATCACGTCGTCGAAGGCGAGGCCGTAGAACTGGAACCGGGGCAGGTCGACCTCGACCTTGACCTCCCGCTCGAGCCCGCCCGAGAGCCGGACCTCGAGGATCGTCGGGATCTGCTCGAGCCGGTCCTGGAGGCTCTCGGCGACGTCCTTCAGCCGCACGAGGTCGTACTCACCCGACACGTTGACCTGCATGATCGGGTAGTCCGCGAAGTTGAACTCCATGACCGACGGCTCCTCGGCGTCGGCCGGGAGCTTCGGCCGGGCCAGGTCGACCTTCTCGCGGACCTTCTGGAGCGCCTCGTCCATGTCCATGTCCGTCTCGAACTCGGCGATGACGCTCGAGTAGCCCTCGACGGAGGTGGAGGTCAGCTCCTTCAGGTCCGCGATGGTGTTGAGCTCCTCCTCGAGCACGCGCGTGACCAGCGTCTCGACGTCCTTCGGCGCCACGCCGGGATAGATCGTGGAGACCGCGATCATCGGGATGGTGATGGACGGACTCGCCTCCTTCGGCACCGACCGGTAGGAGACCGTGCCGAGGATCACGATGATGGCGAGCATCACCAGCACGCTCGTCCGCTTGCCCACGGCGAACGTCGTGGGCACGAAGTTGCGGAATCTGCGCCCGTCCTCCCGCTCGGGGAGGCGGATCTCGCGATCGGTCATCGGTCCGCCCCCTCGCGTTCGATCACCTGGAGCCGGTCGCCGGGCGCGAGCTTCTGCTGCCCGACGACGACCACGCGGTCCCCGGGCTCGACGCCCGACTCGATCACCACCCGGTTGGCCCGCGACGCGCCGGTGACGACCGGCCGCGCCTCGGCCTCCGTGGCGCCGTCCCGCTCCACCGCGATGTAGACGATGTAGCCGTCCTCCGTGCGCAGGACCGCCTCCTGCGGCACGACGATGACGGCGTCCAGCTCCCTGCGGACGATCCCGATGCCGGCCACCATGCCCGGCTTGATGGCGCCGCCCGCGTTGTCCACGACGACCTCGACCGGCACGGTCCGGTCCTGCGGATCGACGGTCGCGGCCACGAAGTCGATCCGGCCCGTGAACTCGCGGCCGCCCAGTACGTCGAAGACGATCACCGCCGGTGCGCCCTTGCGGATGTCGGCCGCGTAGCGCTCCGGCACGCCGCCCACGACCTTGACCGTGGAGACGTCGACCAGCCGTGCGACGGGCGTGCCCGGCGCGACCATCGCGCCGACCTCGACCAGGCGCGTATCGATCAGGCCGGCCACCGGCGCCCGGACCGTGGTGCGATCGAGCCGCTCCGAGAGGAGCCGCAGGCTCGCGGCCGCGCGCTCGGCGGCGTACTTCGCCTGGAGGTACGCCATCTCGGTGCCGATCTTCTCCTCCTCCCACAGCCGCTTCTGCCGCTCCCACGTCTCGCGTGCGAGCGCCGCTTCGGCCTTCGCCTGCGCGGTCTGCGCCGCGAGCAGCGCGTCGTCGATCTTCAGGATCGGCTGACCGGCGCTCACGTGCGCGCCCCTGTCGACGAGGAGCCGGCGGACGACGCCGCCCTCCTCGGCCGAGAGCGTCACGTCCCGGTTCGCGGCGACCATGCCGACCACGCTCACCACATCCGTGAACGGCGCCGCGGTGGCGGGCACGACCTCCACGGTCACGACCCGGCGTCCCCCCGCCTCCGCGGCAGCCGCCGCCGGTTCCTTCGCCTCGCCGCTGCCGCCGCACGCGGCCGCCGTCATCGCCAGCAGACCCGCGCCGGCCAGCCCCTGCCACTTCCACTGCGCGATCATGACCTATCCTCAGGGTTGAAGGGCGACCTAGGCGCCCGTGTCCACGAGCGGCACCATCCCGGCCGCCTGGTCCAGACGAGCCCGGGCGACGAGATAATCGTACATCGCCTCGGCGTAGTTGAACTCGCTCTGGCGGAGCGCCACCTCGGCGTCGGTCAGCTCGAGCTGGCTGCCCAGCCCCTCGCGGTACTGCGCGCTCGCGATGTCGAATCCGCGCCGAGCCTGCTGCACCGCCTGCCTCTGCGCCTCGGCGCGCCGCTCGGCCTCGCGCGCCTGGTCCACCAGCGTACGGACCTGATTCTCCGCCTGCGCCACCGCCAGACCCCGCTGCGTGCGCGCCTGCTCCAGCGTAGCCTGCTTCTGCGCGAGCCGGGCCGGACGCTGGAAACCCGAGAACACCGGCATCGAGACCTGAATCCCGACCTGACGGCCGTACGCCCGTTCCGCGGCCGACGCGCCGAAGAAGTCCGGGTCCCCGTTCTGCTGGGCGTTGATCGAGTACGTGCCGAACAGCGAGACCCTCGGCAGGTACTCGGACCGCTCGAGCCGGACCTCCGTCTCGCGCAGCCGCTCCGTCAGCTCGAGCTGCTTGAGGTCCGACCGGTTGCGCAGCGCGAGCTGGACCACCTCGTCCGGCGTCATCGACTCGAGGTCCGGCACACCCGTCAGGGCGGAGCCGGCCGACTTCGCCGCTTCGCCGCCCTCGGCGAGCGCGGGATCCAGCTCCGCGAGCGAGCCCACCACCTCGAGCGCTTCGCCCTCACCCAGCCCCAGCTCGACGCCCAGCGTCCGCCGCGCCGCGTCCAGCGAGTTGCTCGCGCGCCGCAGGTTCGGCTCCAGGTTCGCCAGCTCGACCTCCAGGCGCAAGACGTCGTACTCCGACGCCAGCCCGGCACGGTGCATCGCCCGCGTCTCGTCGAGCACCTGCCGAACGCGACGCACGCTGTTCTCGCTCAGCCGGACCGCCTCCCTGGCCAGCAGCACGTCGAAGAACGCGACCCGCGTCCGCGTGACGATTTCGTGCGCCGTGCCGCGCACGGTCTCGTTCTGGAGCGCCCGGTATCGGGCGGCCGCGCCCACGCCGATGAACGCCGACGCCTGGAACAGCGGCTGCTCCGCCCGGAGCTGGAAGTTCCACGCGTTGTCCTGCCCGAACTTGAGCAGGACCAGCTCCTCCGGGCTCGCGTTCGGATCGAAGAAGATCCGCGGCAGAAACGTGCCGGGGACCGAGACGCTCCGCGTGTACGATGCATCGAGGTCCAGCTTCGGGTACACCCGCCCCCAGGCCTCGTCGACACGGCCCTCCGCGTTCGCCAGCCCCAGACGCGCGCCCTCCAGCTCCCGGTTGCGCCGCAGCGCCAGCGTGACCGCATCCTCCAGCGTGACCGCCCGTCGGTCCGAAGGCCCTTCCTGCGCCCACAGCGGGCCCGCGCCCGACGTCAAGACCACCAGCAGCACCAGCGCGCCGCGGCGCCCGCGTTTCACGGTCTTCCCATCCACTCGGATTCCCTTTCTATTCAACAGCGGCGCGCCCCGGCGCGCCGCACCGTTCGAGGTTGCCCCATCCCCCCGCCGTCCCGTCCTACGACGCCGACCCCGCCGGGGTTTCGCCCGCGGCCCCGCTCCCGCCCCGCCCGCGTCCACCCACGCGTCCGCCGCCATCACGATCGCACACCGCGCCGCCCGGCTCCCGGCCGATCCACCCCTGGAACAGCGACTCCATCGCCTCCTCCACGAGGTCCAGGAACTCGCCTCGCGACGTGATGCTCTCCCGCAGATGCCCGCTCAGGTACAGCGACGTCAGCCCGTGGACCAACCCCCACCCGATCACCGCGCCACGAAACGCGTCCGGCAACCGGAACTGCCCGGCGTCGATCCCCCGCTGCACCAGTGCGACGATCGCGTCCCACGAACGCTCGCTCGTCAACGGCTGATCCTCGGCACGGGGCGCCGGACACTCCATGTGCGCCGCCGCCGGCAGCTCGAACATGACCCGAAAGTACGCCGTGTTCTCCAGCGCGAAGATCGCGTATGCCCGGCCGGAAGCCGCGTAGCTCGCCCGCGGGCCGGCGCACGCACCCACCGCATCGAGCTCCACCGCCAGCGTGGCGCCGAACCGCCGCACCCCCTCCTCGACCACGCTCTGCAACAGCGCGTTCTTGTCCTTGAAGTACAGATAGATCGTCGCCGGCGAGTACTCGATCCGCTCGGCGATGCTGCGCATGGACAACGCGTCGAGCCCGTCCTCACTGACGATGTCGCGGGCGGCCTCGACGATCCGCGTCCGAAGCCGTTCCTTCTCTCGTTCTCGCCGCTCGGCGATGCCCACCGGCCCCCCTCGTGAAGCGCGGTCATTAGATTAACACCGTTCAGCGGCGGCGCGCAAGACGGAGCCGATTGGCTCGGGGATTGCCTCCTTGCGGCGGGCGGTGAGAGGCATGGAAGCGAACGAGGCGAGAACGGATCCGCTGGCGAGGTACGGGCCGCCGCACCGAGCGCTGGAGCGGCGGCTGATCGCGACGGGCAGGCCGGGGCTCCGGCTCCGGTTCTATCCGCGCGTGCGGGCGGACGTGCGGGAGTTGCTGAAGGCGTTCGCGCGGTGGCTGCGGCGCGAGGTCGCGTTCGAGCATCCGGTGCGTGTGACGGTGGTGCCGGACGCGACGGTCATGGGTCACGAGGAGCCGCCGGGCTGGGCGGTGTTCGTGATCCCGCCGGCGGACTACTCGCCGGGGGACGTGGTGCGGATCTTCCTGGGCGCGGGGAAGGTCGAGGTGCTGGAGCGGCACTTCGGCCTCTCGAGCCCGGACTCGGCGATCCGGCTGACGCACGACCTGGCACACGAGGTGGTGCACTACGAGCAGTGGCGGGACGGGCGCGAGGTGACGGAGCGCGGAGTGAACAGGCGCGCCGCGGCGTGGGTCAATCGGTTCTGCGTAGAAGTGCTTCGATACGATCGGCCGCCGTTGGAATGGCCGCCGTGAGGACCTCGTGCCCGTCATCGGTGACGGCGACGGCGTCCTCGATGCGGATGCCGGCGCCGCGGAGCTCGGCGGGGGCGTCGGCGGCGTCCGGCGGCACGTAGAGGCCGGGCTCGATGGTGAGGACCATGCCGGGCTCGAGGGGCCGGGGCGCATCGCGGAGCGCGTAGGAACCGACGTCGTGGACGTCGAGCCCGAGCCAGTGAGAGGTCTGGTGAGGGTAGAACGGACGGTACTTCTCCTGCGCGATCAGCTCGTCCACGTTGCCGTGGAGCAGTCCGAGCGAGACCATGGCGTCGACGAGGACGCGCAGGGCGGCCTGGTGGACGTCCTGGGGCGTCGCACCCGGCCGGACGGCGGCGATGGCGCGGTCGTGGGCGGCCAGGACGATGTCGTAGAGCTCGCGCTGCACGGGGGAGAACCGGCCGGAGACGGGGAATGTGCGGGCGATGTCGCCATTGTAGCCCCGATAGCGCGCGCCGGCGTCGACGAGGAGCAGCTCGCCGGCCTCCATGCGCCGGGCGTTCTCGATGTAGTGGAGCACGGTGGCGTTGGCACCGGAGGCGACGATGGTGGGAAAGCCGACGCCGTCGGCGCCGCGTCGGCGGAAGGCGGCCTCGAGGGCGGCCTCGACCTCCCACTCGCCGGCACCCGGCGCGACGAGGGCGGCGGCTTCGAGGAAGCCCTCGGCCGTGATACGGGCGGCCCCGCGCAGCAGGGCGAGCTCGCGGGGTTCCTTGCGGATGCGGAGCTCGTCGAGGATCACGCCCGGGTCGGCGAGGAAGCGAGGGCCGATCCCGTGGCGCTGGCGCGTGGCGCGGGCGCGTTCGAGGACGCGGCGGACGAGGGCGTCGATCCGGTCGATCCCGGTGTCGAGGGGGTAGTAGATGGCCCCGCGCTTCCGGAGCACGGCCGGCAGCCGCTCCTCCAGCTCCGCGAGCGGGTGGGCGGCGTCGGCGCCGTATACGTCCCTGGCGGCGTCAGGCCCGCCGCGCGCGCCGGTCCAGCGTTCCCGGTCGGGGTCGCGCGGCCGGACGAAGAGGGTGTACGACCCGTCCTCGTGCCCCGGCGCGAGGACCAGCACGGCCTCGGGCTCGGGGTATCCGGTCAGGTAGAAGAGGTCCGGGTCGGGCCGGTAGCGCAGCTCGAGGTCGCGCCCGGCGCGCAGCTCCGGCGCGGCGGGGATCACCAGCACGCCGTCGTCGCCCAGCCGCTCCAGGGCGCGGGCGCGGCGGGCGGCGTACAGGGCCGCGTCGGACGGGCTCATCCGTCGAGTACCGCGAGGGGCACATGCTCCCCCGGATCGGGCACCGCGGCCACGCCGCTCGCCAGCATGGCCGTCGTGCGGCGCCACTCGCCGCCCGCGGGCGGCGCCGCGGCCGATGCGACCGCGACGTCGCACGAGGCGAGCAGCCGGGGACTCCTCGTCCACTCGATCCAGGTTCGCATCCCACTCTTCCGTTCGATGAGACCGGGACTTCGCCGCCCGCAGGAGTCGCGCCGCCGGCGGCGCCTACAGGTTGTCCCGGATCGCCTGCTCGACGCGCGGGATCAGCGCGCCCCAGTCCGCGTCCGGGTCCTTGGTGATCGTGACGAAGTCCTCGACCATGAAGACGCTCGCCACGCCCTCGAGCGCGATGAGCGCCTCCGCCAGCGTGTCGCCGGCCGCCTGCTCGGGGCTCGAGAACGAGCGCGGCCGGTCTCCCGACACGATCTCGCGGTCGGCAATGAACTTCCCGGCGTTGGGGTTGGGCGTGGGCTGGAACCGCACCGTCACATCCGGCAAGGCAGGCCTCCGGTCATCCGTTACCGTGTCGTGAGACGGTATCTTGTGCGGGCACGGCGAGGGGCGCAAGCGCGGGCCCGGGGCGGGGGCGGGAGTCGCCCTTGAGCGGCGGTCGGCGCCGCGGTAGCTTTGCCGGCGATACGGATACAGGCCGGTCCATCGCTCGAAGCAGGCGCATCCCTCAACCGTGGAGCCCGACGAGATGCACATCTTCCGCGAAGCGAAGGTCACGCTGCTGGCCCGGCAGGAGTACCTGGGCGCCCCGCACATCCGCTGGGAGAGCGACACCGACGTGCCCGGCCAGGAGCTGGCCGAGTTCGCGGGCCGGCTGTGCTACCTGAGCTTCGGCGCCGACGCGGGTCTCGAGGGCGGACACCGGCTGATCGCGGGTCGGACCACGAATCGCGAGTACCTGGACAACATCCGAACCGTCAGGCACGGGAGCGTGCTGGAGCACGCGGTCTGGAGCTTCCTCTTCGAGGGGGTCAGCCGCGCGCTGACGCACGAGCTGGTGCGGCACCGTCACTTCTCGTACTCGCAGCTCAGCCAGCGCTACGTCGATGAGTCCGAGGTCGCCTTCGTGCTGCCGCCGGAGATCGAGGAGGGATCCGAGGCCTTCGAGATCTGGAGGAGGAGCTGCGAGCGCGCGCTCGACGACTACCGCGCGCTGCTGTCCAGGATCGAGGCGCAGGTCGAGGATGAGCCGAAGGCGACGATGCGGCGCAAGCGCGCGCGGCAGACCGCGCGCAGCGTGCTCCCGAACGCGACGGAGACGAAGATCGTGGTCACGGGCAACGCCCGCGCCTGGCGACACTTCCTCGAGCTGCGCGGCTCGGCCTCGGCCGAGGCCGAGATCCGCACGCTGGCGCTGGCGGTCCTCGACGTGCTGCGGCAGGAAGCGCCGCACCTGTTCGGTGACTACCGCGTCGTCGAGCAGCCGAACGGCTTGCGGGTGATCGAGACGGATTACCCGGGGGTGTGATACGGGCGCTTCGCGCCCTGGGCCGTGGGCCCTTCCGGCCGCGCGGGGCGCGCGTGCTTCGGGGTGCGGGACCTCCGGGGGTGCGGGTGGGCCGCCTTCGGGCGGCGGGGGTGGGGGTGGCATCGCTCCGAGTGGGGCGGCTCCGGGCGGGGTAGCGGCTTCGGGATGGTGCACCGGCGTGCCGGGGTGGGGCATGGACTTTCGGCAGATCACCGAGTGGGCGACGCGGGCGCTCGAGTTGGCCGGGCTGGTCGTGATCGTGGTCGGCGCGGCGCTGTCGGCGGTGGGGGCGCTGGTGCACGCCGTGCGGCGCCGGGAGGCCGCGGACGCGTATCATCGACTCCGGCTCGGGATCGGGCGGACGATCCTGCTCGGGCTCGAGCTCCTGATCGCCGCGGACATCATCCGCACGATCGCGATCGCGCCGACGTTCGAGAACGTGGCGTCCCTGGGGCTCATCGTGTTGATCCGGACCTTCCTCAGCGTCTCGATCGAGGTCGAGCTCGGAGGGCGCTGGCCGTGGCGAGCGCGCGAGGTCGGCGATGTCGACGCGGAGGTCTGAGCGGCGGCGGGCGGGCGCTCAGGCGCGCGGCCGACCCGCCTCGCGGCCCAGGACCCGGCCCGGTTTCGCGCCGGTCAGCGAGCGCTCGAGGATGACCGGCGCGCCGTTCACCAGCACGTGGACGACGCCGACCGAGAAGCGGTGCGGGTCCACGAACGTCGCCCGATCCTCGATCCTCTCGGGGTCGAAGACGGTGAGATCCGCGTACGCGCCTTCGGCGATGCGCCCTCGCTCCGACTGACCGAGCCGCGAGGCGGGCAGCGATGTCATCTTCCGGATCGCCTCCTCGAGCGTGAGCACGCCCGACTCACGGACGTACCGGGCGAGGACGCGTGGGAACGAGCCGTACGCGCGCGGGTGCGGGTGCCCGGAGCCGAGCGCGCCGATCCCGCCGTCGGACGAGATCATGGTCCACGGGTGCGTCATGATGCGGCGGACGTCGTCCTCGTTCACCACGTGCCACACGCCGCTGGCGCCGCCCTGCGTCTGGATCTCGATCGCGAGTTCGGCGGCGAAGTCCAGCGTCGGCTCGCGGCCCCGCTCCTTCGCAATGTCCGCGAAGGTCTTGCCTTCCCACTCCGGGTGGAAGCCGACNNTCGCCGCCGCCACGCTCCTCGACGATCGTCGCCTTGATGCCCTCGACGATCCGCGCGCGCGTCGCCGGGTCGGCCAGCCGCCGCTTCAGCGCCGCCGTACCGCCCGACAGCGCCCACGACGGGAAGAGCACCGCGGTCCCGGTCGACGTCGCGGTGTAGGGGTACTGGTCGATCGTGATGTCCAGCCCCTCGGCGCGGGCGGCGTCGACCAGTGCCAGCGTCCGCACGCTCTGCCCCCACTGGGGCTGGCCCATCAGCTTGTGGTGCGAGACCTGCGCCGGCAGCCCGGCCTCCCGGGCGATTCGGATCACCTCGGCCACCGCATCGATCGAGCCGGCGCCCTCGTCGCGAATGTGCGAGATGTAGAAGCCGCCGTACCGCGCCGCGACCTTCGCGAGCTCGACCACTTCACCGGTCTCCGCGTACGTGCCCGGCACGTAGCGCAGGCCGGTCGACATCCCGAGCGCGCCCTCCTCCATCGCCCGCGCCACCATCGCCTTCATGCGCTCGAGCTCCGTCGCCGTCGGCGCGCGGTCCTCCGTGCCCATGACCTCCTCGCGGATCGTGTTGTGCCCCGCGAAGAAGGCGATGTTCGGCGCGTGTCCGCTCGTCCGCAGCGCGGCAACGTAGTCCGCCAGCGGCCACGGCATCCGCCCGTCCGGCGCGTACGCCACCGTGGTCACGCCCTGGCGCAGCGCGCTCTCCGCCAGCGGGCGACGATCGAGCGCCTCGACGTGCGCGTGTACGTCGATGAACCCCGGCGCCACGACGAGCCCGCTCGCGTCCAGAACGACCCGGGCGGCCGTCTCCGGGATCGCCTCCCGCGAAACCTTCGCCACCCGCTCGCCCTTCACCGCCACGTCCGCGCGGTACCCGGGCGCGCCCGTGCCGTCCACGACGGTGCCGCCCCGGATCACGTAGTCGTACTCCGGCGCGCCCGCCGCGGCGGCCAGCGTGGCGAACGCCGCCGCGATCGCGGCTACCCATCCTCGGGCTCGTCCCATGTCTCCTCCCAGAAACTCTGCTCCGCCGCCCGGATCTCCTCCAGGTCCAGCGGATCCTCGACCTCGATGCGACCGACCGTTTCGATCCGACGGACCTGATCGTCACCCAACCCGCCCACGTCCATCCGGGAACGGGTCCGACGGCGGCTCACGATGGCGGCGACCGCGAGGATGGCGATCAACAACGTAATCAGATACACGGTTCGTCGGGGCCGAAATCCGCCTCAACCTACGCCACGGCGGGGCGCTCGGTCAACGCCGCCGTGCGCCGGGCGGTACGGCGCCTCGTGCGCCGGGTCACGCGCCCGCGCCGTGCGCCGGGTCGCAGCCTCGGTCGCAGCCTCGGTCGCAGCCTCGGTTGCGCCCCGGATCGCTGCCCGGTCGACGCCGGCCGCGCGCGGCCCCGCGCGCCAGGCTCGACGACCGTGCCGACCCGCACGGCCGGAGTGCCGGGTACCCACGCCCGCGGAGGAGCGGTCGCAGCCGGCTACGCGGCCGCCTCCGACCGCTCCTCCTCCGCCGTCTGGCAATCCACGCACAGGCGCGTCCACGGAACGATGTCCAGCCGCTCGAGCGCGATCGGCTCCTCGCACTCCAGACAGACGCCGAAACTCTCCGGGTCCTTGTACAGCGTCCGCAGTGCGTCGTCGATCCAGTAGACCAGACGCCCCTCCTTGCTCGCGAGCAGGAACTCCTTCTCCTGCTCCATCGTGTCCGTCCCCTCATCCGCGAGGTGGAGGGGGTAGGTGGTCAGGTCGCCATCCTCCTCCTGCTGCGACACCTTCGCACGCTCGTCGAACTGCGCCAGCGCCCGGAGCGCGCGCTCCCTCTCGCGCAGGAGTCTCTTTTCCAGGTGGGCTCGCTGCTTCTGGTTCATCCTCGTGTCGTGGTCGGGTTCAGGTTTCGGGTCCGGCCGGCGACTGGCCCGTCGCGGACCCGAAGCGCAACAAATGTTCCTGGCCGCGGGGGCGCGCTCAGCGGCGAGTGCCGGTGGTGTCCGGACGAGGCGGCGGGGGAATGCTGTCGACCGGGCGACCGAGGAGCTTGGGCCCGGGGCGTCCGGGCGGCCGTTCGCCGGGCGGTGTGGGCTCGGCAGCCGGTCGCGTGGGGGCCTGATCGGGGGGTGCGGCGGGGCGCCGGTCGTCGCGGTCGCGCGCAGGCGCGGGCGGGCGATCGGCACCGTCGGTGTCGGTGCGCCGTGGGCGGGCGGTGGGTGCGCGATCGGCGGTCGGCTCGCCGAGCAGGCGGGGCCCAAGTGGGCCGGGGGCGGTGCGCCAGGCGGGATCGTCGTGGCGGTCACGGCCCGGGTCCTCGCCCTGGAGTATGCGGGGCCGGAACCGGTCGAGGCGCGGGGCGGTGTCCGGCGGCGCGGTGCTCGGGTGGTAGGCCCGTGCGAGGAGGGGGCCGTAGCGGTCGAAGCGGGCCAGGCTGTCCCGCGCGATCCTGTCCAGCGCGGCCGTGAGGTCGTACTCGGGCGGTGGTGGCGGTGGGAGGAGGAAAGCGGGAATGGGCAGTCGGGCCTGGCGGCGGGTCTCGAACTCGCCGTCGCCATCGGGGTCCCACATCTCGAGCTCGATGATGCTGTCCCGGTCCAGGTCGAAGAGGTACTTGCGCGGCACGCCACCGTGGTCGATCACGAAGAATCGGCCGCCGGGCGGCGTCTCCCAGAGGGTGCTGAGCAGCTCGATCGGGTACTCCGGCTCGCCGCAGAACGCACGGCGGTTCCCGCCGTANNCGGCGGCTCGGGCGCCTCGCGCGCGAGCAGCGCCGGATCGAGCTGCACCGTCAGCAGACCCGTCTGGCGACGCTCGAGATCGCCTCCCTCGAAGGAGTAGAAGATCTGTACCCGCGCGATCGCCTCCACCGGCGGCGGCGGCGCCGGGACGAAGTCCGGCACCGAGTCCGCCAGCGACACGCAGTAGAACGACGGGATGACCGGCTCGAGCCAGAGCGTGTCCAGCCCCACCAGCAACTCCGCCGCGCCACCCGGCGCCGCTCGCGGGAGCGCCGCCGGTACCTCGTATCTCACCAGCGGCGACCCCGCCGTCAGCCGGCCCAGCAACGGCCGCCCATCGTTGCGCACGAGCTGGAATCGCGTCGGTACGCTCAGCTCCAGACGCTCGGCGTATGCTTCCCGCGCCCCGAGGTTCGCCATCGCCAACACCAGCGGCACCCGCACCACCGCGCCCGCGGTCAGTCGGGTCGTGTCCGCCCATGCGTCCGGCACCCGGATCTCCTCCGCGAACCCGCCCTCGGGCGCCGCCGCCACCAGCCGCAACAGTGCCTCGCCCTCACCGATCGGCAGCAGCCAGTACAGCACGCCGACCGTCACGCCGGCGACCCCGACGTGTATCCAGCGCCGTCGCGCCCGAGCGCCCGCCCCTCGAAACACATGTTTCATGACGGGGGCGGCTACGCAGGGGGCGTGCCGTGGGGAATGGAAAGGGAAACGGAAAGGGAAAGGGAAAGGGAGTGGGAGCGGCCGGGGTGGTGCGGGGGCGGAGGCGGGGCGCCCGGGGTGGCTGGGGGTGGAGGTGCGGAGCCCGGGGCGGTCCGGCGGGGCGGGGCGATTCAGCCCGTGTACTTGAGTCCGCTGCCGGTGTTGAAGAGGACGACCTCCTCGTCGGGGCGGAGGAGGCCGCGGTCGAGGAGTCGGCGGAGGGCGGCGGCAGTGGCGCCGCCCTCCGGGGCGGCGAAGATGCCGGTGGTGCGGCCGATCAGGCGGACGGCCTCGCGCATCTCGTGGTCGGCGACGGCGATGGCGGCGCCGTCGGACTCGCGGATGGCGCGGAGGATGAGGAAGTCGCCGATGGCACGGGGAACGCGGAGGCCGGAGGCGTAGGTGCGGGCGTTCTCCCAGGGCGCGGCATCGGGGTGGCCGGCATCCCATGCGCGAACGATGGGGGCGCAGTCGGCGGCCTGGACGGAGATCATGCGCGGGCGGCCGGACCCGATCCAGCCGAGCGGCTCCATCTCGTCGAAGGCCTTCCACATCCCGATGAGCCCGGTGCCGCCGCCGGTCGGGTAGACGATGACGTCCGGGAGCCGGCCGCCGAGCTGCTCGAAGAGCTCGTAGCCCATGGTCTTCTTCCCTTCGACGCGGTACGGCTCCTTGAGCGTCGAGAGGTCGAACCAGCCGTGGTCGCGGGCGCCCTCGGCGACGCGGCGCGCCGCATCGGTGATGAGGCCGTCGATCAGCTCGAGGTGGGCGCCGAGCGCCTGGATCTCGTCGAGGATCGGCCGAGGCGTGTCCCTGGGCGCGACGACGTGGGCCTGGATGCCGGCGGCGGCGGCGTAGGCGCATCGACTGCACGAAGGCCGCCGGGGTGTCGTCGGGGCAGAAGACCTCGGCGGTCATGCCGGCGGCGGCGGCGTAGGCGGCGGTGGCGCCGCCTGCGTTGCCGGCGGTGGGGATCGCGACCGCGTCGACGCCGAGCTCCCAGGCGCGGGCGATGGCGAGGGCGAGGCCGCGGGCCTTGAAGCTGGCGGTCGGGTTCTGGCCCTCGTCCTTGATCCAGACGCGGGCGAGGCCGAGCGTGGAGGCGAGTCGGTGCGCATCGACGAGCGGCGTGAAGCCCTCGCCGAGGCTGAGCCGGCGGTCGGGCTCGCGGACCGGGAGGACCTCGGCGTAGCGCCAGAGGGTCGGCGACCGACCGACGAGGTCGGAAGGTCGGAAGCGGTCGCGGAGGCCGTCGAGGTCGTAGCGGGCGTAGAGGGGTTTCTCGCAGCAGGGCGAGAGGCGCCAGAGTCGTTCGCTCTCGTAGGCTTCGCCGCAGCGTGTGCACTCGAGGCGCGCCGCGCCCTGGGCGGACAGAGTCGTGGCCATGCGGTGCCGTTCGGGTCGCGTGAACGTGAGACGGTGAGGAAAGGTAGCGGATTCGCGCCGAATGTCTACAGGCCGCTGTCCAGCATGCGCTTTCCGGGGCGGCCGTAGTGATCGCCGCCGATCGGGCGAGCGCGGCGGTAAGCGGCGTGCAGCTCGACGTCGCTCATGCGGGGCAGCGCACCGGAGGAGACGGCGATGCGGCGCGGCGGACGCAGGCCGTCACCGCAGCGGAACTCGAGGACGTCGTCGTCGTTCCCGTCCGCGCCGGCCGAGGGGTCCTCGCGCGCGAGGGCGCGCACCTCCCACTCGCAGCCGTCCGCGTGGATTCTTCGCCACATGGCTCACTCGTCTCCGTTCAGGCCTGGGGGATGTGGCCGCGTTCGAAATGGAGGCCGGAGCCGCGGAGCAGCTCGTGCCACTTTCCGCGAATCCAACCCTCGAGCTCCCGACGCATCCCGGTCTCCTCGTCCTCGGAGACCACCGGTTGCTCGGCGTGCTCGGGCCGCGTGATCTCCGCGTACGGTCGGCCGCCGTTGAAGTGGAACTGCGCGATCTCGCGCTCGGTCGCGCCGTACGTGTCCTCCTGGCCGACCCAATCGCGCCAGAGACCGGGCACGTCCTCGTCGCGCAGCAGGACGCCGATGTCGTCGAAGCGGCGTTCGTCCCAGCGGAATGCGCCGTCCTCGGCGCCGAGCGCGCCGGCCGTGCGCCCGATCTCGGCCCACTGGTCGGGGGTCATCTCGATCTCGAAGTCGAGGTTATACATCTCCATGGAAGCCTCCTCCGCGTTCCCCCCGCTCGGACGGGCGCAAACGGGGTGCCACGGTCGGAATCAGAAGCGGATGCGCCAGCCGATGCTGAGGAGCGGCTGGCGCCCGGCGACGCTGGGCGGATCGGGATGATCGGCCGGATCGGCCCGGTCGTCGAACCGGTCGGCGACGACCCTTCCGACGGCCCAGCCGAAGACCAGGCCGAAGAGCGTGTCCGTCGCCCAGTGCGCCTCGTCGATGGTGCGGGCGAACCCGATCGCCGCCGAGAGCAGGTAGAAACCGGCCGCGGCGACGCCCAGGTCGAAGTGATTGCTCCAGAACGTGCTACACGCCATAATGTTGGCCGCGTGGCCGCCCGGGAAGGAGCGCATCGGCCAGTCGCCCCAGGCGAGCGGCTCGATGACGTACGGGTCGCGCGTGAACTGCGGCCGCAGCCGGCCGACGAGGCGGGCGAGCAGGTGACGCGCGAGCGTGTTCGACACGTCGGCCGTGGCGCAGCCGATCCCGGCCTCGCGCAGCGGGTCGCTCTCGGTCGCGAGGCCGACGACGTACAGCGCGCCCGAGAGCGCGAGCAACGTCCGGGTGAAGCCGAGCCGGCTGATCGGCCGCGGATGGCGCAGCGGCCCGACGGCTCGGACCGGCAGTGCGTCGGGGTGATCGCGGATCCAGTCCTGGATCTCGTCATCGAAGATTCCGACGATGACCGTGACGCCGGCGACGCCGGCCAGTCCCGCGAGATCGGCGGGATCGGCGCGAGCGGGCGACGTCCAGACGTGCAGGATGTCGCCGACCAGGTTCTCGGCGTCGTCGCGCAGCGTGGCCCACCGGCTCTCCTGCGGTCGAGCGGCTCGCAGCGGTAGCAACACGGCGATCAACAGCAGCACCGGGATCCGACGGCGCATCCGTCTCCTTTCGTGGTGGTTCGGGGGGCCCCCGGCGTCCGGGGCGGAAGCGGACAGGGGCAAGAAGCAAGCCGGCGTAGCGACCGCGTGCGGCAACCCTCGCGGCGGCGCCCGGCATCAGAGGGGGTGGAGCGCCGAACGGCCTATGACCGAGAGCGAACTGATCCAACGCGCACAGTGCGGCGACGACGCCGCGATCCGCACCCTCTACGAGCGCCACGCGCCGCGGGTGTACGCCGTGGTGCATCGCCTGGCGGGCGACGATGCGCTCGCGGAGGACTGGGCGCAGGACGCGTGGATCCAGGCGATCCGGGCGCTCCCCGGCTTCCGGGGCGACGCCCAGTTCTCGACGTGGCTGCACCGGATCGCGGTGAACAGCGCGTTGCAGGGGAAGCGCTGGCGCGAGCGGCGGACGCGGCACGAAGATCCCCTGCCGCCGAGCATCCCGGTGCGGGAGAACGCGGGCCGCACGCTGCTGCGCATGCGGCTCGAGCGGGCGCTGCGGCAACTGCCGCACGGGATGCGGCGAGTCCTGCTCCTCCACGACGTGGAGGGCTACACGCACGAGGAGATCGCGGAGGCGCTCGGCGTGAACGTCGGCACCTCCAAGAGCCAGCTATTCAAGGCCCGAGCGCGGATGCGCGAGCTGCTGACGGTGGCGCCCGCGACCGCGAACGCGGAGGAAGCATGTCGCATTTGATCCCCGAGACCCTGGCGAGACTGGTGGATGAGCCGCCGACGGCGGCGGAGGCGATGCACCTCGAGACCTGTACGGCCTGCCGCCGCGAGCTCGACGGCCTGATCACCCAGACGGCGGCACTCGGAGACCTCCCGGACCTGCTGCCGCCGCCGCCGGGCGCGTGGACCGCGCTGGAGGCCCGGCTGCGGCGCGAGGGGCTGATCCGGGCCCGGCCGTGGCCGCGGACGCTCGGCACCGCGTTCCCGCGGATCGCCGCGACCATCGCCGTCTTCTTCCTCGGCGGCATCGCGGGCTTCGCGGCGCGGGGCCGGATCGATGCGCCGGGGACGGCGGTCCTGGATGCCGCCGCGCCATCGCTCCCGAGCATCCGGCCGGCGAACGAGGTGGACGATGCCGCCCGGGTGCTGGCGGACGCGGAGACGGCCTACCGCGACGCGCTGGCGCGCTATGCGGAGCTGGCCGGCGCCGAGGCCGGCGCGGACCCCATCGCGCGGCTCGCGGCGCTGGACGACATCGTGCTGACGACGCGCGAGGCGTTGAGCGAGGCGCCGGCCGACCCGGTGATCAACGGCTATCACCTGACGGCGCTGGCACAGCGGGAGGCCACGATGAAGCAGCTCGTGCTGGCCTCCAACACCTGGTACTGATCGTGGACGGAAGTGAGAGAGCGATGAAGACGTCGTCCGTCGCGCTGCTCCTCCTCGCGCCGGTCGCCGCGAGCGCCGCCGGCGAGCTGACCGCACAGGAGCCGACGCGGCCATACGAGGCCCGCGAGTGCGGGCGCATCGGGATCGCCTTCGCGGGGACGGACCCGCTGGTGGTGGGCCAGCTCATGCCCGGTTCGCCGGCCGAGCGCGCCGGCATCCAGCCGAACGACACCGTGCTCGCGGTGGATGGCGCGAGGATCACGCAGGATCTCCTGGCGTCCCTGCCGAAGCGGCTGACGCCGGGCGAGCGGGTGCGCCTGCTCCTGCGGCGCGACGGGCTCGTGCGCGTGGCGACGGTGGTCCCGGCCCGCGATGTCTGCATCCACGTGGCCGCGACCGGAGGGGGGCGGCCGGACCCCACGACCGACCTCCGCCCGGACATCGTGTTCTTTCGCACGGAGCCACACGCGCTGAACCCGTGGCTGCCGAGGAGCACGCCCTCGTCGGCGGACGCCCGGGATGTCGTGGCCGGCCTGCGACGCCAGGAGGCCACGCTCGACAGCCTGATGCTGCGGATGCGGGCGGAGGAGCGGCAGTGGCTGGACAGCCTGCGCCGGCGGCTGATCGACGGCGCGGCGCACCAGGAGCGCCTCGCTCGCGAACTCGTAGCGGCGCGTGCTGGCGCGGGCGCGCGCGCGCCCGTATACGGGACCATCCTCCGAGCCGCGCCTGGCGCCGCCGAGCCGTCGGCCGCCGCCTACGTCGGCCGCCACGCGATCGCCGGCGTCGAGTTCACGGAGCTCAACCCGCAGCTCGCCGCGTACTTCCGTGGCGCGAGGGACGGGCTGCTCGTGCTCCGGGTCGCGCCGGGCACGCCGGGCGAGCGGATCGGGTTCCAGCCCGGCGACGTGGTCGTCGCCGCGGACGGCGAGCCCGTCCGCGGCATCGCCGACCTGCGCCTGGCGATCGCACGCGCCGGCCGCGAACCGATCGCCTTTGCGATCGTGCGCAGGGGCGAGGAGCGGCGCCTCGTGTACCGGCAGGGCGGCTGAGCCGGCGTTCGCCGGATCTCCTCGGACACCCGCTCGCCGGGACGTGGCGCCGGGCAGCCGCGATCCTGGTCGACCCGGCGCCGTGCGGGAACGGGGGACGGACCGGCTACCGGGCCTGGAGGCGACGCGCGGCGAGTAGCCCGCTGCGGACGGCGCCCTCGACCGTCGGCGCAACCAGGTAGTCGCCGGCCAGGGCGAGACGCGCTGGCAGCCAGCCGGGCTCGAAGCGGGCAAGGTGCCGGAGGTAACCGGGGTAGAAGAGGGCGCCGCCTTCGGGGAAGCGGTACCGCCTGGCACGGACGACCCGGCCACGGATCCAGGGGAGCGCCCGTTCGACGGCGGGGAGCAGCACCTCGAGCGCCTCCTCCGGCGGTGCGCCGAGCACTCGGGGCGCCGCCGCCGGCGCCGGGTAGGCGACGACGGCCCCTCGCTCCGTTCGCGATGACGCCGCGCCCTTTTGCTCCTGGACGCAGACCGCGGCGACCAGATCACCCGGCGGTTCGGTGCGCGGAAACGAGAGCCCGAAGAAGTCCACCGGGGCCGGGCGATCCAGGACCACCGCGACCGAGCCGGCCGACACGCCACGCACGCCGTCGAACCACGTGCGCGCCGGTCCGTCGAGGCCGGCGATCTCCGCCGCGCCCCGACCCGGCACGGCCAGCACCACGGCATCGTGGCGGGCGCCGCCGCCGGACCATTGCAGCTCCACGCCGGTCGGCCCCGCGTTGACGACCCGGACCTCGATGCCGCCCTCGAAGCGCGCGCCGCGCGCCTCCAGTGCACGCAAGACCGCGCGCGACAGCTCGCCTACCCCCCCGCGAACCGCGTAGACCGCCACATCCAGCCCGGCGAACGCGAGCGCGTGGTAGAAGCCCGCCGTCGTATCCTCCGGCGTGGCCGCGTAGTACGCGGCGAGCTGCGGATACGCGAGCAGCTCCACGAAGTCCTCGCCCAGCTCGCGTCGGCCCCACGCCGCGATCGACTCGCGATCCAGCCCCGCACGCGCCGAGCGCAGCGGGGCGTTGGCGTCCAGCACCGAGGCGAGGCGCCGCAGATACGGCACGTAGCGGGTCGCGAGCCGGAGCTTGAGGCCGGCCGGCAACGCGCCCGACGTGGCCATGCTCGCCACCGAACCGTACGTCAGCCCGTGCGCGCGGCCGTTCCGCCAGAGCGCATCCCGCCCCGGCGCCCGCACCAGCAGCTCCGCCGCGCCCGCCTCCCGCGCCAGCCGCAGCGTCTCGTGGAAGTACGATCCCAGGAGCTGAACCGCGGGATCCACGCGGGCGCCGTCCAGCAGGTCCGTACGCAGGCGACCACCCGGCTCCGAGCCACGCTCGTACAGCGTGACCGCGACGCCGTCCCCTGCCAGCGCCCACGCGGCCGCCAGTCCGGCCGGACCGCAACCCACGACCGCGACATCACGAAAGACTTCGCTCATCCCCCTCAATCACGCCAGAACCTTCCCCGCCCCGAGGACGGCGGCCGCTCCCTCCGCCGTGAGCCGGAATGCCAGCGCCACGCGCTCCTCCCGCCCCCCGATCCGCATCGGGAGCACCAGCCGGTACTCGCAGCCGTCACACAGCGGCACCAGCGGCTCCCCGATCTCGATCCGGTCCACCGTCTCGGGGATCAACGCCCGCACGGTACGATCACCCGGCTCCAGCCGCTCCACGAGCTCCGGCGCCTCGCCACCACCTTCCCCTTCCACCAGCGCCGCCGCGCCCGTGTCCACCAGCCGGACCCGCCCGCCGCCCGGCAGTTCCAGCGCCGCACCGGACCACAGCACTTCCACTATCTCGCCCCCCGCGTTGTGTACCACCACCCGCGTAAAGAGCTGGTACCGGCCCCGCTCGCGCTCGCCGGCCGCTCCCTCCCGCTCGTACGGGAACACCGCGGCCGGACCCGCCAGCACCCGCACGCCCCCGCGCACCACGTGAACACGGTCTCCCCAGTCCTGCTCCGCCACCGCCGGGCTCGCACGGTAATCCGTCACGCCCGCCGCGCGACAACCTACGAGCGCCAGCGCCAGCACCCCGAACACACCGACCCGACAACCTACCATCTCCCGTTCCGCTCCGCTCTCGTCCCCCGATTCGCACCGGCCGCACCTCCCACGCACGTTCCACACCCCTCCACCGCCCGAAACGAAGCGGCCCGCGAGCCGAAGCCCGCGGGCCGATCCCTTCCCTCGCCGACGCCGCTCACGCGGCCGACGGCTTCCAGCGACCGAACGGCAGCGTCGGTACCGGCCGCACCTTGCCGCCCCAGATGAACGCAGCGATCACCGGCGGGCGGACCGGTTCCATCCGATCCCGAACCAGGATCCCGGCCGCCTCTTCCTCCTCTCGCTCGCTCGGCGCCTCCACCTCGCGAATCGTTTCCATACGCGACAACCTCCATCAGCTCCAGCGGTTCTCCAACGCCCGTCGCACAAAGGCACGCCGCATACCGGAACGAGCCATGATCGCAACCGGGTGTATTCGCGTGACTTACGACCCGTCACCCCCGGCCGGGCCGGGATGGGATGTACTCTCGGGAGGTCGCCCGGACGTGTCTTTCTGACACATACGGAGCCACTGTCGGTAGGCGGGAAGCGTGAGCCGGCGGAAGATCAACGCGTCGACCGCATCGCGGAGCAGGATCTCGGTGAGTGGATACTGGCCGTCGCGGGAGTCGAACAGTTCCTGAACGGCCTCCTCGGCGAGCTCCAGGAGCTCATCGCGGCGGAGGCCGGCCTTGTACTCCTCGATCTGGTCTGCGACCCAGGCGAGGTAGAGTTGGCGAGGAGAGGAACGAGGGTCGGCCATGCCGGTGACAGAGTACGAGGGGAGCATGAGATAAACAAGAGCGGGCGGCGGCGCGGGTCAAGGGGCACAGCGAGGACAGAAGTCGGTGCCCTTGCGGTCGGTGTCCTCGATGGTCTCGGAGAAATGCATGACGCAGGAGGGATCGGGGCAGTGGTCGAGGCCGGCGATGTGGCCGAGCTCGTGCACGGCCTCGATGAGCACGCGTCGGTGGAAGCGGTCGGGGCGAGTGGATTCGTCGTAGAACTCGCCGCGCAGGCGAGCGAGGCCGATGACGGCGCAGCAGCCGCCGACGGTCGCCTGGCCGAAGATGAAGTTGAGGCCGGGGACGAAGAGATCGGCGTCGACGATGCCGAGTGTCCATTCGTCGGTATGCTTGGCGGCCACGAGGGCGTCGAGGATGGCGTCGGCCTGGTACTGGCGGCGTGACGCGTCGTACCACTCGGGCCGCAGCGCGATGGCCTCACCGTGCCGGACCGGCGCGGCGAAGCGGGGGGGCAGGTCGGCGCGCAACCGGTGCAGCACGTCCGCGTCCACCGTCCCGATCGGCACGAGTCCGATGCTTACCGGCGCGTTCGGCAGGTTCGGTCGTCGAATGGGAGTCTCCGGATTCACGTCCCCCGATCCAGTGCGACGGATCAAGGCGCAAGTCCGGTGCCCGCCCTCACGGCGTCGCGGGATCGCGCAGGACCGCGTCCGCCATCAGAATCGTCCGGGCGATCTCCACCATCGGCAGGCTCCGCCTCTGGCTCTCCTGCTGCAAGAGCCGGTACGCGCCGTGCTCGGACAATCCCTGTGCCTCCATGAGCACCGCCTTCGCTCGCTCGACGAGCTGCCGGTCCTCGATCTTCTGTCGCAACCGCTCCGCCTCCTCGCGGAACTGCTGCCACTCCCTGAACCGGGAGCACGCGACGCCGATCGCCGGCGCCAGATCCTCGAGCGAGACCGGCTTCACCAGGTAATGGAAGACCGGCGCGTGCGCCGCACGCGCCGCGAACTCCGGTTCACTGAACCCCGTCAACAGGATGATCGGGACCGGACGCGCCCGCATGATCTCCTCCGCCGCTTCCAGTCCGGTCAGCTCGGGCATGCGGATGTCGAGAATCGCCAGGTCGATCGGCTCCCTGCACACGATCTCGACCGCCTCTCGCCCGTTCCGGGCCGGCCCGACGGTGGTGTGACCGAGCGCCTCCAGTTGGGATCGTAGGGCCAGTGCGTTCAACGCTTCGTCCTCGGCGATGAGGATCTTGAGCGGCATCGCCATGGCACGCCCCCGGGGAGATGTTTGGAACGTCTTTGCCGCGGCCACACGCAAGTTCAGTGCCTACACAAGTCGTTGCCGCCATGGGGAGGTACGGGGGTAGGGCGTGAGGTGAGGGAGACCGTGCGTCATACGTTTTCGTGAAAAGCGATGTCCGCGACTACGGCGGCGTCCGTTCCCGGTCCGCATCGCGGACGACGACGGCGGCGAATCCGGCGGCCCCGAGACGCCGCGCGAGGGCGGTGGCGGCGGCCGCGTCGGCCAGGCGACCGACGCGAACGCGGAGGAGCGAGCTGCCCGGGACGAGGACGACGCGGGGCTGGTGGCCGGCCCGACGAAGACGGTCCGCGAGGGCGCGGGCGCCGCCCGGCTGGCGGAACGCGCCGGCCTGCACGGCGAAGCGGCCGGCAGGTTCGGCGGGCGCGGAGTCGGGCGTCGCGGCCGGAGAGGAGTCGGCCGCGGCGGGTGCGGCGTGGGGGCAGACGGCCGCTTCCTCGCGTCGGAGTAGCGTGGCGAGGTCGGCGCTGGCGGACTCGAGCGCGTGGCGAGTGGTGGCGCAGGCGGTGGCGGTGTCGCCGTGAAGGCGGCGGGCGCGAGCGAGCCAGAGCAGGCCGGTGGGCCGGTGTGGGCTCGCGGGGTAGTCGTCGACGAGCCGCCGGAGATAGGAAGCGGCGCGAACGATGTCGCGCGTGGCGAGGAATCCCTGCCCGAGCGAGAGGAGCGCCTCGGGCGCGAACGGCGAGGTGGGGTGGCCGAGCGCGACGGCGAGGTAATCTCTCTCGGCGGCGGCGGGGTCGGGTGCCAGGCGGGCGCGGAGCATCAGGGCGCGGACCCTGGCGGCGGCCGGAGCCCGCCGGACGTCGTCGCCGTCACGCCACCAGCGTTCGATGGCGGTGCGGGCGCCGGCGTAGTCGCCGGCGGCGATCAGCGCATCGACGCGGTCGAGTTCGGCGGCCTGGCCGTGGGCGCGCCCGGCGAGGACGGCGAGGGCCAGGAGAGCGGGGATCAGGCAGCGCACGGCTCGACCAGGCGGGACTGGAGCCGGAGCAGGAGTTCTTCGAGGACCTGCCCATCGCCGAGGGAAGCGGACTTGAGCAGCCGATCGGCGCGCAGGAGGTCGTCGAGCGCGGCGTCGAGCGACTCCGGGGTCCAGCGCCGGGCCTGCGCGGCGATGCGGCCGGCGAGCCAGCGCTGGTGGTTCGGGAGCTCGGCCTCGAGCGCCTTCGGTCCCCCCGCGGCCACGATGGCAAGCCGGAGGAACTGGGTGCCGAGGCCGATGACCAGCCCCACGCCGGACTCGCCGGAGTCGAGCAGGACCGGGAGCGCCGCACGCGCGCGGTCGAACTTCGCCTCACCCACGAGGTCGAACCACTCCCAGCGGTTCTGGCGTGGAACGCTGCCGACCGCCGCTTCGACATCGGCCTCGGCGATCCGACCCCGTTCGCCGACGAAGTCGCGAAGCTTCGCGAGCTCCCGCATCAGGACGCCCATCTCGGGGCCGACGGCGGCGGCGAGCGCACGGGCGGCCGCCGGCTCGAGCTCGACGCCCTGCGCGCCGGCGCGGGCCATGAGCCACCCGGGCACGTCGCCGGGCGCCAGCCGGGCGAACTCGACGGCGCGAGCCCTGCGCTTGAGCAGGTCGTAGAACTTCGCCCGACTCTTCTCCGGCAACTGTGCGAGGAGGACCAGCGCCAGCGCGGGCGCGGGCCGCTCGAGGAGCCGTTCGACGACGGCGCGGGCGCGAGGCGAGCCGGCGAGGCCCTGGGCATCGCGCACCACGACGACGCGCCACTCCGCCATCATCGGCGGCGTCTCGAGCACCGAAGCCAGCAGCTCGACGTCGAGCTCGGTGCCGCGGAGCTGGTCGAGGTTGAAGTCCCGGGTGGCCGGGTCGAGATGCGCCTCGACGACCCGGGCGGCGGCCTCCTCCTTCGGGAACTCCTCATCGCCGAAGAAGAAGTACACGCCGCCGCGCTCGCCGTCGGCGAGCGTACGCAGAAGCCTGTCGGGGCTCAGTTGGGGCATGGCGGAGCGGTCAGTCGCGACCGAGTCGTCCGCCCTCGGTCCGCGTGAGGATCGATGGGCGCCGGAACGCCGGCGCCTCCACGACGAGAGGAGAATAAGGGCCGGGGATCCGGAAGTCCACCGTGCGCATCGCCCGGAGCGACGCCGCCGCGCGCGCCTGGCCCGTCCCCGCGGCCCACCACCACGACTCCACGATGCCGGCCGCCGGCGCCGGGCCGCCGCCCCACGAGCCCGGCACCGGCTCGATGTGCGGCAGCTCCTTCGCCTCGG